>ERZ772986.495-NODE-495-length-24472-cov-4.148012_pt1 | contig 24472 bp, 21 predicted proteins | sample MGYA00511898_ERZ772986 | MGnify/ENA primary metagenome ERZ772986 (study PRJEB29015, sample SAMEA2737934) | human oral metagenome | biome: human oral; feature: human-associated habitat; material: dental | place: China | collected 2148 ... | reverse complement strand
CGGAGGGCACGTGGCCGTGGTTGAGGTGCCAGTAGTTGTAGGAGACGATCTCGAAAAGGTTGGGGATGCGCCGGAACTCGGCGACCGTGTTGTGTAGCCTGTCGGCGCCGAGTCCGTTCAGTTGCTGCCAGGTGCCATCGCGGTGGCGCACGAGGCGAGACTTCTCCGGTGGAGTCTCGAGGTAGCGCCCGGAGCAGAAGGCACAGTGGTGGCCGTCCGCCTCGTGGTCGATGGGGTTGTGATCGGTGCGCGGGGCGGATAGGGGGCGGTTGCCCCGTCCGGGAACGGTCCACACTTCGGTACCGGTGAGCAGATTCTGTTGTTTGACGGTGCCGTCGGCCAGACGCACGATGGCGCGGTCGGCGCGCGTGAGCTTGGAAGCCATGCCTGTATCGTACCCGCCCCTACAGTCGATCCATGGTCGCCGGATGCGACCCGGTGCGTCCGGATTCACCGGAGTCGAGGGCGTCGATTCGCTTGCGCTGATCGGAGGTGAGCGCGAACGAGAAGACGTCGATGTTGGAGGCCATGCGCGTTGGGTCGAGTGTCTTGGGGAAGACGACGTGGCCGCGGTCCAGGGCCCACCGTAGGGCGACCTGCGCGGGTCCGACGCCGAGTTCCTCGGCGACCCTCAGGAGTGTTGGGTCGGTGGCGGCTCGCCCGCGCGCCAACGGGGACCATGCCTCGAAGACCATGCCGAGTTCGTGGGCGTAGCGGCGCAACGCGCCGTTGGGAAAGAACGGGTGGGCCTCCACCTGGAGGACGTGCGGGGCGATGCGGGCTGCGGCGCGAACGGCTTCGACGTGGATGCGTTCGTAGTTCGACAGGCCGATTGCGCGCGCCTGCCCCTCCTCGTAGGACTCTTCAAGGGCCGGCCACGGCAGCGCTACGTTGCCCCCGTAGAGGGTGGGAAGGGGCCAGTGGACGAGCAGGAGATCGACGTAGTCGGTGCCAAGCCTGTCCAGGGAATGGGCGATCGATCGGGCTGCTCGTTCGGGTTCGTGATTGGAGTTGTCGACCTTCGTGGTGACGAAGAGTTCCTCGCGCGCTATCCCCGAGGCCGCAAGGGCGGCGCCGACCTCCGCCTCGTTGCCGTACATCTGTGCGGTGTCGATGTGGCGGTATCCGGCATCGAGCGCGTGGCTCACCGCGTCGTAGGCGTCGGCCGGGGCGATCTTGTAGGTGCCGAAGCCCAGGACGGGGATGGGGGCGCCCGTCGCGAGGGTGAGGTGGGGGATGGGGGACGAGGCCGGGGCAGCCTGCGCGGGAATAGGAACGTTCATCGGTGAATCCTCCTGGTCGCCTCCAGTGTACTCGCGGGCGAGCGCCCCGGCTGTCGCCGATGGGCCGGGCGGCGGACGCGCGGACGCCCACGGAGCGTGGCAAGTCTCGGGATCTGAGACGATTTGTGAGTAGAATTTGTCTGTCATCTTGGTCAAGAGCGTCCTGGGTGTTCGCGTGCGCCGTCGGGCGATCGCGGCGGGCGCGCGACAGCTGCTTCTGACCGAGTGAGCGAAAAATATTGGTGTTTGACTAAGAAAACCGCCGATATCCTCTGCAACGTGGTTGGGAGTCGAATTGTCTGACAGGTTCAATTCCTCGGAATGGCCCGGAATGTCACATGGTGCTCTTTAACCACTCGGTAGGGATTGTGTTAGCTAGGCCACCGCTAAATCTCCCCTGTATCGACGAAATTGGCGTACGATAGATACTGTTCAACCACGATCGCCTAACACGTCACTACAACGAACGGGAGAGATATGTCGGTTCGCAATGCACTGTTGGCACTCGTTGCGCAGCAGCCCGCGGGCGTCTACCGCCTGAAGCAGATGTTCGAGGAACAGACGTGCGGAGCATGGCCGCTCAACATTGGGCAGGTCTACCAGACGATGCAGCGCCTCGAGCGCGACGGCCAGGTTGTGTCTCACGCCGAGACCAATGCCGGCCGCGATTCGGAGGTCTTTGAGCTGACCGACGTCGGTCGCGAAGTCCTCAGCGCTTGGTGGTCCACCCCTGTTCCTCGCGAGCACCCCGAGCGCGATGAGCTCGTCATGAAGCTTGCCGTGGCCGCTGCTGACCCCACGGTCGACGTCGAATCTATGATTCAGACCCAGCGCCGCGCAACCCTGGGTTCCCTGCGCGATGTCACCCGACTGAAGGCCTCCGCCGATGAGGGTGAGCTCGCCTGGAAGCTGATTCTTGAGCGTCACATTTTTGACCTTGAGGCAGAACTCAACTGGCTTGACCACATCGAGTCCGGTGCGGTGTCCGAGGCAGCGCGCCGCGCCGCCTTCGCCGCCGCGAAGGGTCGCATGATGAACTGGTCTCAGGCCGAGGCAGGTATGTCGGAGCGCGCCGGGGTGTGATGAACCAGCCTGTTCCGCTACCGATCAGGATGGCGGGCGTCGGACACGAGTTTGGCGCTGACGGCATCCGAGTGAGAGCGCTCGACGGGATCGACCTTGAGGTCGCGCCCGGCGAGCTTCTCGCTGTTATGGGCCCTTCGGGATCGGGTAAGTCAACGCTGTTGTCGATCGCGGGCGGGCTCGAGCGCCCGACGTGCGGCAGCGTGTACATCAACGGTATCGATCTGGCCACGCTGGACGCGGTTCGCCGCGCGCAGGTGCGCCGTCGCTCGATCGGCTACGTCTTTCAGGACTACAACCTCATTCCTTCCCTGTCGGCCCTCGAGAACGTTGAGATGCCTCTTCAGCTGGACGGGGTCAGCCCCGCGAAGGTGCGCGAAGCAGCCATGGCCGCGCTCGAGGAGGTCGGCGTCGCAGACCTTGCCGACCGTTTCCCCGAGAGGCTCTCGGGCGGCCAACGTCAGCGGATCGCGATTGCCCGCGGCCTCGTGGGTAACCGTTCGGTCATTCTTGCCGACGAGCCGACCGGTGCTCTCGACTCCCACACGGGAGAACAGATCATGTTGGTGTTGCGTGATCACATAGATGCGGGAGTAGCCGGTATTCTCGTGACTCATGAGGCCCGAATGGCCGCATGGGCAGATCGGACGGTCTTCCTGCGCGACGGTCGCATCGTCGATCGATCGCGTGGAGACACGCTCAGGGATCTGCTCGCAGACACAGCACCAGGGAATTGATGAGCCGAGTGAGCGCGCGAATGAGGCGATGGGGAGTGGTACTCCGCATCGCCTCTCGCGACGCGCGTCAAAGCCTCGGACGCACGCTCGCCGCGGTCGTTCTCATCTCGCTTCCCATCATCATCGCCATCGCCGCCATCACCTTCTGGGACGTGACGACATCCCAGCGTTACCAGGCGGCTTCCTGGCTCGGACACGATTCCGCGGTTCAGGCGGTGACGCTCCACCGTTCCTCGACGGCTCTCGAGCAGGACTTTACGGCCGATAGGCTCTCGAAGACCTCCTCCGACGAGGAGGTCAGCGTCGGCATGGACACGCTCACGGCGTGGGTGCCACCGGGCGACCAACTGATCGCCGTTGACACCCTCTATCAGCTGCGGCTCACCGCGCAAGATGGCACCGCCATCACCGTGGACGCCGGTACCCAGACGGCATCCCTGGACGCTCCGCGGGTCGAGGCGGGAGGACGCCACGGCGCGCTCGCTGCCAATCATGCCGTGATCTCCGAGGATGTTGCTCGCACGCTGAAGGCCTCCGAGGGAGACTCTCTCAGCCTGTCGCTCACGCTCGCCAAGGAACGCACCACCCAATCGCTGTCCGGTAGCGTCGTCATCGACGCGATCACCGGCGGCTCGTCGCGCGCAATCGTTGGTGACGGCACGTTGCCGATCGACCGCCTCGCAGTCGCCGGCAGGACACAGACGGCCTGGTATGTCACCGGCCCCGCGCCCGTCTCGTGGGCGAAGGTCCGCGAGCTCAACGCCTCGGGTTTTTCCGTTCTCTCCCGCGACGTGCTTGCCAGCCCGCCCGATGCCTCGGCCCTGCCCGCGCAGATCGCCCAGTACGAGGCGCCCCAATCCACGCGCACCGCGAGTCCCTGGCAGTACCTGCTTCTCGTCGCCGGTATCCTCCTCATCCTCACCGAGATGATCCTCCTCATCTCGCCCCTCTACACGGTCGCCCAGCGCTCCGTCATGCGCACCGCCGCCATGATCGTCGCCAACGGCGGAGACCGCAGCGACGGGCGGCGCCTGACGATCGCCCACGGTTTCGTCATCGGCTCCTACTCTGTCGTCTTCTCGGTGCTCCTGTCCGCCGCCTCCATGGTTGGCATCGGGCTGTGGTCCGGCCTGGGCATCGGGATCGTGCCCTGGTGGCCTCTGGCGCTGTCCGCGCTTCTGCCGATCCTGCTCTCCCTCCTCGCCTCCGTGTCGCCCGCGCACACCTCCTCCCACATCGACACCTCCGCCGTCATCGGCGGGAGGGTGTGGGAGCCCTCCCGGCTGGTGCGCCGACGCATGATCTACCCGATTGCCCTCCTGGCTGGCCTGCCGCTCCTGGGGCTTGCCGCGTGGCTCGGTTCGATTCTTGCCCTCGTCGCGGGAGTCGCGCTCGTGGAGGTCGGCCTCATTGGCTCGATTCCCTACGTCTTCACGCGCTGGCGTGTTCCGCACGGGCGCGCTTCTATGAGCATGCGCCTCGCGTTGCGCGACGCGGTGCGTAACGGGCATCGCACGTTCCCGGCGATGGCCTCGATCCTGACGACCGTTTTCGTCGCCTGCGGGCTCCTCATCACCCTGTCCTCCTCCAACGAGGCCGGCTGGAACTCTCGTCCCCACGTCGGCCAGCGTGGTCAGGTCTTCATCTCGACCACCGACAAGACCGACTCCGTGAAGCGTTCTCGCGAGCTTCTCAATGCTGCCTACGAGGCGGTCGACGGGGAGCGAACGATCACCTCTGAGGCGGTGCTCAACGGCATGGTCTGGAACAGCGGTCCGGGTGGTCCGACGCGCATGGTCGAGGCCGTGTCGCCCTTCGACGGCTCAACCTTCACGCTCGCCCCCGACATGGGCACCATGGCCGAGCTGGACCTGGCCTACATGGTGGACGACGGGACGTTCCTGCGTCAGGCGGGATACCTCAGCGGCGACGACATGGTGCGCGCCGTCGCGACGCTCAACGCCGGAGGAGTGCTTGTTCCCGATCCGGCATACATTGACGGCGCGGGCCAGGTGCAGCTGCGCAGCCTCGATATGAGCGACATTGCGGAGGCGAAGGCGGCCGGCGCCTCCGACGATGCGCTGCCCGACGCGCACGTCATGACGACTCGGTCCTTCGCGGCCTCGCCTCTGACGCGAATCAACGTCATGGTGCTGTCGCCGACCGCTGCCTCGTCTCTGGGCCTCCAGTCGCTGCCGCTGGGTCAACTGCTGAGTATCGACAAGCCCGTGGGTCCCATGGAGGCCTCCGCCTTCCAGGCAACCATTGCGCGCCAGGTGCCGGGAGCATCCGCCCAGGTCATCGTCCCGACGGTGCGCTCCCTCGTCCTGCCCTACGTCGCGGCGATCATCGCGATCGTCGCTGCGGGGGCCACGGTCGCGCTCGTCGTCGCCCTGTCCGCCTCCGACATGCGCCCGGACCTCGATACCCTCGACGCGATTGGGGCGGCCCCGGCGATGCGCCGCCGCGTGACCACCTGGCAGGGCATCGTGCTGGCACTCAACGCGATCCCGACGGCCGTCCTATCGGGGCTCGTCGTCGGAGTCCTCGCGGTCATCACATTCGCCCGATCCGGCATCTTCCCCACGCTGGGAACCCTCTGGCCGGTCGTGCCGTGGGGGGCGCTGGCAGGGATGCTCATCGGGATGCCCCTGCTGTGCGCGCTGGTTGCCATCGTCCTGACGCCCCACCATCAGAAGCGCCTCCGCCGCATCAACTAGGCCTCCCGATGAGCGATACCCCCGAAACGGTAACGATCCCCCCGGGCGCGCTGGCCGCAACGAGCGTGCGGGTCGACACCTGGCTGTGGGCTACGCGCCAGCTCAAGTCTCGCTCGCAGGCCACCGCGGCCGTGCGGGCAGGACACGTGCGCGTGAACGGGGAGGCGGTGAAAGCCGCTCACAAGCTCCGGGTGGGGGACGAGGTGCGCCTGCGGGTCGAGGGCTTCGACCGCGTCCTCGGTGTCGTCCTGCTGTTGGCTCGGCGCCTGTCGTATCCTCAGGCCCGCACGGCCTACGATGATCGCACGCCCGAACGCACCCGCGTTCACATTCCCCTCGCCACGCGCCAGAAGGGGAGCGGGCGTCCCACCAAGAAGGAACGCCGCGAGTTGGATCGGCTGCGCGGCTACGACTCCCACGAGCACTACTGAACACCGCGGCGTGGCCGCAGGCCGGGCCGAAACGCCGCCAGGCGGCGGTTCCGCCCCAGTGCGAGCGGTCCCGGCACCCGCAGGGGGTACCGGGACCACCGGAGAGGGAACGTCCTACTCGTTCGGGAAGAACGAGACCGCTCCGATTCCGTACTTCTGACCCCAGCTGGGATCGTAGTCGGCATCGAACTCCACGGTTCCGCTGCCGGAGGAGTCGAGAGTGACCGTCGCGACGTTGTCGATCTTGTGCTTCGGGTTGAAAGTGATGGACAGGGGCCCGTCATCAAACCACATCTCCAGCGTCACGGTCGTCGACGAGAACTTAGCCAGCTGCGACTTAACGCCGTCGCTGGCCGGCTTAACGTCAACGGAGCAGTGGATGGATGTACCGGACGCGGCGATCGCGCAGGTGCTGTTCGACGTATCGAAGGCGGCGTCCGCCTGCTGGCTGCTCACCATGCGAGCGATGTCAACGCGCGTTGCGCACTGCTTGTCGATGGCGTCCTTCACCTGTCGGGAGGCGTGGTCGTACTCCTGGTAGATGTCCTTCATCCCGTCGGCGTTGGCGGCGGTGACCTTCTCGCACCACGCGGGCGCTATCGAGGCCGCGGCCACCTGCTCGGTCTGATCACGGACCGTCTCGATCTCGTCGCGCATCTGCTCCGTAGCCTTATTCCTCTGGGCGGCTCCTGCGAACAGACCGATCGTCAGCGCGAGAAAAATGACGAGAAGGGCGAGGGCGACGCGGTTGAAGATCGACAGTCCCTTGCTCTTTGCGGGCTTGGACGTCTCACGAGCGGGTGTCGTGGCTCCGAGGGGGGCCGGTGCGGCGGCAGCGGCCGGCGCCGGGGTGTGCTGATCGCTCACTTGGCTCCCTCCTTGGCCTGCTCAAGCTCTTGCTGCGCTTGCTGCAGGTCGCTTTCAACGCGCTGGTAGTCCCGCCCCTTCTGGATGAAGAGCCCCGCGGAGAGCAGCGCGGTCACGCCGAAAACGAAGACGAGGACTGAGGAGAGAACGGCGATCGCTATCTGGCCTCCGGTCGCCTTGGTGCGCGGCTTTGCCGCGACGGGGGTGTAGCCGGGGGCGGCGCCGACCTGGGCGGTTGCGGCCCCCTGGACCGCAACCTGAGACGCGGGTGCTGCATTCGCTTGCGCGTTCGGGCTCGCCTGCTCAGAGTCGGCGGGACGGTACTGCTGCGTCCATTGCGTGCCATCCCACCAGCGGAGCTGGGGGGTGCCTGCCGGGTCGGCGTACCAACCGGGGACGGGGGTGCTCATGGGGAAGCTCCTTTCACTGTGTCCCCACAATCCTAATCCAGCGCGGGACCGTCCTCGGTCGTGAGTCATCCCACCGCGACTTTACATGTTGGTAGGCCACCACTTGTGCATCGTCGCGACGCACTCGGTGTTCGCGCTCGTCGCCGGATCGTATGGCACGCTCACCGTGAAGGGCATGGAAGCCCCAGGCGTGACGGCGATCGTCGTCGTTCCCTGGTAGGGGGTTGATGGGTTGAAGCTGGCGCCCTTGTCCGCCGTGTATCCCACGATGGTGACGTCGAGAGAGCCCAGCGACGCGATGGAGCTTGACGCGTTGACGGAGAAGGTGCCGGTGACCGTGGTGGTCGTCTCGTCTGTCGTGCATTCGCCCATCGTGATCGTAAAGTCAGAGTCAGAGGCCGTGCGTTGGGCATTGGCGAGGGTCTCCTTCGCGCTGCACTCCTCGTGAATCGCTTCCTTGACAGCTGACGTCGCCGAATCGTAGGTCTTGATGGCGTCTCGAATGGAGGAGGCCGTGTCTCGATTGATGGAGTCACACCACGCCTTCGCGTCCTTGCGGACGCTCGCCGTGTCCAGGCGCGCCTTGGCCTCCGTGATCTGCTCGTCGACTCCCGCCTTGTCGGACTGAGCCTTGGCGGCCTGGGCTTCATAGGCGGATGAGGACTGGGATCGCCAGGCGTTGATGCCGCCGACGACGGCGGACAGGATGATGAAGATGACGGCGAGGATCGCGCCCGCGACGGTTGCGGCACGAAGGGGGGCGGGGGCGGTGTTCACTTGTTGGCCTCCTCGATCTGCCGGTTGATGTCCTCAAGGGTGGATCGGGCGGTATCGAGCTCCTGCTGAGCCTTCTCGGCTCGCGCCTTGGCGTCCTCGTGGATGCGGCCGCTGGGGCCCAAGTGGGACCATGCGAGGGCGAGGACGGCGATGAACGCCACGACGAGCAGCCACGAGGCAGCGCAGCCGAGGATCCACTTGAGCATTCCCGAGGGGCGCGCTTGCCCCGCGGGGACGTTCCGGTCGGCCTCGTCGGCGAGGTCCTCGTTCGAGCCGGTCACGTCGGCGGGGGCCGCTGGGCTCGGCGTTGAGGGCGTCGCGGGTTCGAGGCCGGCCGCCGCCGCCGTCGCGTCGAAGGTCGGAGTGCTTGCCGAGGATGCGGGAGCGTAGGCCTCGGCCGGCTCCTCGGCGCCGGGTGACGCCGCCTCGTCGGTGACGGCTTCGTGCGGGGCTTGCGCCTGGTAGGGCTCGACGTACTCCGTCCAGGCGTGTCCGTCCCACCAGCGCAGCTGTCCGGCCCCGCTGGGGTCCGCGTACCAGCCTTCTGTGGGCTCGCTCATCGTGGGTCTCTCTCCGTGTTGAATGACAAGGGTGGCGGGTCAGGGGATGCCGTGACCCAAGGGATTGTGGGCAACCATCCGACTATACTCCGCTCGGCCACAGACCGACGATCCTGGCAGCGCACCGGCCCGACGAGCTGGACGGAGCCGGAACGGTCGACGAGAACGGAGCGCTGCCCCCCTGCGGGATAGTCAAGGAGACCGTGTCCGAGGGGGCGACCCCGGAGGTTTCCGCCCCCGACGTGACCACGATGCCGATGCGTACGTCGAAGCTTCCCAGGGATGCGAGCGTGGGGCCAGCCACGGTTGCTGTCCCGGACACCGTCACGGTGGAGCCGTCGGACGTGCACGAAAAGTCTGTGTCAACGACCTTGCCCGTGGCGTCCTTCGCGAACGCCTCCGCAAACTCCTTCTTCTTCGGGCACACCTCGGCGATAGCGTCCTTGCGCGGCTGCGGCGTGCTCAGCAGGGCGCGGGCCTTCTTGTCGATGGCATCGGGGGAGGAGTCGGAGCTGGTGAAGCCATCGCACCAGGCCGTCGCCTCCTTCTTGTTCGTGGCCTGCGTAGTCTGGGTATGCACGGTTGCGATCTCCGTCTCCACGTCCCTGGTCTGGTTGCGAAGGGACTGCGCCTCCTCGGCGGCCTGGGCTGCCTGCTGCTTGTGCGAGTGGCTTCCGAACCCCAGCATGACCGAGACGACGAGAAGGAGGATGGCGACGGCGGCGCCGATGATCGTCAGGATCTTGCTCGCGGGGGAGGCGGGACGCGGGGCGGGTTGCGTCGCGGGAATGTAACTCACTTTTGAGCCTCCTCAAGCTCCTGCTTGGCTTGATCGAGTTCGGACCGCGCGCTGTCGAGCTCGGTCTGTGCGCTGGCGCGGTCGTTCTCGGCCTGTGACAGCTTTTCCCCACTGGCCTTGTAGGCCGCTCCCGCGATCAGCGAGGAGACCAGCAGGATCCCCACCGCCACCCAGGAGGCGATCGCGCCAATCAGCCACTTGGAGCCGCTCTTCTTCTGGGCGGCCCCCCGGTACGCTCCGGGCGTGTCAACGCCGGAATCGGGCAGCTGAGGCGAGGCAGGATCGGGGCTGTAGAGAGCGGAGGAGACCGCCGGCGCCTGCTGGTTGGCGGGCAGGTGGGCGCTGTTCGACGCGGGCGAGGCGCCCATCCCCCCGTCGGGCGCTGACGTGGATACGTGGGGCGCACCCTGTGAGGGCATGCCCTGCTGGACAGGCATTGGCTGGAATTGCTCCGTCCACATGCCGCCGTTCCACCACCGCAGGCGCGACGTGCCGGCGGGGTCTGGATACCACCCGGGTGCTGGTTGAGACATGACCATCCTTTCAGTTTCTGGCCCCAGTGTAGCCAATCCGTGAGCTTCATAACGCGCCGACTCAGCTCCTGGTCTCGGCCACCGGCGAAGGGCGCGGGTACCCTGGCAGGCATGGCCGCTCTCTTCACCTCCTCACCCCTTCTTGCGCTCTTTCTTGTCGTAGCGCTCGGGGCCGCCATTGGCGCCATCAGGATCGGTCCGCTGCGATTCGGTGCCGCAGGCGCTCTCTTCGTTGGACTCGTGGTGTCGGCGATGCATCCCGAGGTCGTGAGTTCCCACATGTCGATCGTCCAGGCCATGGGCCTCGCGTTCTTCGTCTACGCGGTCGGCATTTCGGCCGGTGCGACGTTCTTCCAGGACCTGCGCAAGCAGACGAGCCTCCTGGCTCTCACGACGGTCGTGTGTCTCGTGGGTGCCCTCATCGCGCTCGTCGGTGGCAGCGTCCTCGGCCTGTCGCCCGGACTCACGTCCGGCTTGTTCACGGGAGCGCTGACGGCGGCGCCAGCCCTCGACACGGCGACGCGCGTCACGGGGGACCCCAATGCGGCCGTCGGCTACGCGTTCGGCTATCCGATCGGCGTCGTCGTCGGAATCCTCGTGGTGACCATCACGGTGACGAGGCGGTGGCTGGGACCCAAGGACACCCCCTCCCTGGCGGGTGCCTCCCTTGAGGCGGTCAGCGTCCACGTGACACAGGGAATCAATACTCGCGACATTGCCGCCTGGCGTCAACAGCGCGTGCGCCTGTCCTACCTGCGCCGAGACGGACGAACCCGCGTCATCGCTCCCGGAGAAGACCTGCTACCGGGGGATCACGTGGTCCTGGTCGGTGATCCGGCGTCCATCCAAGAGACCGCCCCCCTCGTCGGCGACATCTTGGATCACAACCTCGAGGATGACCGCTCCGACCTGGCTTTCGAGCGGATCGTCGTCTCCAACCCCGATGTTGCGGGGCGCGCCGTCTCGGAGCTGAACGTCACGAAGCGTTTTGGCGCCGTCATCACGCGCGTGCGCAGAGGCGACCTGGATCTGTTGGCGCGCGACGACCTCGACTTACAGCTCGGCGACCACGTGGCGGTCGTGGTTCCCACGGATGAGCTCGATGACATCGCCGAGTGGCTCGGGGACTCCGAGAGGAGGGTCGCCGAGGTTGACGGCATGGCTTTCGGCATCGGCATGGTCCTGGGGCTCCTCCTGGGCATCGTGTCTTTCCCCCTGCCGGGCGGCCAAGCCTTCCAGCTTGGCGCGGCTGCGGGGCCGCTGATTGTCGGCATGCTCCTGGGGGCCTTGCGTCGCACGGGACCGCTCGTGTGGACGCTTCCGGCGGCCGCCAATCTCACCATCCGCCAGATCGGCCTCATGCTCTTCCTTGCGGCCCTGGGGCTCAATGCGGGCCCCCAATTCGCGACCCTGCTCGGCAGTCCCGAGGGGTGGCGTGCCGCGCTGCTGGCGTTCGTGATGGTTGTCGCCTGCTGCCTCGCTCAGGCTTATGGCGGCAAGCTCATCGGGATCTCGGCCGCGCGTGCGGCCGGAGGCGTTGCGGGCTTCCTCGGACAGCCCGCCGTCCTGCAGGCCGCGGACGCGCGCGTGAGTGACGAGCGCATCGAGGGGGCGTACGCCACCCTCTTCGCGTTCGCGATCATCGTGAAGATCCTCCTGATACCCGTCATCACATCTTTCCTGTGACGGCATAGACTTGGGGCCATGGCAACACCCGACTTCGTGATGGAGCTTCGGCGTCATGTGGGTCACGCGCCCCTGTGGATGCCGGGAACAACGGTCGTCGTCATGCGGTCGGCCCGCGCCGACGCGCCGATCGACTGGGAGAGTCCGATCGACCCCGGGAGCGTCGAGATTCTGTGCGTGCGACGCAGCGACAACGGCGCCTGGACCCCCGTCACCGGGATCGTTGATCCGGGGGAGGAGCCCGCGCTCGCTGCCGCCCGCGAGGCCAAGGAGGAGACCGACGTTGATATCGACGTGCGGCGGCTCCTGTCCGTCGAGGTTGTCGGCCCCGTCACCTACGACAACGGCGATGTGACGACCTACCTCGATGTTGCCTTCGCCGCCCAGTGGCTCACCGGTCACCCCCGACCCGCGGACGGAGAGAACAGCGAGGCGTCCTTTTTCCGTGGCGATCAGCTGCCCCCCATGAACGAGCGCTTCCGGCGCACGATTGCCAAGGCGCTCAGCGGGCAGCCGCGCGCCGACTTCCTGACGCGCTGATGGCGAGGCGACCGGGCCTCTTCTTGCGCGCGGCACGTCTTGCGGGACTGAAGTCCCAGTGGTGAGATAGAGGCATGGATACACCAAACAACATCGTTTACTCAGTGACCGCCGACTCCACCGGCGGCCGCGCCGGAACTTCCACCGTTGACGCGCTGGGCCTCACCCTCGACCTGCGCGCCCCCAAGGAGCTGGGTGGCCCCGGCGGCGGGGCCAATCCCGAGGCCCTCTTCGCCATGGGCTACGGCGCCTGCTTCCAGGGCGCCATGGGTCTGGCCGCCAAGCAGATGGGCATCGACACCGCGAACTCCGTCGTGCGCACCACCGTCGGCTTTGGCCCCGAGGGTGAGTCCTACGCGATCACCGCCACCCTCGAGGTGTTCGTCCCCGGCGTCGAGCTGGACCGCGTTCAGGCGCTTGCCGATCGAGCCCACGAGCTGTGCCCCTACTCCAAGGCCACGCGCGGCAACGTTCCCGTCACGGTGAAGGCGGTGCCCGCCCTCTGATCGCGGGCAGAGCGACACGAAAAACCCGGCCTCAATGAGGCCGGGGTTTTTCGCAGGGGCGGGGGCAAAGAGGCTGCGCTCTCCTACGCGCCGCGCCAGTAAGCCTCCAGGGCCGCCGACAGGGCATAGAGGTCGTCAATGTGGCTCATCTCCCGGGCCGAGTGCATCGACAAAAGCCCGATGCCCACGTCCACCGTCAGGATCCCCAGGCGCGTCGCGGTCAGCGGGCCGATCGTCGTCCCGCACGGCATCGCGTTGTTGCCCACGAAGCTCTGCGAGGGGACTGCCGCAGCCGCGCACGCTCGATTCCACAGGGCGATCCCCTCGCCGTCGGTCGCGTAGCGCTGCTTGGAGTTGATCTTGAGAACCGGGCCGCGTCCCATCATTGGGCGGTTGTCCGGGTCGTGGTGACCCGCGTAGTTCGGGTGCACCGAGTGAGCGGCGTCCGCGCTGATGCACGAGGAGGAGGCGAGCATGCGCTCGTAACCATCCGCGTCGCGGCCAAGTGCGGCCGCCGTGCGGCGCAGGACCGTCTCCAACAGCGGGCCCGCCGCGCCCGTGCGAGATCCCGAGCCGACCTCCTCGTGATCGAAACACACGAAGACCGTGACGTCTCCGGACTCGGGCACCCCGTCGGAGGCGAGGCACTCCAACGCCACCAGGCCCGGGTGCACGCTGGAGAGGTTGTCCTGTCGCGATGCCGCCACAAACTGCCCCTTGTCGCCGAAGAAGCCCGGGCCCTGACTCGGCGTGAGGATCAGATCGAAGGCGGCCACGCCCGACGCGTCGGCCAGGCCCGCCGTCCGCGCAACGTACTCCAGGACGTTGCCGTAGGGATTGTCCACGGTCCACACGGGGTGCAGGTGCTTCTGCGGATCGAGCGTCAGCCCCTCCGTGTTCACCCCCCGGTCCAGGTGAATGGCCAACTGCGGGATGCGAGCGATCGGTCCGGTGCGAGCCAGCACGACCTCGCCGTCGCGCAGGACCAGACGACCCGCCAGGGTCAGCTCCCGGTCCAGCCACGAGTTCCACATCATTCCGCCGTACACCTCGACGTCGATCTGACCCCAGCCGTCCGGCGTGGTCGACTGGACCGAGGGCTTGACGGAGAAGGCCGGCGAATCCGTGTGTGCGCCCACGATGCGGAATCCCGCGTCCTCGGTCACGTTCGACGGGACCAGCCATGCAGCGACGGCCCCGCCGCGCACCATGACGTGCCCGCCGGGGCGTGCATCCCACGGGTCCTTTTCATCGACCCGCGTGAAGCCGGCGTCCACCAGGCGCTCAGCCACGACCTCGGCGGCGTGGTAGGGGGAGGGGGAGTCGAGGAGGAAATGCTGATAGTCCACTGCGTTCGCGTGGACGTCGTCCAATTCAAGCTGTGCCATATCCCAATGGTAGAACGAGGCGCCAAGCGGTGGCCTACGCTTGAGGCATGAGCGAGATTCCCGCATACACCCTGAGCGACGGCTTCGTCGTCCCCGCGATCGCGCTGGGCACCTACAACCTGCGCGGCTTTGCGGGCGTGTCCTCCATGCTGTCGGGGATCGAGGCCGGCTACCGGATGCTCGATAGCGCCTTCAACTACGAGAACGAGGGGGCCGTGGGGCAGGCGGTGCGCCGCAGTGGGCTCCCCCGTGAGGAGCTTCGCCTCGTCTCCAAGCTCCCCGGCCGACACCAACGCTACGAGGAGGCGCTCGAAACCGTCGAAGAATCGCTCATGCGCGCCGGGCTGGATTACTGGGACATGTACCTGATCCACTGGCCCAACCCCGAGCGGGGCCTGTACGTCGAGGCCTTCCAGGCTCTGTTGGATGCGCGCGCTCGCGGGCTTGTGCGATCCGTCGGCGTCTGCAACTTCCTGCCCGAACACCTGGAGCGCCTGCGGGAAGAAACGGGGGAGTATCCCAGCGTCAACCAGATCGAGCTTCACCCCTACTTCCCGCAGCCCGAGGCCCTGGCCTATCACGAGCGTGTCGGCGTACGCACGCAGTCCTGGAGCCCGCTGGGGCGCAAGTGGCGCATCGTCGAGGACCCCGCCGTGGTTGCGCTGGCCGAGCAGGTCGGGGTGTCCCCCGCGCGCCTCATCCTGCGCTGGCACTACCAGCTCGGCACGATTCCCCTGCCCAAGTCCGGATCTGCCGAGCGTCAGCGCGACAACCTCGGCATTTTCTCGTTCTCGCTGTCTTCCACGCACATGGCGGCGATGAGCGCGCTCGGTCGGCCCGACGGCCGCCAGGCGGGCCAGGATCCGGCGGTCTACGAGGAGTTCTAACGTCCCGTCGCCGCCCGCGTGATCGCGGGCGAGCCGCCCTCCCACCGGGCGGGGGCACCGGGATCGGCAATCGACATCGTGACGCGGGCGCATTGCGTTGGTCGGTCCAGCGTCGTACCGCGTGACGAGTGCCATCCTGGACTCGCTGATCCATAGCTTCTGGAACTAGTGCATTCGCGTCAACGCACACTCCCGACGCGGATAGGTTGTTGGGTCCTGCCTGCGGCGATCCGGGTGGGCTCGCAGTCCACTCCCTACGCGGATAGGTTGTTGCTTCGTGGATAGGTTATGAGCATGCGGATAGCTTCGTAACGTATCCGCGTGCCAATAACCTATCCGCCTGGCCATAACCTATCCGCGACGGCCCTGATGCTGCCGCCTCGGCTTCCACGTGAACCTGCCGGGCCCCGCAGGCCGTGCGGCGCTCGCCGATGCGGGGGAGCCGCGGCGCGGGCGGGGGCCGCCCCAGGTGCTGATCGGCCCGCTGACCGGCCGCCAGCTAGCCGCCCGTGTGGCAGGAGCATTCGTGGCTGGTGCTGACCGGCCGCCAGCTAGCTCCCGCAATCGCGGCCGGTCGTGTCTGGCGCGTGAGGGGGCCTCAGGTGGGCGTGCTGACTCCTCGTCAATGCTGGCATCCCGAGGCTACAACGCCCCGTTCTTGTGCTGCTCAAGCGTCACCCGGTACACGTTGGTTTCGCGCAGCTGGAATCCCGCCCGCTGGTAGAGGCGGTTGGCTGCCTCGCGCGAGGGCCGCGACGTCAGGTCGACCGTGCGGGCACCGACCTTCTGGGCGTGCTCGATGGCCGCGACCACGAGGGACTGGCCGGCGCCCTGGCCGCGAGCGGCCTCGTCAACGACGACGTCTTCGACCCAGGCGCGCACGCCGGTGGGAATCTCGAAGGTGGCCAGGGACAGCATGCCCAGGATGGGGCGCTGCCCGTCCGCGTCGGCCTGGTCGGGGCGGAACACGAAGAGGTGCACGCCCGGCTGGGACAGGAAGCGCTCGACATCGGCGGCGCTCATCGGGGTGGCAGAGCGGGAAAGCTGGGGGACGAGGCGTCCCATGGCCTCGTGGATCTCAGGGGAGGCGGCGGTGATGAGTTCGACGGACATGGTTCTCCTAACGTCTGGGTCCAGTGTAGCGGGCGCGCAGCGCGAGGAGTAAGCCGAGTACGATGCGTGGAAGAGGGGTCTTGCGACGCGACGCCAGTTGGCGGACACGTGGGTGCTCCGGGCAGTTATTCGCCCACGATGGACGCCATACGATTCGGCGAGCCGCGTGAGGTTGACGGCGGGCGCATCGACAATGATGTGCACGCAGCGGTATCAGATCGTGATCTCGATCTGGTTACCCTCGATGGCCACGACGCAACTCTCGTAGTAGCCGTCGCCGGTTGTCCTGGGGCCGCTCACGACCTCGTATCCTTCCGTCCTGAGCGTGGCGGTCATCGCGTCGACCGCCTCCTTGCTTCCGACAGAGAAAGCGATGTGCGCGTACCCCGTCCGATTGATGCCCTTGACGGCATCATCCATGCGCGGCTTTGTCATGACTTCCAGGCGCGGGCCCTCCTCGAACGTCACGAAGTAGGATCGAAAACCCGTCGTCGTGTTGTGGTAGCCGCCGTCGGAGCGGCCGTCAAGGTAGCGGACGAAGAAGTCGCGCGCGGCCTCGAGGTCGTTGACGTACATCGCGACGTGTTCGATCCTCATGGGCGCGAGCCTTTCGTGGGCAGTGTCGTTTCGCGTCAGTGTATCGGCTGCGCGCGAGGCGCGGGTCCGCCCGCGGCCGCGTGTAGCCTCGCTACGCCCCCGCCCGCTCCAGCAGCACGGCTGCCTCCACGTGGCTCGTGTGCGGAAACATGTCGAAGACCCTGCCTTCGACGGGGCGCAGCGCGGGCATCACCGTCAGGTCCTGGGCGAGCGAGGTTGGATTGCACGAGGAGTAGATGACGCGGGGGGTGCCGCATTCGTTCAGGTATGCGGCCAAATCCGGGCCGATGCCTCGGCGCGGGGGATTGACGACGATGACGTCGGGGACGGTCGATGCGGGCTGGGCGCGCGCCCACGCGGTCGCGTCGTCACAGATAAAACGGGCCTCGTCGCGCCGAAGACCCGCTGTTCGCGCGGCGGTGATCGCGGACGAGATCGCCCCCGCCGACACCTCGACGCCGGTCACGTGGGGGATCCCGCCGCGCGCACACGCAAGCGCGAATCCGCCGACCCCGCAGTACAGGTCCCACAGGCCCTCCGGCACGCGCCCGTCGGGCAGGGGAAGCCTCGCCCACCGGGAGGCCTGCTCGTAGAGCGCTTCGGCAACGCGGGCGTTGGTCTGAGCGAAGGAGCGCGGACCCAGCTCGAGCCCCTCCACGGTCAGCGGGAGGGTGCGGGCGCGCGTCAGGATGATCTCGTCGGGACCCTCGACGATGGCCTCGTGGGTGGGGTGAATGTTCGCGGTGACGACGTGAGCGGCCGGCACCAGATCGCGTAACAGGGGAAGGGCGGAGCGTATGTCGGACACGCGGTCACGGGTGCGAAGCACGAAGCGGATCATGAGGCGCTGCCCAGCGCCGACGGTGATGAGGATGTTCTTGAGCTCCCCGCGCCTGGCGGGCACGTCGTAGGGGGTAAGGTGCAGGGAACGAATGAAGCGCTTGAGGCCGGGAGTGGCGCGGTTGATGGCGGGATGCTGGATCGGACATCCGGGCAGGTCGATGCCTCGGCGGTCTGGCCCGAGGATCCCCAGGGTGGGGCGCCTGCGAGTGCCTCCGACGACGAGCTTCACGCTCGTGCGGAACCCCGACTGCTCCGACGAGGCGGGGGTGAGCCATCGGATGTTCCCGGCCCCCGGGACGGGCGAGAGCGTGCCCGCGACGGCCTGTTCCTTGTCGGCGAGCTGACGATCGTAGGGGAGAGGGAGCAGGGAGCAGGAACGGCAGGTCCCAGCGTCGTAGTGGTCGCAGCGCATCCCCCAAGTGTAAGCGGGGTGGGGCACCCGATCGGGTACGCCCCACCCCGCTAGGCGGTGGTCATTCCCACGCGGGCGCTAGGCCTTCGCGCGGCGCGAGCGGCGAACGAAGGCGGTGCCCGCCCCCGCAACCAGTGCGGCCACCACGCCAGCAAGCACCGCGTGGCTGCCGGTGCGCGCCAGGCCTCCCGTGCCTCCCTGGTCGGGCGCGGGAGCGGCCGAAGAACTCGGGCTCGGCGCAGCGCTCGGCTCCTGGGTGGGAGCCGCGGGCGCTGGGGTGACAGTCAGCCGAGCCGACGCGGTGATGCTCGGGGACGCCGAGGCGGCAACGAGGGTGTGCTCGCCCGCCTCAGTCGTGGCGGGAACCGTCACCTCTGCGGAGAAGGCCCCGTTCTCGTCAGCGGTGGCGGTTCCCACCTCGACCGGCTCGGAGTGCAGCGTGAGGGTCACGGGGCTCTTCGGGGCGAAGCCCGTTCCCTTGACGGTCAGGGACTTGCCCGCCTCGACGGTCGAAGGATCGACGGTGAGCGCAGGCGTGGCGAGGGAGTCGGCCGAGACGGTCACGGACGTGACGGTCGTGTCCTTGCCGAATCCCTTCAGCGCGTAGGCCGGATCGTCGTAGGACAGGGTGACGCGTGCGGTCTGGTTCGGGCCGAGGACGAAGGGGCCAACCCCCTTCTTCAGGTCGGCAACGGACAGTCCCTTGACGACCTGGCCGTCGACGGTGACCTTGTACTTCGCGTAGTCGTCCGTGAAGCCCTTCGTCTCGAAGGAGACCGAGACGCCGCTGGCAACCTTGTCACCGGACGTAATGGACGCGGTGAAGCTGGTCTCGCCGGTCTTGGGGGTGGGGGCCTTGAACTTCTCGAGGTAGGAGGCGGGGATCGTGGTCGGCTCCGAGCCGATCGTGGTCAGCCCGGTGGGCACATAGTTGGGAGTGCCCTTAGTGGTGACCGTGACGACGGGGAGGATCTCGTCGGGCTGCGCGGGCAGGGTCACGACGAGGTCGTTGCCCTCAACCTTGTAGGTCAGAGCCGCATCGGAGCCGTCGAGCCTCACCGAGGAGATGTCATTGGCGCCTGCGCCGCGCAGAGTAATCATGCCGTCTGCGGGCCACTTCTCGATGCCCAGGTAGATGTGGGAGTCGTCGACCATTGTCTTGCCCCAGGTCTCGATCGGGAAGTGGGTGGGTCGGGAGTTGTTGAGGATTCCGGGGTGGGCGCGGTTCCAGTCGCCGATGCCCGACAGGACCGAGGCGTCCCACGGGTCGTAGGAGCCGTCGAACTTCGGTCCGACGTTGAAGAGGAACTGTCCGCCCAGGGCGACCGTCGAGAAGAGGTTGCCCACGATCTCGGTGGTCTTCGTCTTGGCGCCGCCGGGCGCCTTGCGCAGGGCGGTCGTGTTATCGACCTTCACCATGTGGTCCCAGTCTTCCTCGGAGTAGTCCGGGTAGCCGGTGTCCTTGAACTTCGGCGCGGTCGAATCGTCCCAGTTCGCGTAGCCCCAGGTCTTATGGAAGATGGAGACCGCCGATTCCCAGGGGCCCTGGGTCTGCTCCGATTGCATCTCGTTGTCCCAGCCGACTTCGAAGTCGGCCCGGTCGTTGCCGACGCGCGAGTTGATCATGATGTTCGGCTGCAGCTCGTGTGTCCACGCGCGCAGCTGGTCAGATTGGGCGGCGTTGGGCTTGCCCATGTCGTACCAGAGTTCGGCGATCTCCCCGTACTTTCCTCCGAGGAGTTCGGTCAGCTGGGCGTGGATGTACTCCATGTAGCCCTCTTCGTCCAGCGTATTGGCGTTCTGCCAGGGGTTCTCGGGCTGCTTCTCCCAGTCGATGTTGGAGAAGTAGAGGCCAAACTTGATGCCGACCTTCTTGCAGGCCTGCGACAGCTCAAGGAGCGGGTCGCGGTGGGACGGCGACTGCTTGGTGAAGTTGTAGTCGGTCGTTGCCGTGTCCCACATGGCGAAGCCATCGTGGTGCTTCGAGGTGATGAGCAGCATCTTCATGCCGGTGTCTTTGGCCTGCTGGCACCATGCGGTGGCGTCGAAGTTGGGGGCCTCGAAGGTTTGAGCGGTGGCGAGGTACTCCTCGCGTGGGATTCCCTGCAGGGGGATCCGGCTGTCCCACGTCTGCTGGTGACCCCAGGCCTTGATCTGCTCGGGGTATCCGACCTCCTGCTTCTGCCCCTTGTACCAGCCGGCGTACGAGGAGTATACGCCCCAGTGGATGAACATGGCGTACTTCATGTCCTGCCACTGGGCAACCTTGTCCTCGGCGGATGCAGCGACGGCCGCCGGAATCGCATAGCGAGCGTCGTACGTGGCCTGCTGTGTTGGGGTGGAGTCGCCGTTTTGCTGGCTGTTTGCTGTCGGCGTGTCGGCCAAGGCGGGACCTGCCATTCCTAGTGTCAGGAGGCCGGCGAGGAGGGTGCCAGCCACTCGTTTCGTGATGTGCATCAAGTCTCCGTTGATTGATGAGAAACTCCGGTTTGGAGGCGGTCACAGTCTAGCGGAGGGTAGTGACGAACGCCATTTGCTGCGAGAGGGGTCTGGCGCGTCGAATTGCCTGTGACGAAGTGCATACTATGGATTGTGACTGGTTGGAAAGTTGTGGGTAGCGGGGTCTGAGTGTTGTGCCGGTGACCTCTCCTCGGTGGGCGGGTTAATTCCCAGGGGTTGGTCAGGGTTTGTTGAGCTTTGGGGCCTATGGGCCATTCTGATCGCACGTAGTCTGTCTGGTAACCGTCGTGGCCACCACTATGTCCTGGCCGCGCGGACCCATGCGAACCCTACGGAGGATGAATTGATGACGATGCTCCGCGCTAAGTGGGCGCGGGCGGCGGTCGGCGCTTCGGCGCTGGCCCTCGCCGCGACCGGGATGGGCGTCTTTGGCGTCTTTTCGGCCGCGCCTGCCGAGGCCGCCGTCAACCCCAACATTAAGGTTGCGATCAAGCCGCTGGTTCTGTCCGACAAGGACGGAGTGGAGATCCCAGGGGCGGGTGCCCAGGTTGAGGATCCGGTGAGGATGTACGTTGAGTGGGATGCCAGCGATGCTAATCCGCAGCCGGGCGACTCCTTCACAGTTGGCCTTCCCGCCACGGGGGCCGCGCTGCCTGACATTACGCACTACTACCGATTCCGCGAGGTTGGGCGCAGCGATCCGCTGATGTTTAACAGCGTGCAGGTCGGCGAGTGTGTGGCTGCGGCCGACGTCATGACCTGTACCTTCAATGACGCTATCGCGGCCCAAAGCAACGTCAAGGGCACGATGAACCAGATGCTCATGGCTCAGAAGGAAACACCGCTGACCAAGCTTCCCTTCAGCGCCAACGGCGTCGAGACCCAGGTCCCGAACCCGAACGATGAGCCCATCGTCGAGCGTCTGTGGACCGAGAAGAACGTCGGCAAGTACGCGAACTCCCTCAAGCGTGACTCGACCCAAATTAACTGGCACATCATCGGTTCCGGTCGCCGCCTCTCGGAGCGTGCTGGAATGCCTGCGGGAACCTACACGAATAAGGTCGTCTTTAACGATGTCCTCGGTGCGGATGGCCAGACGCTGCTGCCCGGCGACTCCACCTGGTACGTTCGAGTGGATCCCAAGAGTGCGCCGAACCAGTACCCGACGGTCGCGCGAGTCGGGCAGCCCGGCATCAACACGACCTACGGCAACTACACGCTGGAACGCACGATCTCCGCAGACGGCAAGTCCGCGACCGTGACCCTCACTCGTACCGACGGCAACTTCGATCCGGCGATCAACTACGAGATCGTCTACTCCTCGAAGATTGACGGATCCGTCGTCCCCGAGAAGCAGTACACGAACAGTGCGACGCTGGTGGGTGACGCGGAAGGCCCGATCACCTCGGCGATCAGCTACCGCGACCCGATCACCTACACCGTCGAGATGAAGCCCGGCTACGGGGCCTTCGGCGTGAAGAAGTATGTCGTCGGTGCGCAGGTTGGCGCCGATGCGGGACAGATCCCTGCAACGACCGCCGTCACGGTGAACGTCGCTTACGAGCTCCCCACCGGGTGGGACCCGACCATCCATCCGGAGTGGACCGCCCCCGAGGGTGGCGCGAACCCCTACACGATGAAGGTCCCCGTCGAGCAGGGCGTGGCCGGCGTGGCCTTCCCCAAGGGCACCAAGGTGACGCTCACGGAGTCCCTCGACTCCGCACAGCTGCCTGCCGCGCTGCGTTGGCAGGGCAACCCCTCCTTCTCCGTCGGATCCACGAGCGCCGTGAACGAGGTCTCCTTCACCATCGCTGAGAACAATGTCTCTTCGGTCTCGCTGACCAACACCGCAGCCGCGGCTCCCGGCAAGATTGCTGTGACCAAGAAGGTTGTTGGTGACATCCCGGCTGGCAAGACCTTCGCTTTCGATTACGTGTGTGACGATGCGGCGAAGACCTCTGGTTCGATCACGGATGTCGTTCCCGGTCAGGCCAAGGAGTCCGCTGAGATTCCCGCCGGAGCGACCTGCACGGTGACCGAGCAGGACGCCTCCGTCGACGGAAACAACCTGGAAACCTCCACGATTGATCCCGTGACGGTCAAGGCGGGCGAGGTCGCCGCCGTTGAGGTGACCAACACATACACGCCCAAGAGCGGCAAGTTCGCCGTGACCAAGAAGGTTGTTGGTGACATTCCTGCGGGTAAGACGTTCTCCTTCGACTACGTGTGTGACGACGCTGATCAGACCTCCGGTTCGATCCTGAACGTTGCCGCCGGCGAGACCAAGGAGTCCGGCGACATCCCCGCAGGTGCTACCTGTGCGGTGACCGAGCGGGATGCTTCCGTTGACCGCTTCGTTCTCAAGTACGCACCCATTGACCCGGTGACGGTCAAGGCAGGCGAGGTCGCTGCCCTCGAGGTGACCAACACCTACACCCCGGCTCCCGGCAACATTGCCGTGACCAAGAAGGTTGTTGGTGACATTCCTGCGGGTAAGACGTTCTCCTTCGACTACGTGTGTGACGACGCGGCCAAGACCTCCGGTTCGATCACGGATGTCGCCGCCGGTGACACCAAGATCTCCGGGGAGATTCCCGCCGGTGCGACCTGCACGGTGACGGAGAAGGATGCCTCGGTGGACGGCTTTAACCTCCAGACCTCCACGATTGATCCCGTGATGGTCAAGGCGGGCGAGGTCGCCACCCTCGAGGTGACCAACACGTACACGCCGAAGGTCGGCAAGATCTCGGTGACCAAGGAAGTTGTCGGTGACATTCCTGCGGGTAAGACCTTCTCCTTCGACTACGTCTGCAACGACGCCGCGAAGACCTCCGGTTCGATCCTGAACGTCGCCGCCGGCGAGACCAAGGAGTCCGGCGACATCCCGGCCGGTGCCGAGTGTCTGGTGACCGAACGCGAGGCCGAGGCTGCGGTTGATGGCTTCATCCTCGAGTGTGCTGCGGTGGATCCCGTTCCCGTCAAGGAGGGCGAGGTTGCTGCGGTTCTCATGACCAACACCTACACCCCGGCTCCGGGCAACATTGCCGTGACCAAGAAGGTCGTCGGTGACATTCCGGCCGACAAGACGTTCTCCTTCGACTACGTGTGTGACGACGCGGCCAAGACCTCCGGTTCGATCACGGACGTCGCCGCCGGTGACACCAAGATCTCCCGTGACATCCCCGCCGGTGCGACCTGCACGGTGACGGAGAAGGAGGCCTCGGTGGACGGCTTCACCCTCCAGACCTCCACGATTGATCCCGTGATGGTCAAGGCGGGCGAGGTTGCCACCCTCGAGGTGACCAACACCTACACCCCGGTTCCGACCCCGACGCCGAGCGAGACCCCGACGCCGAGCGAGACCCCCGGTGGTCACGATGGTGGGGACCGTCCCAACCTGGCCAGGACCGGTGCCGATGTGCTCGGTGGCTCCCTGGCGACCCTGACCCTGCTGGGAATGGGTGGAGGGCTCCTCGCCCTGCGCCGCTCGCGTCGCTGACGTGATCAACGGCTGAGCGAGCGCTAAGCTCCGGACCCCCGGGCCCCACGGGCCCGGGGGTCCGTTGTCTTGCGTGGGGAAGCCCGGTTTGAGGCGAGCGTGCACCCTCCATCAAACATGAGCGTGAGTGACTCAAGTTTCGGGTGTTCGGCTTGCGGAATAAAAGACCCGGTCCTAAAGTTGAGTACATCAGACTCAAGGGTCTGTCGGGATCATCCCGGCACGAGACAGCAATGCGAGCCGCTCCGGTGAGACGGAGTCGGCCTCGCCGATGAAAGGAACACACACTATGGCACGTGCAGTCGGCATCGACCTCGGCACCACCAACTCCGCTATCGCCG
>ERZ772986.493-NODE-493-length-24500-cov-11.846472_pt1 | contig 24500 bp, 21 predicted proteins | sample MGYA00511898_ERZ772986 | MGnify/ENA primary metagenome ERZ772986 (study PRJEB29015, sample SAMEA2737934) | human oral metagenome | biome: human oral; feature: human-associated habitat; material: dental | place: China | collected 2148 ... | reverse complement strand
AGGCCGATGATGAGGGTCGTACATCGGATCCGCGTATCTGGGCTGGTGGCGATATTGTTACTGGTGCCGCAACGGTTATTCTAGCCATGGGTGCCGGCAAAACCGCAGCTGCTTCCATTACCAAACACCTCGGCTAATCAGCGGTTGTCGCTTTAGATTTCCCGATTCGCATTGCTAAGACATAAACCCCGGTTACTTTTGGTAGCCGGGGTTTTCTCTCTTCGCCACAACGATGCGAAGGTACCCCTGGAGGTATCCCTTAAAGCATTTCTTAAAGCACAATACCTATACGGTTAGATCTCTGAAAACCGTAATGCGAATCTACGACCTGTGATGCACTTCTCGCGACCTGTGATGCACATTTCTGCTTCAAAACAAGGGGCTGTGATGCACATATTGCGAGAAAACCGCTCTTCTCGCCACAAAAAAGTACATCACAGCTTTTCAAAACTGCATCACAGGTCTGAAAACCCGCCTTGCAGCCAATGCCTTTTCCTTTTGCCGCAGCAAACTGACCGGCAAGAAATCAAACCTATGCCAACACAAACTCCCGTACACGCCCCGCAATGCCTTCTGCGACAAGGTGGAAATGCGAAAGCAGCACATCTCCCGGCGCCGAGGTGCCAAAGGTGCGCATACCTGCAAAACGCATCGGCATGGGGAGTTTCTCGGCCAGAAGTTCCGCCACTGCGGCACCGAGGCCCGTCGCCACGTTATGTTCCTCCACGCTTACCACACGGCCTGTTTTGGCGGCCGATGCCAAAATGGCGTACTCGTCGAAGGGTTTGACGGAAAATACATCGATAACCTCTGCAGAGATACCCTCCTGTATCAAAATGTCGGCGGCAGCCAGGGATGAACCGCGCCCCGAATCTTGGACAAATGAAACCAAGATTCGGAGGCGTGGTTTCTTATGTCGCAGGACCTTAGATGCAAGCATGACATCTCAATTAAGAGGAAGGTCGCGGAACTGGTCGATGTCGGTTTGGGATGGGATCCCATCTCCTCGAAGCTTGCCATCCCTAGGGATACTGTTAAACAATGGATCATGATCTACAGGGCCATCGGAATGGACGGGCTGTTGAACATGGGATCCAGCAAGAAGGCATACGATTACGAAACGAGGCTCGCGGCCGAGCAACCCCAGCAGAAATGCCCACGGCCGAGCAGACCCGGCAAGAAAACGAGTCCCACCATGGGGCCCCAAGGAGACCCCAAGGCAACCTTAAAGCAACCCTAAGGCGACCCCAAGGCCCGCTGTTGTCCAGTAGGAAATCACTTCCGAATCGCGCGGTATCGACTGGGGGTACAATAGGAAAGCGCTTTGAAGGTCTCGGAAAAGCTTCCCTGGTTCGAGTAGCCGACAGCCTCGGCAATCTGGCGAATGCTGAGATCGGTCTTTGCCAACAGCCTTTGTGCATATTCAATGCGCTGTTCTCGCACATACTCCTGTGGCGTTTTGTTCACGACCTTCTTAAAGGCGTCAATCATGCGAGATTCGCTGACATGAAACACGGAGCTCAACGCCCGGGTCGACAGATCCTTTGCCACATTTGATTTGATATAGAGCGAGATATATTTGTACAGCCGCTCGTCCACGGCCGAATATGCCTGACAATCATGCGTGCAGCGCTTACTTTCACTCACGAGTAATGCAAAGCACTCGGTAACCTTTGCACGATAGTACGAGGTGGCCACGGATCGACACAGCCGGGCATTGCCGAGTTCAGTAACTGCGGAGGTAAGGGCGGGTATATCATGGTAGCCATTGAGCAGCCCAATGGCCTGTAAAAGCTGTTCGGACGTAACCTGCAGAATACCCGCCAGCCGGGGAATCGCACTTGGCAAAAGCGAGATGGAGTAGGAACTGAACTTGGCATCAGCCTCTATGATCTGCTGAAAATAATGCTCACCCAACGCGTAGCCGATAAGTGAAGGATGTCGCTGCCCAAAGCTGTCGATAAAGAACATGGGCATGTCCTCCATATAGCAACCGAAGCCAACCATACCGGTAGACCAACCATGCATAACCACACGTTCACGCAATGAAACGCTCATCGAGACCACCACAATATCGGAGTCGACAATGTGATACCAATACTCTCCGAAACCGTATGCGGGGTCGATGATCCATGTATCCCCATGAGGACGAATATCCTTTGGTGATATCAAACCCTTCTCGATCGCCTGTGTATGGTGGATTCCATGGATAGCTTCGACTGCGGGGTCGAACATCGCGTGAATCTCAGCCCAATTTGTGGACTCATCTTTTTTGACCATCGGATCAATGACAAGTTCCTTGGCCTTGCCCGACGACAGGTTTCGATACCATTTGGTGATCAAACTTGTTTCGGTAAGATGCAAAAGATTTTCGGTGCGATTATCCACTTGGACCCAAGGTCTTTCTCGGAAGTCAACTTTGTCTATTATTAGTTAGACCAATCTAACATATTCTTATCGGAAAGGAAAGACGTTTGGAGCAGGAGGCTCTTCGTTACTACCGTGTTGACCCCCGTATTGCATTGCTCGTTTTGATTCCCCTCAATGCAGGGGTCACCTTGTATCCCCACATCGGTTTCCAGATCGCATCAATGGCCCTCATACTCATGCTCATGTTGATCTGCCGACGGCCCTTCTCGGCACTGAAGTGGATGATTGCATACCTACTGATATTTTTCTTTGCACATCTCCCGGGGATATCCGGCTGGGGATGGCTCAGTTCGCTTGGCAGCATGCTCCTTATGTTCCAACGTGTATTTCCCGTTGCGGCCTTTGCCTCACTTTGCCTTGTGACCACACGTTCAGGAGAGTTTGCCCGTGCCCTTCAGACACTTGGCCTCCCGTCCAAGCTCATCGTCTCCCTATGCGTTGCCCTGCGCTTTGTTCCCACACTTGCCCATGAGTTCAAGGCGGTGGCCGAAGCCATGAGGATTCGCGGCCTTGCCTCCTCTCCGGTAGCCGTGGTCGCACATCCTGCACGTACCGTCGAGCATCTGATGGTCCCCGTCATCGGACGGCTGGGAATCATCGCCGATGAGCTGGGTAACGCCGTGGTCGCACGTGGAGCAGATACCAACCGAAAGCGCAGCTCATATTATGACTTGCATATACGGGCAGCCGACATCGCGCTTCTGGTAATCGAGTATGCCCTGTTCGCAGCCATGGTCCTTGCCAAGATCGGGGTGGGAGTCCTATGAGTGCCACCTCGTTGCCGATAAGTATCGCCGTCTCGCCGAGGAACACCGCTGTTACTGTGCCGCCAGCAGACATCGCCGTATCGCTGGAGCATGTCTCATTCCGCTATAACAAAGAGGAATCGGAGGTGCTGGAAGACATCAACCTATCCATCCGTCCAGGCGAATGCATAGTGCTCACGGGAGAATCCGGCTGCGGGAAGACAACCCTGACCAGAACCATAAACGGCCTGATCCCGTTGGTCTACCAAGGGGTCTTGAAGGGACGCGTCTCCGTCGCCGAAAAACCCGTCACTGAATGGACATCGGGGGATTTGACGGTAACGGTCGGCTCGGTATTCCAAAACCCACGCAGTCAATTCGTAAACTCGGAAGTTGAGGCCGAGCTTGCGTTCGGCTGTGAGAACCAAGGACTCTCGCGAGAAGAGATTGTGGGGCGCATACACGAAAGCGTTCGGGTGTTCGGAATCGAAGAACTGCTGCACCGGCGGGTGGAGGAGCTTTCCGGAGGCCAGCGTCAAATGGTGATCCTCGCCTCTGTATACGCTACGGACCCCGATATCTTTGTTTTGGACGAGCCCACGGCCGCCCTCGACGTGACGTCTATGAGATGCTTGGGTGCGGCCCTTGCCAAACTCAAGTCCATGGGGAAAACCATCATTGTGTCCGAACACCGCCTCTGGTGGCTCGCGGACCTTGCCGATCGGGTCGTCGTTATGGAAGACGGCCGTATTGCGGGGACTTGGTCCTCGAAAGAATTCGGCGCGATCCCCTTTGAAACCCGTTTGCACTGGGGACTGCGTGCTTGGAAGGTCGACGAGGTCGATGCCGCCGCCCACCGGCGTTTCTCCCATACATCTGTGAGCGGGCATCCCGTACATGAGTGTGTGGCCGATACCTCGTTGAGGACAAGGGACCTACGTGTCTCGTATCGGCACCGGGATGCAGTGATAGATGGTTGCGATTTTGATATTGCCGCGGGGACAGTTGTCGGCCTTGTCGGTGCCAACGGTGCAGGAAAAACCACGCTTGCACGATGCCTATGCGGCATCCAGAAAGAGGCGGCAGGTACGGTTGAGTTGGCGGATAAAGCGCTTAGGACCTCGCAGCGCGCAGGCGTCATCTACCTGGCCATGCAGGAACCGGGATACCAGCTGTTTGAACACACGGTCGTTCGTGAGCTCGAGGAGGCGCACGATCGCAACGATGCGCATATTCCGCAGGTCTTCTCCGTCAAGTCACTTATGGAAGACTTCCGTCTGACAAACCTCGCTCAACGCCATCCCCTGTCGCTGTCCGGTGGGCAGCGACAGCGCACGTCGATTGCTGCCGGCCTGCTATACGGCGCACAGGCCCTTGTCATGGATGAGCCGACCAGCGGCTTAGACTATAACAACATGGCAAGCATTGCCAGACAGATCGACTGTCTCAAACAACAGGGTGTGGTCATCTGCATAATCACACACGATTATGAATTTCTCTGTGCGGCCTGTGATGCCGTACTCCCCCTGCATGATGGCCGCGTGTCACCGCCTATTCCCCTTACCCCGGAAACACTCGGGCACATAAAGAGATTGCTCGGTTTTTCATAACAACAGGATCCTATAGGAAAGGAACGTATGATGGACGAAACAACGATTGGGTCTCAAGCCGCAAACACCGGACGGCTCACCGCAAAGGATTTCATATTCTGCGCGGTATTCGGCGTGCTTATCTTTTTCATCACCATAGCCTTTGCCATAATATGCAGCTTTGACTATCACCTCTGTTGGGGGGCGCACGCACTATCGTCACTCATCTCAGGCATGGCATGGATGTATGTCGTGCAGCGTGTGCCTAAACGCGGAGCCATAGTGGTCATGGGCGCGATTATGGCCATATTCGGCTCTGTCATGGGTATGTTCTGGACAGGCCCTGCCGGCATTTTCATTGGCTGCCTTGCTGCAGAGCTTATTCTGGGTGACCCCAAGAAGCGCACGAAAGGAAAGGTCCTCGCCTCATTCCCCACATTCATCTTCCTGTTCTGGCTGGGTCACATATCCTTGGTCTACATGATCGGCAAGGATGCCTATGTTGCCCAATGCGTCCAGGCGGGTATGGCACTGGAATTCTCCCAGAACATGGTCGACTTCATGTACAGTCCCGCAATGGTCGCTATGGGCCTTGCCACTATTATTTGTGCAACACTAGGCGGCTTTATCGGCACCAAGGTATTCGCAAAGCATTTCAAGCAGATGGGGATGTGACGACCATGCCGAAAGTCTCACAAGAGCATAGAGACCAGGACAAAGCTGGGCGGGCGGCAATCACGCTGTTGGCGGCCTATATCAAGAGCCGCACCATTCTCGCCCAGTTCTTTACGGTCCTGTCCGCACTCCTGGCCTTTGTCCCCTACCTTGCCCTCGTATGGTTGGGCGATATCTTCATCGCTTCCCAACAGGGCAACCAACCGCTTGATGTCGAGAAGGTCGACCGTATCGTGATGCTCCTGATGACGGCATTTATGCTCAAGCTGATGTTCTATTTGCTGTCTCTTACGATCACGCACTTCGCCGACATGAAGTTGCGCTTTATTATCCGAAGCGCCATCGTCGACCGCCTCAGCCGTGTCCCTCTTGCATGGTTCAGCAAAACAGGGTCAGGCAAGATCAGAAACGCCGTCCAAGATGACACTAAGACGGTACACACGGTAATCGCCCACGCTCCGGTCGACTTGATCAACGGTGTCCTCACACCGGCAGTGTTGCTGGTGTTTATGCTCGTCGTCAACTGGCGTCTGGCACTTATCGGGATTGCAACGATCCCGTTTTATGTGGTGCTTTATGGCTCCTCCATGAAAGACATGGGGCCTAAAACGGCGGAGATGAACAACAATCTGGCAAGCGTCTCGGCGACCATGGTGGAATTGGTGTCGGGCATCAAGGTCATCAAGGCATTCGGAAAAAGCGGCGAGTCCTATCACAACTATGAAAAAGCCGCCCAAGCCTTCGCGGACTCTTATTGGGAATGGTGCGCACCGATGATCGGGCGCTGTTCTGTCGCCGCTGAATTCGTTTCTATCCCAGTATTGTTACTGGTCAACCTTGGCGGCGGAGCCATGGTGTATGCCGCAGGACTTGCAACGCTCCCCCAAATCCTCGCCTGCACCCTGATTGCGCTGGTATTGCCCAACGCCATGATGAGCGTGGCTAACATCACCTGGTCATACCAACTGGCAGGATCTGCAGCGATACGCTTGGTCGAGTTGATGGACACGTCTTCCTTGGAAGAGCCGACACATCCTCAAAAGCCAAGCGACGACCATAGGGTCGTGGTCAAAGACGTCACGTACTCATATGGCGAGACGCAGGCACTGAAAGGTGTCAACCTGACCCTTGAACCCGGAACGCTCACCGCGCTTATCGGCCCCTCGGGGTCGGGCAAGTCGACGTTGGCGCAGCTGATCGCCCGCTTCGATGATCCCTCCGAGGGATCGATCACGCTCGGCGGCATCGATATACGCTCGCTGTCCGCAGACGACCTGTATCGAAACGTGTCTTTTGTGCTGCAAGACGCCATGCTGCTCAATACGAGCATCCGACGCAATATATCCCTCTCAAAACCGCAGGCAAGCCTGGAAGAGGTGCGTGCTGCCGCCAAGGCCGCGCAGATCGACGCTTTCATCATGTCTCTTCCCAAAGGCTACGACAGCATCATCGGCACCGACTGCGAGCTGTCGGGCGGCGAGGCCCAGCGTCTGTCTATTGCACGCGCCCTGTTGATCGACGCACCTATCTTGATCATGGATGAGTCTACGGCCTTTGCCGACCCCGACTCGGAAGTCGAGATTCAACGGGCCCTCAGCGGCCTTATTGAGGGACGTACCGTCCTGGTGATCGCCCACCGCTTGAACTCCGTGATAGGCGCCCATCAGATCGCCGTTATGGACGAAGGCAAGATTGTGGCGGTAGGCACCCATGAGACGTTGCTGAACAACAAGCAGTACCGCGCGCTGTTGGAACAGAGCGGCTTTGCCCAAAGCAGCCTTGCCGTATCCAGCACCGCAACGGAGGAGAAGGGCGGGCGCCATGAGTAGAAATCGGAATCTTCTGTCCCGTTTCCGTCGGTATATGATCCCCGAAGACGCCGCGATGCACAAAAGGGGCATGGCGGCATGCATCTCGGCCGGGGTATTCACGGGTCTGGCGTTATGCACGATGATGCCGGCGGCGATGTCACTCCTGACGGCTGAGCCGCAATGGGGTCTCAGCTTCAACACATGGGTGATAATCCTCGTGGTGTTGACCGCCTTCTCCTGCGTACTTGATTATTGGGGCACCAAGCTCGGATACACAGCCGGTCTGGGCTATATGCGCATGCTGCAAAGACACATCGGCAACAAGGTTACCTCGCTGCCCTTGGGATGGTTCTCGGCATCAAGCGCCGGTCTTTTGAGTCGCATCGTCACACAGGAGATGATGACAAGCGGACAGGCAGTTGCCTACTTTGTAGGAGGGTTCCTCAGGAACCTCTGTGCCTGCGTCATCTTCGGCCTGGGGACATGGGTCTGGAACTGGCGGCTTGGACTTATAGTGACCATAGCAATCCCCATATTGTTCGTTCTGTTCAAATTGGGACAGAAATGCATTGAGAATGAGTATGCAAATGAGAGTCCCGCAGAGGAAGAGTTGGCTTCCCGCATTGTTGAGTTTGCCCAATGCCAGGGTGCGCTGCGCGCCTGCCATGCCGGATCGACCTATGAGGAGCTCAGCAGCAGCTTTGCCAGAGCCCGGCGAAAATCAGTACGTGGCCTTTGGTGGGGCGTATTGGGCAATATGCTCACCGGCATGGGACAACAGCTGTTGGTGTTCTCCATGATCTTGTTGGGGAGCTCCCTGTGTGTCACCGGCATCGCTTCGCCGTTTGAGGCGATCATCATTATCGGTGTATCGTTGCGCTTCTCGACCATGATTGCCGATATCTCGGCCTCCCTCTTCGGTTTGGAGGAACGCCGCCAAACCTTAGACGGTATCGATGCGGTAATGGATGCACCGGAAATGCCGGTTCCCCAGATGTCCAAGGATCTTCCGCATGACGCAAGCGTCAGCGCCGATCATGTCGCATTCTCGTACGTCCCCGACAAGCCTGTACTGCATGATGTCAACTTCACGGTCCCGTCATCAGGCATGCTCGCCATCGTGGGGCCATCGGGTTGCGGCAAGACGACGGTGATCAAGCTCGCCGCACGTTTTTATGACACGACTGCAGGTGCTATGAGAATCGGCGGGGTCGATGTGCGCGATTTGAGCACCGAGGATCTCTTCAAGAACGTCTCCTTCGTTTTCCAGGACGTCTATCTGTTCAACGACACGCTGCGCAATAACGTGCTGCTTGCGCGTCCGGATGCCAGCGACAGCGATATCGAGCGGGTCGCCGATTTGGCAGGCGTGACCGAGATCGTCAAGCGTCTTCCCGATGGATGGGATACGGTTTGCGGCGAAAGCGGCCGTGCCCTTTCGGGTGGAGAACGTCAGCGTGTGTCAATTGCCCGCGCATTGCTCAAACAGGCCCCCATCGTCCTGTTCGACGAGGCGACCTCGGCACTCGATGCTGAAAACGAGGCCAACATCGTCAAGTCTATCGAAGAGCTGCGCAAATCATCGACGGTGATTGCCGTCGCCCACAAGCTGGAGACCATCAAGATGGCCGATAAGATCATCGTTTTGAATGCGTCAGGGAGCATTAAGGAAGAGGGCACACACGATGAGCTGCTCGCACTAAACGGTGCCTATGCGGACTTCTGGGGCAAGCGCGTTTTGAGCGCCCAATGGAAGCTGGCGTAAGTGGAGGTAGGGCGACCGACAGCGGAGTGACCTATATCGTTTTTTCGGACACGGGCATCCCAGATTCAAAACCTAGGAACCGTATATGCCCAGACAACCGAGAAAGCAAGGCAAGGCATGAGCAACAACAAGTACACCGACGAGTTCAGGCACAAGACCGCCGACTACGTGATCTCCACCGGCAGGCCGATCACCGAGGTGGCCAAGGAGCCCGGGCCCAACGGCAAGACGGCCGACGGCTGGGCGCTGAAGCGCAAGAGGTCGAGGACTCCGCGCCGGGCCCAAAGGCCGAGGTGTGCGAGCTGCGCGAGGCCGAAAGGCGCATACGTGAGCCCGAGATAAAGAACGGGTTCCTGAAAAAAGCCACGGCCTTCCTCGCCAAAGAGCAAAGGTTGTAGACAGGTACCGCCCGGTCCTGGCGGAGAAGGCCGAATACCCGGTTAAGATGACGACAAGGCTGCTCGAGGTGTCCAGCCACGGGCTTCTGTCCGTGGCTGGCCCGCAGGCGCGGCCACAAGGCCGAAGGGCCATCTTCCAAGCGACCGCAACAGCCAGCACACCTCGGGGCCGCTGGCGTCGTGGGCCAGGGAAAGGACGTGGGGGCCTCGTGCGGTGGCACTGGCAGCTGCCACGACAACGCGCCGGCAGAGTCCCTCTTCGCGACCCTCAGAAGCGAGATGTATTGCCGCCACTCGTTTGCCACGCGCGAGGAGGCGATCTTCGCCGTGATCGGCTCCATAGAGTCCCACTACAACCGCAGGCGCCCCCACTCGACAATCGGCTACAGGGTGCCGGCCGACGTGATGGACGAGTTCTTCGAGCGCTTCGAGAGCGCGTTGTCGGAGCCGGGGGAGGTGTTGTGGGCGGCATAAACCCCGGATTTTTCGTGTCCGAAATCTTGACACAGGTCAGGCCCCCATCGTGTTCCGCTCGGACTGGGACGACAGGGAGACCCTTGTCACCTGGACTATCGACATCGACGCCGGTATGGGGACCGCCTTCGCAGGCTTTATGGCCAAGAGGCTCTACGGTACCATCATGGATGCGGCGAAGAGGGAGCTTGGGCGCGGATAATTATCCCGGCACATATGATGCTCGATGATAGAGCCGGACTGGAAGAAATCTCCAGCCCGGCTCCTTGCAGTACATAGATGCCTCTTAGGAAGGCGTACCCTCGCTACTCGCTACGCTTGCGGCGGATTGCGGTTGCCGCAGCGAAAGCCGCAAGGGAGGCACCGGCAAGGGCCCCTATTGCCACAAACGACGTGGTATCGCCCGTCCACGGTAGCAGCTTGCCCGGCTTCTTCGGCGCCACGTAGGTGTTGACGAACTCGGGAATACTCTCCTGCGTCGCTACCAGCTGGTTGTTCTCATCGGTCGTGACGTTGACGACGATTTCCTTTTCCGAGCTGTCATAGGTGACGTTGGCTATCGGGTTGTCCGAGAGCTCGCGCGCCTTGAAGGTGTAGCGTCCCGGCTTGCTGAAGATAAGCGAGCTAGAGGTAAACGTGACGTTGCCGTCGGTGTCGTTGGTGCCTGTGGCGACCTCGTTGCCGTCGGCGTCACGCAGCGCAAAGTGGTAGTCACCTGCCTTGAGTTCCAGCCCACCCTCGAGACGCTTCTTGACGTTGAGGGAAGTCGAGGCCGGCTTGAATACGTTCTTGAAGGCGACCGTGTCAGCTGCCTCGACCTGCTCGGCCTTGAACTGGTTGTCGCTGTCCACCGAGATGCGGACGGTAACCGTCTTCGTCGAGCTGTCGTAGGTGATACCGGGGATCGCGTTGTCGGCGACCTCCTTGACGGTGTAGGTGTAGTCACCGACGTTCTTGTAGGTAATCTCAGGGAAGATCACGTTGCCATCGGCGTCGTTGGTCGCCTCCCCGACCTTCTGGCCGTCCTGATCGAAGATCTCGAACTTGAACTTGCCGGCCGTCTCGGCAACATCCATGCCCTCAAGCGTCTTCTTTACGGTAGGCGCAAAGCTGATGTCCTTGAACACGTTTTTAAAGGCCACCGTATCGGCTGCCTCGACCTGCTCGGCCTTAAACTGGTTGTCACTATCCACTGAGACACGTATGGTGACGGTCTTCACGGAGCGGTCGTAGGCGACGCCGGGAATCGCGTTGTCGGCGACCTCCTTGACGGTGTAGGTGTAGTCACCGGTCTTGTCATAGATGATCTCCGGGAAGACGATGTTGCCGGAGGCATCGTTGGTCGCCTCCCCGACCTTCTGGCCGTCCTGGTCGAAGATCTCGAACTTGAACTTGCCGTTCGCGTCTGCGATGTCCATGCCCTCGAGCGTCTTCTTCACTGCAGGTGAGAAGGTGATGTTCTTATAGACGTTCGTAAAGGTCGGCGTAGAGGTTTGTGAAGCGACCAGCTGGTGGTTGACATCCTTCACCTCGATGGAGACGGACTTCTCGGAAGCATCGTAGGCGATGCCCTCGATGGTGCCCTTCTTCTCCCTGACCTTGTAGTTATAGGTGCCGGCCTTGTCATAGGTGAGGCCGGAGAACGTGACCGTACCGGTGGCGTCGTTGGTGCCGGTCGCCACAACCGTGCCGTGCTCGTCGACGAGCTCGAACTCGAAGGTGTTGCTCGTGCCGTCGGCGTTCTGGAACGCCTTGCCGTCGAGCACCTTGAGGGCCTTGACCTGATAGGTGACCGGCTTCATCACGTTGGTGAAAACTGGTGTTCCCTCCTGCTTTGCGACAAGGGTACCGCCTTGGTTCTCAACCTTCACCGTCACGGTCTGCTCTGCCGTGTCGTACGTGATACCTGCATGTGCGGCGGACTCGTCGGCTTCCTTGACCTTGTAGGTGTAGGTGCCCGCTGCCGTGTAGTTGAGCTTATCGATCGTTGCGGACGAGAAGGTGACGTTGCCGTTTGCATCGTTCTTCGCCGTGCCCAGGACGTTGCCGTCACTGTCAGTCAGGGTGAAGGTGAACAGCCCAGCCTCAAGTGTGCCGTTTGTGAACTTCTTCTTGAGCGTGATGTCGGTGCCTGTCTTCTGCTTGTTCACGACCGTACGGGTGTTCGCAGCCTTCTCGGCATCGGTGGGATGGACGGCATCGGCGAACTTCTTGACCTCAAGGTCGGGAATGGAAGTTTCAACCTGATACTTGCCCGTGTCTATAGAGTTGGCATCCTCCTCGATCTTGTAGGTGCCCACAACCACGTCGTCGGCGACTGCGGTACCGGTGGCGTCGGTAGTGAGCTCGTACTTGTACTGGCTGTCGGCGACGTTCGTGGCGGTGAACTTGACTCCCTCCAGGGGATTGCCCAGCTGGTCGGTCTTCTTGATCCAAAGCTTGGCGAGGTACTTCTTACCGTCAGTATTACCTTCCGTGAACGAGACCGTCTTGCTGGCCTGGGCACTGCGGTTCGGCAGCGTCACCTGCTTGGTGTCCTCGGAGGTGTCGCCGTCGGCGGCATTGGAGTTACGCAGGCCCGTGAAGTTGTCAAGCACGATGCTGTTCGTCACCGTGTTCGAGGTGGCAGACTTGGAGTTCACCGTGATCTCGAGCTTGCTGGTGATGTTCTCGCCGTTCTTGAACGTGACTGTGAACGAGGAGTTTGCCTTCTCCCACACAACATCGTAGTCGGTATCCTTGACGTAGGTCACGCCCGTACCGGTGTTCTTGATGGTAAGCGAGTCTGTGTCGAAGCTGTTGACGATGGAGCCGTCGGTAGTGGGCTGTGAGAGCGTATCCTTGATGACGGGGTTGATGAGCTTCTTGTTCTCGGAGAAGTGCTCGCCGGGGTCGATGATTGCCTGCCAGGATTGGTTCTTGGACGTATCGTTGGCGGGCGTCGTGACGGACTTCGTGACCATCTTATGGTTCAGGTTGTAGCTTGCGCTCGCCTTTGTCTCAAGCAGATGCGAGACGTCGTTGTCGTCGTTGAAGGCGATGGTCGCCTTGTTCTCGACCGTTGTGGTGTTCCCCCACTTGTCGTTCGTCTCGGTGAGGTAGAAGAACATGACGGGCTTACCGCGGTCGGCGGGGGCGACATCGAGCTTGTAGGTGAAACCTTGGCCGTCGCTCTCCATCGTCACTGTGGCGGGCTTGGCGTTGGCGCTGGTGTAGAGATTCTTGAGGTCGTTGAAGCCGAGTGGCTTCCAGCTCTTCACACCGTGGATGGTCTGGATGACGGATGACTCGTCGTCGAGCACCAGGTACTTGAAGGAGCCCAGGATCATTTTGTCATCGAGGGTGCCGCTGATGGGGTTCTCCACCTTGGCGATATGGTCCTGCAGCGTAATGGAGGTGATGGTGTTGCCGGTGGCGTCGGTACTCGCATTGGCGACCACGGCATGCAGCATCTGGGAGACGTTGGTGCCGGCAGCTGTGTCGTTGGCGGCAGTCACCGAGTACTTCTTGATCTTGAACGTGTCATCGCTGGGGAAGGTCTGCTCACCGTCGGAAGCCTTGTCCTCGGTGACTTTCGGAACGACACCCGAGCCGCCGTTGAGATTCTGCGGCCACGCGTAGTACTCGAAGTGGGCGTTGTTCTCGGTCTTGAACTCGTGGCCCGCAGCGGCAACCGTAGGATCGATCTTGACCTTCACCTTCAGCTTGAAATTGGAGTTGTACCCAGCGGTGTTGAGCAACTTGTAGCTCGTGTCGGTGATGCTGACGGTGTTGCCGTTGATCGTCAGGTCCGCCATCGTGATCGGCTTGGAGGAGTTGATGGTCGGGAGCCCGAAGGGGTCGCTGTTCGCGGTGTCAGGCGTAATCTTGTACATCGTGCCCGAGACTTCCTCGACCTCGATTGTGGAGCCTGCCGCAAGGTTCGTGCCGAGAAGGTCGGCGATGGAGAGCTCGGAGGCAGCGTAGTTCTGGTTGGGCCTGAAGGTGATCTCGTACTCGTTGTAGGCGGGCACACCGTTCTCATAGATGGTGTTGACGAGCGTCTTCTTGCTTCCCTGCGCGACGAGGCGAACCGTGTCGGATACCGTGTTGACCGTGTTTGTACCGGTAGTCGTGACGTTGCTGTTGTCACCCGTAATGGTCACGGTGGTCGTACGGCCTATGCCTGTCTGCGCGGTGTTGAACTTGATCTTATAGGCGTTGTGGGCGTTGGCGGGGTCCTTGAGCTTCAGCGTGACCTTCATCGTGCCATCAGCGTTGGGGGTGGTGGTCACGTCGAAGATGTCAGTGATGGAGCCGATGGGATCGGTGACGGCATTTTTCTCGTAGTTGTAGTCCTTGTCAGTCACCGTTTTGTAGGTGACCTGTCCCACGTCGTTCCACCTGATGGAGTCACCAGGGATGACGGTGCCGGAGGCGCTGTCCGTCACTTTGACGTTGAAGGTGACGGTATCGATGGGTGCGGTCTCCTTCTTGGCGTGGCCGTCGATTTCGAGCTCCCAGCCGGTGAAGCCGGACCCGTCGATCTTCTTCAGGGTAAGTTGCTCGGGGTTCGCCTGATAGCGATCGGTGTCGTAGTTGATAGCGACGGTCTTGGAAGTGGTGGCGCCGTTCGCCGTGACGGTCTGCACCAGGTCCTGCGTGGTCTTGTCGTTGATGGGCCAGTCGGCGACGACCTTGTATTGCTTCTTGGGGTCGGCGTTGTTGATGGTAACCTTGCCGTTTGAATAGGTGAAATCGGTGACGGGCGTCTCGTTGGTGAGCGCCGAGCCAGCCTGTTTGTCATAGCTGTAGACCGTGACGGTCGGCGTCCCGAGTATGTTCTTGTCATTGGTGATGGTGACATCGAGCGTGCTTCCGGTGAACGAGTAGTCCTTGTTCACGAGCGCCGTCGTAGTCACCTTGTCCATCGCGCGGGAGAAGGTAGACGTCTGCTCAAGCGCCGTATCGCCGGCGTTCACGCGATAGAGGGTGAAGGTGTCTCCGACGGAGCCGACCGAGATGTCCTTGTAACCTAGGTCGGTGGCGGCATCGGCCTTGAGGGGCGTCTTAATCCTGAGCACGTACTCACCGGGCGTGACGTCGGTAGAGAACGTGGTGGTGAGCTTGCCGGTTGCGGCATCCAGGTGCGCGGTACCCACCTTGACGCCGCCGATGTTCACGTCGATGTCGAGGTCACCCGTGTAGATGAACGAATCGGGCAAGGTGTCGACAAAAGAGTCGCCGGCATGGTAGTTCTTGGTCATGTTGTAGCCGAGCACCATGGTGGTGCCATCCTTTGCCTGGTTCGGCAGCTTGATCTTGTGGTCGGGGAACTCGGCATCGATCTCGGCCTTGGCACCTGCAACCGTATTGGACGTCACCCCATTGAGGGAGACGCCGAAGTAGGTAAGCGGACTGGGCGAGACGCTGCCCCTGAGGGCACGGGGGGTCTGGGACGCCGCCACCGGGGCAGCGGTGGCTTGGATGTCCTTCTCGCCTTCCTCTTCGGCTGTGGCGTCTTTCTCCGAATTGGTTGTGGCACCTGCCTCGACGTCCGTTGTATCGGCTTCGGTGGTATGGGCCTCTGCCATATCCTCACCCTTATCAGGTGTGGTTGCGGAATCGCCGGCCGTCTCGGTAGTTTGGGCATCGGAAGCGGTGCTCCCACCCGATGGCCCCTCGGCAAATGCCCTTGTCGGCACTGATGCGAACATCATGGAAAGGCATAGCATCCATGACAGTACCGTCTTCACGTAACGATTTTTCATTTTCGCCTCCAGCGAGTCCTCGGCTACATTCTCTTGAAACCTACGTTTCTTTGGAAAATTACCTAAAGTATAAAAAATGTTAATAGGGTTTTTATCGGCATATGTATCCTACACATTTTGAGCACAATTCCTTAGCTAAATTCCTTAGCTAATATATACACTCTCTCAAAATTTCCCAAAATCTATATTTGTTAATAAATTGTTACATATGGCATGGGTTCATGTTCACAGATTACGATAAACCATTAAGAATTTGCTGAGGCTTCAAGATGGTAGGGGCGGAGGGACTCGAACCCTCACAACTGAAGTCGAGGGATTTTAAGTCCCCTGCGTCTGCCAATTCCGCCACGCCCCCGAATGCACCGATATTATCGCATGATGCCGGCTGTCGCACGGCGAGGATTTAATTCTTCGCAAGCGGCTTCAGGATCGGCTTCCATACCACAGGGGACGGCCTTCCTTCACGTACCGCCGCCGCGGTCAGGCACAGCCCGAAGAGCAGGTCGCCGAACTCCTCCGCACGGGCATCGGAGCTGGGGTCCTCGGCCTCATACTCCGCGCGCTCCTCCGCAAACTTCTCCCAGACCCCATCCTTCGAGTCCCAGTCGAAGCCCACCTTCGCCACGCGGCGGGAGAGCTTCTGCGCCTGCATCAACGCCGACAGCGACTTCGGCACGCTGTCGAGAAGCCCCTCGGTGTGGACCGTGTCCCTCTCGTCCGCACACTCCGTGGCCTTCACCTTGTCCCAGGAGTCGAGCGCCGCGCCTGCGCTGTCGGCTGCGCCCGCCCCAGGTCCGAACACATGCGGGTGGCGACGGACCAGCTTCTCGTTTAGGCCGCGGCAGATGTCATCTATGTCGAAGCCGCCGCCGTCCTCCTCGATCTGTGCGTGGAGGAGGACCTGCTCGAGCACATCCCCGAGCTCCTCCCTCAGATGCTCGGGGGAGCCTTCCTTGATGGCCTCGTAGGCCTCCTCGACCATATTCTTGGTGATGGAGTCATGCGTCTACACCTTATCCCAGGGACAGCCGTCGCTCTGGCGGAGGCGCTAGATGGTGCGCGCGAGGCGGTCGAACTCGGGATGGGTCTCCGGCGCGTGGGGACGCTGACGCGTTTGCGCGTCCACCTGGTCGACGAGTGCCGCGAGGGCCGCCGCGCCCCCATGCCGATCACTCGCGCCCACATTTCGACCCCCCCACACACCATGAAGCCGATAGCCTTAGAGACAAAGACTGCCGTCGCTATTTTGAAAAACCCTCTTGATTGGGGCGAAAACAGCACCGGCATCCGGATCGTCTTTCTCCTTGCTGTGGGGAAAGGCGACCAAAAAGGGATGGAGCACCTCTATGACCTTCTGGTTCGGATAATCGAAGAGCAAAGCCTACAGAAAGAGCTCCTTGAGGCCCATGACTTCGAATCTCTCCATGCAGTCTTGAGCAACGTATTGTAGCTGTCAAACAACAGGCCTAATTAAAAGCTCCGTTTCTTGGGCTTCTATCCCCTCACATCCCTCACCCGCACACCTACACGAACCTGCTTCCACGGTTCAGCCTCAGGGTCAACGCCTAGGACAAAAGCTTCGAAAACGTCCTCATGCCCAAAATACATAAGTTGAGCAATGACAGAGTTGTATTCACGTGGGATGTAACCGAGCTTAGCCCCCTCCAAGTAGATAGCCACGGCATCTGGATCCATCGGGTTGTCGAATTCCGCCCTCAGCTCCAGCTTCTGGCCGACCTTCAGGCTTGACAACATAAAGATACCGTCCCAATGTTTAAAGCCTGCAATATGGAAGTCAACAAAGCTCTTTGATCTCTCAGGCATGACTTTCTCCTTTCAACAACTCTTCTTGACAGTCTTCACTTTACGTGGCTTTCTATACACAAGTGGGTTTCTTTTGGTACAGCTAAGACATTCTCCTAAAGGACAATCATGGCAACAAACAATAAACAGAAGCTGAAGCTCCTCCACCTCATGGACATCCTGCGCACGGAAACGGATCCAGAACATGGCCTCACGATGCCGCAGCTTATCGAAAAGCTCGCCGAGCAGGGCCTCACGGCCGAGCGCAAGAGCCTGTACCGGGACATCAAAGCACTGCAAGACTTTGGTATGGATATCCGCACACTGCAAAAGCAACCAGTACAGTACTGTTTGGCTGAGAGGGATTTCGAGCTGTCTCAACTGACGTTGCTCGTGGACGCAGTTCAGTCGAGCAAATTCCTCTCGGACGGCGCTTCTCGAGCGTTGGTAAAGTCAATCAAACTGCTTGCCTCAACGTCCGAACAAGATGCCCTGAACAAGCAAGTCCACGTATACGGCCGGCCCAGCCGCCAGAACCAGTCCGACTTCATCGCGGTCGACAAGCTCCAGGATGCAATTGCCGACAGACGGAAAGTCTCTTTCCGCTACTTCAAGTACAATGCGAACAAGGTACGTGTGGCGAGAAGGGCTGGAGCAGACCACTTGGTGACACCGATGAACCTCACCTATTCTGACGGAAACTACTACCTGGTGGCATACAGTGGAGATGATAAAGAGATCCGCAATTATCGCGTAGATCGCATGGAGTATATCGAGAAGGGCGAAGAGCCGGCGGAGCGTAACGAACTCATCAGCTCCTATGACCCTGAAGAAGTAGGTAAGTGCGCCTTTAGTATGTATGATGGCAAACAAGTGACCGCGAAACTCAGGGTAGATGCCGATCTTGTGAACGTGGTTGTCGATCGCTTCGGTAAAGATGTTTCATCAAAGGCTGTGGACGGTGGCTCTGCTGCTGAGGTACATGTGACTGTGCGGGAGAGTCCTGTTTTCTATGGATGGCTTGCTATGCTCGGTACGGGTGTAGAGATACTTACCCCAAAGAGCCTACGTGAGGATTACCGAGTCTGGCTTGAGGACATCAGCAGCAAGTACACTGATTAAAACCAGACAATTCGATACCGTCTACAGAATACACTTGATTTCTGTATATCTTATCCCGAGTCCTTACATATAGTGTTATGCGGTGCTTTCAGATCAGCGAAGGTACCGTTTAAAAACTGTTGATTGCTCAATTCAAAAACTTGGAGTTTGCCATGGGCTGGAATTTTGATCTTAGCGATATCAAGAAGAAGGCAACAGAAACTTTCGACGCTGTAAGCAACACTGCGGTAAATGCTGCCGATGCACTCGCTTCCTCTCCGGCAGGCCAAGGTCTCATACAAAAGGCCTCCGAGACTACGAAGCAAGTGACAGAAAAAATAGCTGAGGGCCAAGAAATAATCAAGAAAAACTCCATAAGCGAACAATTCAAGCAAATGCGAATCAAGGGTTTTATTGATGGTTGTAAACAGGGTATGTTTCTCGCCAAAAACGAACGCTACAAGTTCTACTATGCCTATGTAGCCTCGCTGAGCCTCCTTTTGCGCTGTGATGGAGAGTTCGCTGAGGAAGAAGAAACGTGGCTTCGAGATGGTGTCGACAACTTCCTTCTAGTTGACGACACACCCGAACTTGTAAGAACTAAAGTAGATGCGATTATCTGCCAAGAAACTATCACTTTTGACGAAGTGAAGTCCTATCTAAACGAAGTCAGTTTGAAGTCCCTGAGTTCAATCGCCCAGATTCTTACAACGGCTGTAGAGCTTGACGGCGAAGTTACAGAAGCTGAAAAGCAAACCCACAAGCTTTTCTCCGATTACATCTATGTACGGACCTCTCAGATGGAAGAAGAGGACGACGAGAGGATCAATGCGCTTATTGTGCAATCCGCAGTAGAATATGGCGATCATATCGACCGAATCAACGCTGAGTTCAAAGAAAGGGTCAAACTCCAAGGCAATGATCTTAAATACTTAGTTTTTGCGATGGTATTGCAAACTCTTCGCATTGTTCTTATTTCATGGCTTACTGAAGTCGAAAAGGCAGGTCCCGCGAACAAAAAGGAGAAATGGCTACATGATAAGCAGAAAGATATTTTTAGGAGATTTGAAGATACCTCTGGAGAAAAGAACGATTCCTATAAGGCATCTCTGCGGCATATAATTGATCCTCTTGTTGGGGTACCCTATGATATCGTTCTTGGAGGGAAAGAACGTAATATCTTTGAAAAAGTAGGTAGCCACAGAGGTGCTAATCATCGTTTTGCGACACTTGGACATGATCCGGTATTAGGTCTCGTTTTTGGCACCGCAAATATCATGACTAATACTATAACAACAATAAACGAAGGCAGCATATTACCATTTGGGACTCCAATTCGTATTCCCATCAACCTTCCAAAAACATATTTTGTAGACTACAGCGGAAAACGCCCCATAATCTCTAAAAAAACCTCTACTGTTGAAATGCTTGAAAAGACATTAGAGAGAATTGTTGACAGACCTGAAGTAGCTGCCGCAGCCCTTATTAAACAACTAATTCACATTGGAACCGATCTCTATACTCCCTTAGGAATTCAACTCCCATTTGCAAACCTTGTTCTAGACAAAGCACATACAGAAAGTCTTACCAGATACGTCAATACTGGAGATATAATCAGATTTGGTGCACAGGCTGGTTTAACCGCAGGAATTAACTGGCTCATTGCCACTCTACACGGCTGCCAATACGTTTATTCAAGCAATAATGAAAAGTTTTCCCTAGAAACATACCAGGCTCGAACGAAGAAAATCTTGCTTATTTCTGAATCAATCGTAACTTCAAGCAGTATCATTTACTCATGCATAACCAACAACCCAAGGTGTCTTGACCTTGGTGGAGCCGCCGTCCTCATGTATAGACTCTTTACCGATGTTCGTTTCATCACACGACTTAAGGAAGAATACCTGACAAGCAGTTTGAGCGATATTTACGATCAACGCATTAACGGCATACTTGAATAGGCATTATAACCATTTAACAATATGTTGCGTTACGCCTTGGTCTTGTTACGTGAAAAGGTTCCTTTGGCGTCATTCAGCGAGTTCCTCGAAAACATCGACGTACTCATCCATAAAATCTGCCGCAACATCAACAGCATTTCTCGCCACCGAAGCAGGTTGGATAACAACCCAAGGTCGGTCGTTCCTGAGTACGGTAACGGAACGGCCGCTCTTGTTGACTTCGTCAGCTACTTCAGAGAAATTGTCCCTAACCTCTGCGAAATCCATAGTCAAAGCTGACATCCTCTAATTTGATACCTCTACGCCAACACGAATTCCCGCACGCGGGCGGCGATACCCTCTCCGTCCAAGCCAAAGTGCGAAAGCAACACATCTCCCGGCGCCGAGGTGCCAAAGGTGCGCATACCTGCAAAACGCATCGGCGTAGGGAGCTTCTCGGCCAGAAGTTCCGCCATTGCGGCACCGAGGCCCGTTGCCACGTTATGCTCCTCCACGCTTACCACACGGCCTGTTTTGGCAGCCGATGCGAGAATAACCCCTTCGTCTAAAGGCTTAATGGAAAAGACGTCAATAACCTCAGCAGAAATACCCTCCTGAGCTAGAATCTCGGCTGCTTTCAGCGATTGTGCCACTTCAACACCACAAGCAGCTAGGGTAACGTCCGTTCCCTCACGCAAGACCCCTGCACACGGAATGCCACCTTTGAACGTCTCGTCGTATATTTCCGGTACCTTATGGCGGCCCATACGTACGTAAAAGGGGCCGTCTGCCTCAGCGGCAAGGCGCAATGCCGCCTTCGCAGCCCAATAGTCCGCAGGTACCAACACGCGCATCTGCGGAAGTGCCCGCATCATGCCGATATCCTCAAGTGACTGATGGGTGGCTCCGTCCTCACCCACCGTAATGCCGGCATGCGTGGGACATATCTTCACATTGAGACCGGAGTCGCATACGGTATTGCGGATCTGGTCATAGGCACGACCGGTAGCAAATATCGCAAACGAGCCGGTAAATACGGTACGTCCTGTCAGAGATAAGCCGGCTGCAACGCCGACCATATCCTGCTCGGCAATGCCCACGTCGACAAAGCGCTTGGGAAATGCCTTCTGAAAATCGGCAAGTTTTGTAGACCCGGCAAGATCGGCGTCAACGGCCATGATATCGTGACCCTCGCGAACCAACTCGACCAAAGTCTCGCCATACGCCTCACGGGTTGCCCTAGACATCTGCAGCCTCCTTTGTGCTTTCGGCCTGAATCAACAGCAGCTCCCTTGCGGCGTCAAGTTCTTCTCGCGCCTGCTCGGACTGCGCCTCACTCGGAGCAACTCCATGCCAGTTGACCTTGTCTTCCATAAACGAGACGCCCTTGCCTTTGACGGTTGTGCAAATAATCGCAGTAGGAGCGGTGTTGCCTGCCTCCTTGCCATCTCGCGCGGCGAGAAGTGCCTTGCGAACCTCCAGGACATCGTGTCCATTGATGCGAATTACATTCCATCCGAATGCGCGGAGCTTCTCGCCAAGGTCCCCCAACGAACAGACATCGGTTACATGGCCATCTATCTGCAGGTTATTGAAGTCAACAATGGCAATAAGATTGTCAAGCTTGTGATGGGCGGCAAACATGAGTGCCTCCCAGTTGGAGCCCTCTTGCAACTCGCCGTCACCAAGCAATACGAACACCTTGGGAGACCGCTCACCGGTTTCAAGAGAGGTTAGCTTAAGCCCCAAAGCACAGCCCGCAGCCACCGAAAGCCCTTGGCCAAGCGAACCTGAACACACCTCAAAGCCGGGGCAGGCATGATTGTCGGGATGTCCCTGCAAGCGGCTGCCCAGCTGGCGCAATGTCATCATGTCGTCGTCATGCAGCCATCCAAGCAGGTAATACGCTGCATAAACCACAGGCGCAACGTGTCCTTTGGAGAGAAAGAACCGATCTTGCGTGTGATCTTCGGGATTGTTGTGATTGTATTTCATAGCACCTGAAAAAAATAACGTGGCCACAATGTCCGCTGAGCTGAGTGATCCGCCGGGATGTCCCGACTTGCTTTTTTCGAGCATCGTAATGACGTTGCGACGCATCGAATTGGCTGCGAGCTCAATCTCTAAATCACTGAGATCTCGCTCCGGAAGGTTTGACGATGGCATCTCTACCCCCTGACGATATATGTAACAGGCCTATTGTAACAAGCTTATCGCCCCCGCGCGACAAAGACGTCTCAATCTGACGGTGTGGGCGGACGTTTCCTCTTATCATCTGGGCGCGACAAAGACGTCCTTCTCACAAAAAGCAGCTTGTCAAAAAACGAACGATAGGTCGGTGCATCGCGATTAACGTTCTGCACTCAAGTACCTACCGTTCGTCCTTTTGATACATTTTGACGTGATTTGGAAGAGCTGTCACTCAGCAGCAACCTGCACGTCTCGCGTATTCACCAACAGCCGCTACGCTGCGTTTCAGCAACCGCTACGCTGCGCTTTAGCAGCCGCTACGCTGCCTTTTCCTCACTTTTTTCGGCAAAGTGATTAAACACGTATGCCGTTATGAGCGGCGTCAAAATCGCGGTCACGATAACGGCCGCTGCTACCTGAGCCGTCGCTGCCGCAAGAACAGCGCCACCATACACGGCCGGATTAGCCTCAGCCATTGCAGCGGGGGTTAGAGCATTTGCACCCGCACAGCTAGAAATGCCAACGCCGGCAACACCCGTTCCTCCGGTTGCACGATCAACAAAGAAGTTTATGCATCCACCAAGGCAGGAGCAAATGATGCCCAGCAGAATTCCGGAGGGACCAGCCGCGAGAAGCTGGTCAAATTTCATCGTGGTACCCATGGCAAAAAACGTCATCACAATGATTCCTGGAAGCGCGGAAGAAAACATTTTCTTCAGACTTGGGAAGCAATTACCAAAAATGATACCGACGATGATTGGGAGCACAGCGCCCAAAAGCGACCAGCCGATAGGAGCCTGGCCAGCAGCACCAAGAGCAATCATGGTAACGGGAGGACCAACAATGAGCGTGGTAATTGCAACCGCTCCCTGCTCATACTCATTGCCATAGTCAGCCATCAGACCCGAATACATCGCATTGTTTGCGCCTGAGCATGCGGCGAGAATAACCATGGCCGACAAACCAAAAAGATTGTCACCCAAAAGGAACAGAACAGCCATTGCAAGGGCAACGCAGAAGATCACCTTTGAAATGATGATAATGGCTCCACGAAGAGCTGCTTTCGGGGCACTCTTGAAAGAAATGGTCGTGCCAACGCAAAGCATAAAGGCACCGACCAAAGCCCCTGTTCCCGAAACGCTCATGGCCTTGGTAAAGCTTCCTAGTGTAGGGAGCACATTAGGAAAAAACGTATTGATAAAGCAGCCTAACAGCAAGGGCACAAGGATGTTTGCACCCGGAAGTCTGCCAAGTGCTTTAAAGGGATGCTGAATGGAGATTGGTTCTTTTGTTGTTGATTTTGCAGTTGCCACAAGTCTCACCTAGTCCATCACGATTCCGCCGTCGCAGTCGCCAACTTCTCCGTTGACAAAGCTGGCAAGGTCAGATGCAAAGAAGAGGACCATCTGTGCTGGCTCGGATGCCTGAGCAGGACGTCCCAGAGGAATGATGCCAACAACTTTCTTGTACTTCTCGGGATCATTGGAAAGTGCATCGGTCATATCGGTAATGGTGAAGGAGGGGCAAACAGCATTGCAGGAAATACCAAACTTGCCGCCTTCTTTGGCAATAGCCTTGGTGAAGCCGTTTACTCCCGCCTTAGAGGAAGCGTAGGCAACGGTTCCCAGCAGGCCACCGCCAATCTTGCCTGCGACAGAAGAGACGTTTACGATACGCGCGCCGCCGCGATCCTTAAAATGCTGCCAAAGAGCGTGTGTCACGTTATAGGTGCCGGTAAGATTGGTATTGATGGTGTTGTTCCACTCTGTATCATCTACCTGGTCAAACTGAACAGAGCTGATTCGTCCCGCATTGTTGATAAGAACGG
>ERZ772986.491-NODE-491-length-24623-cov-5.130536_pt1 | contig 24623 bp, 17 predicted proteins | sample MGYA00511898_ERZ772986 | MGnify/ENA primary metagenome ERZ772986 (study PRJEB29015, sample SAMEA2737934) | human oral metagenome | biome: human oral; feature: human-associated habitat; material: dental | place: China | collected 2148 ... | reverse complement strand
CATATAATTCATCAGCCTTTATTTCTGACATAAAATCATAATAAGTTTTCAATTTTTCAGACCTCCAATTCTCCACTCATCAACTTTAATCCACTTCCCAATGTCCATTTTTTCCTTTCCCAACATATTTAACATTGGGAATATCTTTTATATATCTTGTAATTGTTTTCTCACTAACCCCCAATACTTCAGACATATATTTACGGCTTACCCGATGATCTTTCTTTATCATACCTATAATCATATTTTTCATTTCTTCAGGAGAAATTCGAGAGACATCTTGAGGGACATTTCGAGAGACATTCTCTCCACCCACCTTTTGCGTCGCTATCTTCTTCAGAGGAATAATCGTTCTGAATATATCTCCCTCCTCAAATAGCGGGTTTTGTCCTGAATAAAGCTGTGTGTACTTGTAGGTATTTCGCATTCCTGAACCAAGTTCATCCGCAAGACCTATTTCTCTAAACACCTTTGATATAGCTGGATTTTTGGAAAACGGCTCAAACTTCTGCAAATCTAACGCTCCCATACCATGAGACAAGTTGCTGTTTTCAACAGTAATTTTCTCATCATCAATAATCATCTTTGCAGGATACCCACTTGAATAATCTCTATGAGCTAATGTATTGGAAACTATCTCTCTAAGTATCCTGTCTCTTGCATTAACATTGACAATTCCGTCCAGAACAAATAAATCATTCAAATGCTTTTGTCCGAACTCAATAAGCCTGTCATAACTATCAATCAGATTTGTTATCACAACATCTCTATCATCATATCTATCCTTATTTTCAACCCTGAATATTGCATCTGTTTTGTGTTGCGGAAGAACGGACATAATAGAGTTGTCTTTTCCAAATAACAAAATAGCTGCTAATGTAATTCCCTCACGCTTTGTTTCCGGATCGGTTAAAATCAAATTGGCACTTCTAAGAAGTTCTTCATTGCTCATATTCTCCCAAACATGGTTTTTATTTCGGGAAACGGCCATTTTCTTAGCCTTATCAATAACAGAAGCATCAAGAAAATCAATATCAAGATTCGGATATACTTTATTAACAAAATAGCTTCCTTGCTTTCTTGCGTATAGCTTATATACAAGTTCAGAATGGTCTGTTATATTGATGTCTCCTTCATAAGACCTATCCCAAATTCTTCCGTTATGTCTGCACACCTGATAACCTTCAGGAACTCTTATATAAATTACTTTTTTCTCATCTATATCAAAGACTTCAGGAAGTAAATAAAGCGGTGGATACATCTTTTGCGGATTATTGATTGCCGTAGTAAATTCCTTAATCACTTTATCAACTTTCTCTTTACTAACACCAACAATCTCTCTTTTATCATTTACACCAAGTAAAATATGTCCGCCATTTCTATTATTGAAAGAGCATACCGTATCAAAGACATCTTTGGTTAAAGCTTTTTAGATTCTTTAAACTCAACATCTATCTTCTCTCCATTTTGAATTAGCTGCTTTATCTCTTTTAGAATCCATATCTACCCTCCCATATGCACTAAAAACCATCTTTAATCATCTTAAAATACTTCAAAGCATCCAAAATAGCTTCTTCTTTTTCAATTGGGCACTGTGGAACTTTCTGATTCTCATTTTTTGAAATGTTATAGTGTTCCCTAACGTCTAAACCGTGTTTTCTCTTAACCTGCGCAATACAAAGTGTCGAAGCCTTAAACCTAAACTACCTCGCTATCAAAGATACTTTTTGTACAACTTCTTCATAAGAAGTCCCTTCCGAAATGATGCTTTGTATTTCACTGATATGTATTTTCTTTTTAAACTCCTTTAATCTATTTTCATCATCGTTATCATCGTTCAACTTTATTTTTTCCAAGTATCCACCTCCTTTTGGCATACCAATAAGACCCTTGCTCTCTTCAGTTTCTCTAATATATTTAAGACACTCAAGCAATATTTGTCTGTCTAATCCTGCCATTTCTGCAATATACATTATCAATTGAGGACACTTCAAACTATTATAACTTGGTTTTTTATCTAAGCGATTATTTTTTTCATCATCAATATAGTATTCAAAAAAATGAAATGCTTGTGAAGGCTCAGCCTTACTTCTATCAATTATTCTTTTATATTTAGGATATTCTGCAACTTCAAAATATCCGCCCTCTGTTTGGCCAAGTCCTTCCTTGACCATCATATCGCAAACAAGTTCATCATCATGGCGATTTGTATGCTCGTCATATTCTTTTATCGAATTCCAAAAATCTTTATTATTCATGTTATGGCTCCTTTTTTATCCATCTCAACTCTTCACTACACCCTATATATCAAGCAAACGCACTACACATGTGATTTTTAGGCTAATTCTAAAAAAGTGATACTTCTTTGAAATTCACTGGTTTTATAGCTCTATTATATAATTGTAGTTCAATTATTTTACTTTTGATTAGTCTATTTATTATATCATCTGAGAAATTTCATTTGATATTTCTTCAAATTTTTCTTTATAATTAACATCACATATATTATTCTTGTTAATATGCTCTTCTATCATCTTATCGATTTCTTCGCACTGAATTTCCTCTTTGAAGTTATACTCTCTAACCATAATTTTTTGGTCATCCAAAAAACCTATTATTTTCAAAGGATTGATATTGATTATTTTTTGCAATCCAATATCTTTTGTTCCTATATAATGAAAATTTACTTTATCTTTTCTTAAGTCATTGATTATCTGTTCTTCAACAAGCCTAATATGTAAAATATCCCATGCAGTGTTTTTTATGTTATCCAAGGTTTTCTTACTAATCCCTTGTATTTTTGCAAATGTCCTCTCTACATTTTTATCATCATATAAATATTTATACAGTAAATACAGTTCGAACTCCATATAGACATTTAATTCATTTAGTGAATAATTTAATAGTTCAACAAATTTTCTCTTTTGTTCTATTTTTTGCATTTTTAATATAAGCGCTTTACTTAAAATACAAGCAACAGCATAAAACTGAGGAAATTTTTCATCCATATATTCAGATAAATCTAATATATCTTTTGCCCATTTATATTTAGATTCTGAAAGTATAGTATTGTCTTCCAAAGAATTCTTTGTGATATTATCTAATGATTCATATTTCACAAATGACAAAATATAATCTGCCCAAATTTTAAAATCTATAGGTTTACTAATTCTTTCAAGCAATGAAATAGACATATTCAAATTATAATTTGATTCTTTGATATATTTTAAATATTCTATGAAGTCATCCTCATCCTCTAGCTTCCGGCCTGATACTATTTTTTTTAGATATGTTAAAATATTTAAATCTAAATTTATCGTTTTTCCTATTTTTAATACTCTCGTTTCTCTTGAATTATATTTATTATCAAAAATATATGATTTTTCATAGTCTGATATTCCTAGAATACTATATTCATTTAAAATATTATTTTTAAATGACTCAAGTTTAGGATTTATCCCTAGATTAAAATAAATTAATTTAGCTTCTTTATACATTTTTGATTTTGAGTCAAATATATCACAAATCTTATATGGGTTTGTCTCATTATATAGTTCCGAAATAAGTACCCTATCACTTTTCTGTATTTGCATTTACTTTCTCCTTTTAGAACTATACTTTTTACTCTTTCTTCGAGACTTTCCATCTTCTCCAATTTCCACATTACTACGAAGTTCCATCTCAAGTTGAACTGCTTTAAATTGCTCTTTGGATATTATTCCTTCATGATGTTGCTTATACAAATATCTGTTCTCCGATCCTCCTGAATCCGCAATTGCCACATCACCTGTATATTTTTCTCGTATTAAGATGGATTTATTTTCAAGAAAAATCATCGGCTGGATTATTTCTAATTGCCATGATGTAGACTTGACTATGAAAGCTTTTGAAAAGGCTTATCTCGATAGAGGCGAGCCTGGATATGTAATCTTTCATTCAGATCGTGGTTCTGAATACACTGCCTTCACTTTTAGACAAATGTTAGAAAGATGTAATGTTGTTCAGTCCTTCTCTCAGAAAGGCTATCCATATGACAATGCATGCATGGAAAGCTTCTTCCGCCATATGAAGAGGGAATGTATTAACCGTAAATCTTTCCGCAATCAGGATGGACTACGATTATGCTGCTTTGAATACAAAAATCGATACAACTCTAAATGCCCTCACTCTTCACTTGGAGATTACACTCTGGATGAAATAGAACAGTTTTACATGAAAAGGCAGGAGGAATTCTGTCTTTCTATAAAAATATATTTAAAAAGTGTGTCCATTTACTTGACTATGTTGCAGTTGTGTTCTCATAATAATGGAAGTCATCTATCTTCTTGATATGTGATGCACCCACAATGACATAGTTATCCTCTTCGTTCTCGGAAAACGGATTGCTGTATCCAGCATAATAAAATACAAGAGACTTTCCTTCTTCAAACTGGGAAAAGTATGCCTCTGCATTCCGTTGACGCTTATTATAATCATAGGTCTTACCCTTAACTGAAGAGAATAAATCATTCTTGTACATTGCCTCATAACACCATTTACAAGCAGTATATGGAGGCAGAGTAAGAATTGTTGCATCTGCATCCTTCTCTTCCCACCAAGAAGGTGGTTCAACCTTTACCTGAACAGTCTTCTTACCACATGCATTGGCGCTCAATGCACATGCCACCTTGCAGGGATGCTGACCACATGATTCACCTGCATGGGCAGTCTCAAAATCCAGGTTGCGCTGTTCTGCAATCATCTCCCCCGGATAGGAATGCTGTCCCACGCAATATACGTTTTCACATGGCTTTTTGCAGATATGACCATTCCAGCCATCACTGTGCCACGCAAGCCTCAGGCTCATATGCATTGCCATAAACTACATCCTAAACAATCTGTATCAAGCCCTTAGAAAGACAAGCCTCCAGAGAGTAATTCGTTATCTTTCCGGCTTTTAGACCTTCTTCAAATTCAATGCCCATATATTTTCCATCACATGTTCTGACCACTCCGTATCCAACGGCTTTATGCAGAACTCTTTTGCCGATGTATTCCTTGTAAACATCTGTACCTTCAATTACTACTTCAGCTTCTGTATCTTCTTCCGGCTCTGTTGTAGCATCTTCTGTTTCATCGTCTTCATAATCATCTTCCGATTCCTCCATCAGTTCCGGCTTCTTTGGCTTGGGTGAAGATGAAGGCTCCTCATACTCATCTGCAGCGACCTTCAATGCCATAAGCTCTCTGATCTCCGCAATATGCGTCTGCGTAAACCATATTGATTCATTCCCAAAATCAATCTTTACAGGATCATGTGAATTGATATCCTGTTCGTCCAGATAAGTAATCTCTTCAAGAAATTCCTGAAGATCATACTCATCCGATCTCATCCGGCGATATTCGGATGCACAGTTCGGACACATGGACAGATACATTGCATCCAATTCTTTTTCCATGCCCGTTGACAGCTGACATTTTTCAAATGTTACTACCGGCTCATGACACATCTGGCAAGCATATCTGTAGGAGCCTTCAACTCTGTACATACTCCGGAGATAAGCATCAATCTCACTATCTGGCTTGCTGACACGGATTTTTCTGACCTTGTACTCATATTTCACCGGGCTTGCAAAAACAAGAACTTCTGCAGCATGCTTTCTTAATGAATCCCAGTTCTTAACCTTAACAGAAGGGAATTCAAATGTCTCCTGCGGAGTATAAACCGGCGCTGTTGATCCGCCCACGTCTCCGGAACCGTAACTCTCTTCCAGATCCGTAATGGAAATGCCAAATCTACGACGAAGCTCTATTTCCAAGAACTGTTCCTTGGTCTCATCGTCCAGCTGATCATAATTCTTTGCAGCTTCCTCTAATTGATCTTCTTCACTCTTTGCAAAACCAAGGATCTCATACAGTTCAGATTCCGGTCTGATATCACCATACAGCTGAGGATGCAGATCTCTTTTTGTGATTTCCTTCTGAGAAGCCAACTCCCCAGACTTTGTGAACAACCATTTGCCTTTCCACTTCATTCCGTAATACTGATGCTTCGGACCATCCTGCCTAAGCTTAATAACAATATCAGAGTATGTATTCGGAATATTCGGTGAGCTTCCGCCTACATATACGGTACCAGACAACATGTTTTCGTGATTCTGAAGGAACCGGAAAATAAAACTGGACTTTGCCATCGAATCCGTAGATTTCGGATGGCTTGAAATGTATTCCAAAACTGCATCCAGCTTATCCAGGCTGAGCTTCCAGCGGAAGTTCTGATAAGTCGTCCACTCAGGCTGCCTGCCAGGATTACCCGTATAGTATTCGCCGTTTGTTTTATCAAGGCCTACGGCAACTCCTTCCTGAATGCCAAGCATTTTGAGCATCTCAGTATCAACATCTTCGATCTTATAAAAATCAACATCCACATAGGGATAACTGATGATATGAGAATAATACTGTTCGATGCTCATTCCCTGCGAATTGACGGAGAAGAATACTTTTTCCTTGCTCGGATTTACGTATACTTTCTTTCCGTCCTTGATGCATCTGACCTTCAGATACTTCTTCATGAGATTGTTGACTTCCTCGCGATAATCACTGTTACCGCGATAATGCAGCAGTCGCTTTAGATCCGTGATATGCTGATCATCCGTAACTGCCTTACCGCTCTCATAGCGTTTCTTGAAGTCCCTGATAAAGAACTCATATTCATTCGGCTTCTGCAGATTCAGAATCTCCACAAAGAAATGCCGACAATGCTGTAGCATCTTCTCATCAACGAAGGCAATATCATCCATTCCGTCTGTGTTGGCACTGGGAAGGAAGATATTTGGGATGTATGAAGCATTCTCATATCCACGATAATAGAACTCATTTTGATCGCTTCCATCGCTCTTACGATACGAAGCTACGAAAGTTCCTTTAGACGTTTTTATGATCTCTGCAGTCAGCATATTTGAACCACCACGTTTCTTCTCAAACGCGCCGCCCACTGAGTCATACATGTTATAGAATTTAATCAGCCACTCATCATCACGACGCGGCAGGAATGCACGGTTATTATTAAAAACATTTCTCAAATTTTCCGGACGGATCACTTCAATATCCAGAACGTCTGTCAAAAACTCATACAGCACTTTATATGTCTTATTAGTTTCTGTCAGGAATGTCGGAAGCCAGTGATAATCCGTATCATCATACAAAAGCTCCGTAAGTAATTCCTCCGAAAGCACATCAGCAAAATCAGCACCTCTGGCAATCTTTACGGAATCAGCCGATGCATAGGTTCCGTCTTTACAAAGAAGCAATTCTTCCTCTGTCATCATGCTTTCGGTCTCATCAAACATGCACTCAAATAACGGTGCGCTGTAGAACACCTCATTATCAACCGGAAGAATATTCAGGAAGCTGAAATTGAGCTTTCCGGAATCCCTGAGCTCAATCACACTATCACGCAGTAATGCTGCTGTCTGCTCAGCCAGATCAATATTGTCCTTATCATCAGCCGGAACACTGCTTCTGTTCGGCGTAGTACGGTAAGGTCCCTGTACAATAAACTTCAATTTGCTCTCTGTCTCCGTCGGGAAATATACGGAAATGTATGGTGACTTTGACATAGAGAACGTGTACTCGCCTGATTCCTCAACAGTTACAGCAAAAGCGATATCTATAGTTCTTCCAGCCTGAATACCTGTCACCGGACGCGAAAAAACAAGGTATGAAATCTCTTCATTTTCCTTCTTGCTGGCAGATTCACCCATAGCCGATACAAGAAAACAATGATCATTGATTGTTGTCTTTTCAAGTAAATACGTTCCGGAAGCCTTCAGTTTTGGTAATTCGATCTTGTAATCAATTGACTGAAGATGCTTCATAAAAAGCAACGTGGTAATACCAAGGTTCTGTAATCTCTTTGACAGAATTTCATTCAGCTTTTCAATCGTGTTGAATCCGGAAAAGGTAAAACCAACGCTATACGGGAATACAAACTTTGTTGTATATCCGACATCCACATCCTGATCATCAATATCTACAGGATGTGTAAAATCTTTAATCTCAACGGCAAACTGCTGATATCCACCATCCTGGTCAGACTTGCTCGGATGACTATAAAGGCGCACAGTCTCACATATACCGAATACGGACTTAAAGCCTACTCCAAATTCACCAATCTGATTCAGATCATCTGTCTTATCGGACTTACCGATGTCACAGAGTCCCTGCAGGTTCTCCATGGAAAACGGATGTCCGTCATGCAGCACTACAAGCCTGTCAGCATATTGCTCAAACTTTATTTTTGATGCCCCGGCATCTTCCGCATTCTGAAGAAGCTCATATACAAAATGGGATTTATCCGTATAGAGCTGAATAATCCTCTCCAGCGCACGTCGAAGCATTCCGTCCTTATCCTGGCGATGTAAAACCTGATCAGCAATCGCCATCTTAGCCATCTCCGACACCTCCAAACATGTATCGTCAGTTGACAACATCAAGGATTCCATTTGCAATCAGCGTGGTATGGATATCCGTCTGTGCCACCTTTTTTCTAATCTCTTCAACTTTAAGCTCATAACTCTCTGTAGCAGATTCCAGCTCATTGGTGTACATCCTTCGGATGCTCTCACTGCTGATATCCAGAATCTTTTGTTCCAGAGAACGTTTTCTGTTTCTGAAGTTATTTGATAAGCTCTCTATCTTGAATGTGGATGTGTTTTCAGCTTCCTTAATCTCAGCAGCCTTCTCATCCATCCATAATTTTACTTGTTTCTTTTCCAACGCATCCCAATCGGACGGCTGCATCTTGACCGCTGCTGCTCCGCTCTGTGATTCCCGAAGGATATCTGGCAGCTCTGCAGCAATCACATCATCATCGCAGACGACTACCAGTTTGAAATGCGGATTGATTCCTACATAACTCCATGCATACACAGAGAAATGATAGCTTCCTCTCGGAAGATCCTCTGTCGCATACTGAAGCCGTATATATGCCTGTTCATTTGATGCAAAGTAAGCCGCAGCCTGTTTTGCCAAGGGATGCATTGCTGTGATGAAAAATGTATCCCTCTTCTTTTCAGCAGTCTCGGAATCAAAAGTGATTGGATGAATCGGAGCCTTTCCTTTCAGATAAACATCCCAGCTCTGGCGCACTGCATTTCTGCCACTCGGAAGCTTTCTGAAATCATCTCTCAATTCCGCTCTCGCAGCGGCTGACAGTCTCAGCTGCTTCACTTCACTTTCGCCCAGAATATAGCTTCCCTGTCCTAATCTACGGAACAAATACTGCTTGATCAGTATCTGAAGACTCTTCTGTGTAAGCCAAGGATTTTCAGCATTATGGATTTCCTGAGAAGTCATGTATTCTGACAGGTCAAATCCGAAGAACTCTTTTTCTTCCTCTTCAAGCTTATTCAATTCCTGGAGCCTGCGGACTTCGTTATCCGCCATCTGTTCCAGCTTTATCTTACGTTCTTCATCCGTAAGGGACGTATCCATTCCGATATGATCAAGCTGTGTGGCAATATCTCCAAGGATCTCATCGCACTCACCGATACTGCTTTCAAAGATACCGATCCTCATAAGGCATCTGTAATAAATATCTGCATCCACGGTGCCATTCGTGATCATGTTATAGATTCCAACCGCCTCACTCTGCTGTCCACGACGATCGATACGACCGATACGCTGCTCTATCCTCATAGGATTCCAAGGCAGATCATAGTTGATCATCATATCGCAGAACTGATAGTCCAGACCTTCGGAACCAACTTCTGTAAATAGCAGAATATCAATGGCATCCTTATCATCCTTAGGCAGTTCAAATCTTGCACGGTATTCTTGCCTCATGGCATCCTTCACGCTGCCATCAACCTGTTCTACTCTGAGTCCAGCATCAAGCAGCTTTCTTTTCAGATAATACAGCGTATAACGGAATGTGCTGAAAAGAATGATCTTATTGTTTTCCTGTTTCTGCTTCTCCATGATGGCTTCCAGCATCTGATCAAACTTCGGATCTTCTTCCGGAAGATTATCTGCCATTGTAAGAAGGTTCTGCGCCATTCCCGCCAATACACTTGCATCCGCTCTGTCAAAAGCAAATCCCGGTGAGTAATCCAGATCCGGATCATCCTCCATCTGCTGGAATCTTCTCTGAATAAGATCCCTGATATGTGGTGCCAGACCAAAGATGCAGCTCGCCGCCTGCCGCTTTATAGTAGACATCATAAACGGTATTGATCTGGCATTCCCATGAAGCTGCAGCAGCGCATCTGCTTCAAAACGAAGCAGCTCATCATGCAATTTCTTCTGCCTCTCTGTAAACTCCACTGCCAGAGTAAATGGTCTTCTGATACAGAAATCCTGTATATCTTTTCGCCTTGTACGGTTCAACATAGAATTGAAGCTGTGAAGGCTCTCTGCGTCAGAAATCAGCTTCACACGTTCTTCACGCGTAATCTTATCCTGCTGCAATGTCTTGACCATCTCTCCATATGTCGGATTCGCAGCAATGACATTCTCGCCCCACTGCGTATCAAGAACACCCTTCAAAGCTTCCGAAGCCAGCTCCTGCCACTTCTCATCAGCACGCCTCATCAGACTTGCCGCCTCAGAGATATGTGCATTCGGACGGGACATCATATTGAATGTCTGCTTATCAATTACAACATCTGGACGGAGTACATTCAGCAATGTAAACAGATCATCATCACTTGTCTGAAGTGGTGTGGCAGTCAGCATGACAACTGCGTCGGCATTATCACAGAAGTACTTAACGCACTTATATTCAAAAGCCTTTTCCTTTTCCATACTGCCATTACGGATATGATGCGCCTCATCGATGATAACAAGGTCAAAATGCGGAGCAGGATCCAGATCCTTTAATCCGAAAGTGTACTTCTTCTTTGTGGTTTCACCCTCATATGCTCTGCTATCCAAAATGGAATACGGAACAATGGTCTTACTGAACCTGGTCGGCCATTCACCATCTCTGCCGGTATCAGAAATAATCTGACGAAGCATCGGACCGTCCACCGGAACGAATTCTTCATCAAATCGCTTCATTTCCATCTCCCATTTCCGCTCAGTAACAAGCGGTTTCGGACAGATAATAAGAACATTTTCAAGTTCACTTCTTGCCTGAAGCTCTTTGATAATAAGACCAGCCTCGATAGTTTTACCGACACCAACGCTGTCAGCAATCAGGATTCTTGGTTCATCTGCATGAATCAGCTTTAATGCCGGTCGGAACTGATACGGCACAAAGTCAATACGGGCTGAGTTTAGGGAATATAGATTGTTCCCTGAAGGATTATTGATCTGATATGCGGTCAGATAGCTCCGGAACGTATTGATGTCCACCCAGTTATAGGAAGCCTTTTCTACGTATAAAGCAATCTGTCCGGAATAAAATGTTTTGAAATTGCCGTCCACAAAGACATCATACTTCTTTGTTTCTCCCAGATCTGTGATGGACATAACAATGCCGCGCACATCCGGATTACCGATCAGATATACCAGGCTCTTTTCTGTGATTGCATTTTCGTCGACCACTTCAGGCTCTGTTTCAGGTGTCTGTTCAGCTTCCGCTTCCTGAGAGAACGATGCAAAATCAACCGTTGAAGGAGACTTCACTTCTTCTATCATTCGATCGATTTCATTCAGCAGACTATCTTCACTACCACGCTGTTCAAAGAAATCGTGTAACGTAGCCAGATCAGCCAGGATGGCATCCTTGCCCGGAAGCATAGCACTGACATGAGCCCAGTTATTACGAACCCGCATCATATCACGGATACACTCCCTCTCCCTTGTCGGGAGGAATGCAACGTTGCGCATCGCGCACCATGATTTATCGGCAATACGCAGCAAAGCAGCCAGATCAAACTGACCAAGCTCCGTAAAGTCTCTTTCTATTGCCATCTCGCGCTGGTTATAGCTCAGCTTGTCCAGAACGCACTCTTCCCACCAATCATCTGATGCTCTCGGAAGAAGGCTCCCAAGCCATTCAGCCAGAACATTGGCGGAAGTATGCAAATATGAATTCATCCTGCTTACAATCTGGTCGTTATCCATATTAAAGCCTCCAATCTGTACTCTTTATTCCATAAAGAACCCATCGGTTTCAAAGATGTGATCCAGCTCATCGTTTGTCATAGCTCGTGCCACTTTGTCACGCACGGCACTCATAGCCATATCCAGTCTCTTGAAGCGATTGTGTCCGACAGCATCCTTACCCATGCGGATCAGCTGGATACGTCCTACTCCCGGATTCTGTCTTGCGTACTCTGCAAAGCCTCTTGCCTTGCCCAAATTATCAATTCTTGTCGGATCATGCGGTTCCAGGATATCCACAACATACTCTTCATCACTATCCTTGCGGATGATCACAAAGTCGGGATAAGCCGGTTTCTGTTCGCCGCCCATCTCATAAGGGATGCAAAGTGACCAAGGTTTTCTCGGAGGATTTCTGAGCCAGCATACATAATCTGCCTGTCCCTGCTCCTCAATCAGAACGCCTTCTTCCCAGTTATTCAGATTGATACGCGCCTTACCGGAATCATCTACAAAGAGATGATCTTCATAATCCTTACCATTTATTTCATGAGGCAGGCTGATGGTTTCCGGAAGACGGAAGTTATGCTTGCTGACAACATCACCGTTAGAGACGATGGCATCATACTGTTTGATAAAACGGTCGCCTAATCCAACGATCTTCCGGCGATAGTCATCATTCATCTTATGAAACATTCTCTCTGCATAAGCCAGAAGCCGCGCATAGCAGTCATCATTAGATGCGTAAAGAATGACATCGATCTTATAGGCATTCGGATCATCCTCATCATAATAGTAATGACCGTACTTGTTACCGACACCTTCATTCCCAAGCTTGGTTTCCGCCCTGCGGAACTGACGGTCGATATCAATATCTGTGGAAGACATGAACATATGCACGATGTTATCATCTACAGTTTCACCAAAAGCATCGAAAACCTGAGATTTCATCTGAAACTCCATGGTCCTCTTTGCCATATCGTCATATTTGCCGTTGCGTTTCAGATCGCCCACATATTCACGGATCATCTTTACAATCTCTTCCAGCACATCATCTGTAGCATCCTGGTATTTCCCCGACTGCCTGAGCAATCTTGCCAGGCTATATAAGGAATTCAGATAATTGCTGATTCTTACCTTTCTTATATCGTAGGACAGAAGTCCGGAATCATTGATAGCTTTTACCACTCCCTCTCTGTCTAAAGGATCTATAAATATTTCCTGAACGTACTTCGGTTCTGTCTGTGTTGAATTTCCTGCAGGTGCGGTCTGTGCAACGCCTGCTGCCGGAGCAGTTCTAGTTGATTGTGTATTCTGTGTCTGTTCCGACCGCTGAGAAGCTGCTTGCTGTGTGGTACTGCCAGCCGGATTATTTGTACCAGCATTATTTCCAGAAGGTATTTCGTGAACGCTGGAAACACTTCCAGTCTGCCCATTGTTGCCGTACTGCGCTGCTCCATCATGCACCTCGGAAGATTGAGTTTCTCCCGGTTGATCAAACAGTGACAACTGTCCCGGATATGCCGGTGTATGCCGTGTTCCTCCGCCGCCGGAAGCACTTCTCGGTCTGACAGACAGTGTATCCATAACTCTGGTATCAAGAGATTCACCATAGATATCAGCAGGAATATCGCCGCCTTCAGCATTCTGCAGTTCTTCTACGACTTCCTTTACCGTATCGGAATTGAAGTATGGCAGATATAGATGTACATCATTTAGAGTCTCATCAACCTGAATATGCATCTGCATCGGTGTACGGATCATTCTACCAAGAAGCTGTGCGATATAGGTTGCATCGGTCGCGTGGCGGAAAGACATCATCGTCTCTGCTCTCGGACAATCCCATCCGGTAGATAAGCTCTCTTTGAAGAACACAACTCGAATACGCTTATCCTCTGCAATGGCTGACGGAGCAACATAAGGCACGTTCAGGCCATTGATTCTGATCACATTGTTGGCATCACCAAAGGTATGAACCACTTCACCTTCCTGGAATCGGATGCCGGTTCTTTCCTCAATCTTCTGAACACAATCATCAAGAGCCGTAGCAGATATTGATGATGCAGTAGCATTCTGTACCTGGATGACAAGTACCGGATTCACATAAGCATAATGCTGTTCATAGCAATACTGATACCAGTGATCCCACTTATCCTTCCATTCATCAGCTGCCGCCTGAAGGACAGCCATATCTTTATTTCCGGTGTTATCCTCCGGATAAGAAATTACGATGCGATCCTTCAGCAGTCCGGAAGCTCTGACTTCATCTGTTGTAACAACTACATACTGAGTATCTGATGCGATGCCCTGTACCAATGCATTGAATCTTGCAGATGTTGCGGACATTCCGATAACTACTGGCATAGCCTCGATGCCATCTTCCGGGTTTCCTTTAAGGAACTTCTGCATGATTGTTGTAGCACGTCCGGCTTCACGTCCCTGCATTCCGCGATGTGCTTCGTCAATGATGAAGTACAGACGGTCACTCTTTTCACGCGCTGTATTCGCTAATGTCTCCCAGATCGTGTACTGACGATTATCTGTATGCTTCGTAAGATTGGAGCTCTTGCCAAGTCTCTGTGTGTTCAGGAAATAAATATGCCCGTCATCGAACATTTCCTGATCAAAAGATTCATCCTGAACTGTCACGCACTGCCCTAAACGAATCTTATCTGCCTTCAGATCAATTTTATCCTTTGACTGCTCATTCAGCTGCGGAGAATCTGAAAGCCATACAACGACTGCTTCCGGCTGCTCCGGATATGCTTCATCGCCAAAGAAAATGCTCTCACTCAAGGCAGCCATGATAATAGTCTTACCAGCTCCGGTCGGTGCCGTGAAAGACACTACCTGCTTTGAACGGGTGCGCTGATAACGGTATATGGCTTCTGCCGATTTCATCCTTAGCTCGCCTAAAGCTCTTTTCTGAAATGGAAATAATTCTGCTTTCATGGCTTACCTCCCTGTGTTGATCCGGAAGTTATCCAGATAATCTCTGTAAAGTTGATAGGTGTCTTTGTCACCATATCCAACAATCATCTCGCGATACCCGGCTTCAGAATCTGTAACTATATATATAGTTTGGATATCCGGATATGCGTCTACTACTTCTTCAAAATCCTGATAACATTTTTCATCAACCAATATTGCAAACTTGTTTTCAGGAAGAACAATCATGGATGCATTATTATCCAGCAGTTGTGGGCAAACACCATGCGCACCCGCTTTTAACCACAAAACAGGAAACAATTCCGAAAGCTGGCGTCCTAATGCAATAGATGTCTTATCCAAAAATCCCAACTTAAAGTATGCAGCATTTGCTCTAAAGCCCTTAGACATAGGCTGCTCCAATCCCAAATAGTTCCCACCAAGCGGTTCTCCATTAGTGTTTGTCCCCTTTATTGTGCAAACCGTTCTTGGCCAAGTAATATGTCTTGCAACTCCATTCTCTTCCCATTCCGGATCTCCTGGATTAATCCCATTACGTGAAAGAGCTTTAGCTTCTTCTTCAGAAACTTCATTGTTTGTTACAAGAATACAACGCCTATGCCCACCATCTTCTTCATTCAGAAGATTGACTGCATGCGCTGTAGTACCAGAGCCTGCGAAGAAATCTATTACCAAAGCATCCGGTTTTTCTTGTGTCGAATACTTAATACAGTCCACAACGGTATACAATGACTTTGGATATGAAAACCTTGTTTCTCCGCTAAAAATATCCTGCAGCATGCTGGTACCAAAAGTTCCTGCGTTATATCTTCCATCAGTCCACACGCTAAACACTGAATCATATTTTACATCACGCTTTTTTACTACATTCAATGTCATCTTCTCTGTACAGATGATATCTCCGTCGGTGATATGTTGCATCATGGATTCACGTTCATATCTCCAGACGCGTTCCTTTCCATCCTTCCCTGCAGGATAAAAAGCCAGGCACCCTTCGGGTGCTTCATTCCTCTCATATGGTGTATCAGCATCTAAATGAGGCCCTACTCCTTTAACTTCTCTTGTTTCTTTATCTACATAAATGGCATAAAAACTATTCGGCCTTCCTTTACGAAGGTTTCTTACATCCGTTCCACCTCTTGTAAGAGACCAACGCTCTTCTACATCTTCTGTTTTGTTTCCTTTAATAAGTTTTAAGCCCTTAGGAGTAACAAAAAGCGCATACTCGTGAATTCGTGAAATATTATCTGCTGCTCCACCCTGAGGGTGATGATTTACAATAACTGGACTAACATCATGATTTGGCATGATTTCTTCTATAAGCTGTATCAGCCTTGCGACTTCATAATCATCTATAGCCACAATTAACACTCCATCCTCGCAGAGAAGAGATTTTGCTATGCGTAATCTCTTTTGCATGAAGGATAACCATTTGCTATGTCTATAAGCATCTGCGCTATCAACATAATTATTGTTGTATTTCCAATCTCTCGCGCCAGTGTTATAAGGCGGATCGATATAGATACAATCCACCTTTCCTGCATAAAGGTATTCCAACAGCTGCAGAGCATGATAGTTATCAGCCTCAATCAACGTATGCCACAAATCGCTGTCTGGTGCATTGCAAACACTGTCAATTGGCTTCAAATACGGGTAGATAGGCTCTCCAAACTGAGCCACTGACACCAGTTCTTCTACTGGAATCTCTTCTTTTTCTTCCGTAACCTTGTGATAGCACGTAGCAACACCATCTTTGATGGTACTTACTTCATACATCTCGCTGACGGCACCGGTCTTTTTTGCAACAGTTGAACCGCGCTTGACCGGAATATCATAAAGCAGCGTACATTCCGGCAGATGTTCTTCAAACACAAGTCCGAATTTCTTTGTCTTTGACAGTCTGTTTATCTCCTGCTCCAATCTGGCTCTCAGTGCCTCATCCTGAACCTGAGCAAGTAAATCATGAATCGCAGCCATTTCTTTCCTCCTGTTTATCCATATTTGCCGGCATTATATACTCCGGCATCTTAATTCTATCTCTTTATCTGTGCTAAAAAACGGACTCTATTCTGTAATCGTTTTATCTTTGATGTGGTAAGCAATTCCATTCTTAGTGCAGAAGTCAATCACTTCCTTCGCTCTTTCGTTATAGAACTTCTTATGCTTCGGATATCCGGATGTGACATCCTTGCAGTAATTCGTTCTTCCGAAAATGATCTTATCCACGAAACTGACGGCTTTCAGGATTCTCTTCAGATCCTGATTTATCAGATTCGGTGTGGGATACGGCTCAATGCTTACCCAGGTCTTGCAGCCCTTTTCATGCAACTTCTTCAGCGCTTTTAGTCTGTCAGCGTATGGTGCCGATCCGGGTTCCATCTTCTCTCTGTATTCCTCACCCAGAGAAATCAGTGTGATGCCATACTCATTATCCTTGGAACACTTCGCCAAACTGACCGGAAGAATTCCCTTTGTAAGTACCGTACACTTTATCCCTACGTCATTAAGCTTCTTTATGACATCAAGACTCATTTTCTCAATTTCAGGATACCCCAACATGAAGGGATCCGTCGTAAAGCAGAGCTGTACGGACTTGATCTTATCTTTGATGTGCGGAATCTCTTTATCCAATATCTCCAGTGTATTCGACACCAGATAAGGCTTTAGCCATTCCTCATATGTTTTGATCTGTCCAAATCGTTTCTTTAATAGGAAGGCATAGCAAGGATACCGGCATCCATGAGCGCATCCCTGCACAAAATTAAGTGTATAATCGCCATACTCTACGCCTGTCTTGTAGAGCATGGATTTTCTTTGTATGTAGCCTTCCACTTTCGGCATCTTTAGCAACTCCTATCTGAAAACGTTACTGTGTTTCTGTGAACTACAGCACCGTAGTATTTTTTTAATGCGTTATATGTTTTTCTGCTGTAGTCTCTGACCGGGAATACCGGATGCTCAAACAAGTAATCTGATATTTCGTCCTTCGGAACATCTTGTCTTCCACAAAAATGCTTTTGTAAATATCTAGCAATATCCCGCAATGTATAATGAGCATCATCTTCTTTGTGCTCGTATCCGACTTCGCCGGTCTCAAAGTTCATTACAAGCTGTTCATAGCCATCATCATTTCCATCATTGGTCTTCTTCCCGGAAGACTGATCATCAAAAATCTTCCACGCTGTCGATTTAAAAAGATCAAATCCAGTCTTATGACCAGTACAGTGAATCAGGTTATAAACCACAGAATTGTTACTGTTAAAGAACGGGAAGGAAGCTACATAATAACGCCCTTCTTTTCTTCCGCTAAGCTCAAGGATGATGTTTTCTATCTTCTTCTCAAAAGTATTCCTGTCACTTCCGAATGAAATCAATTCGTCGATCGTGGTCTGATAGGTTTCCTCATACTTCTCAATAACTTTCGGCTTCTTTGCCATCTTAGCCGCCCTGATCGTATCGGATACCATGTGATTGATGATGATTTCTCCCCAGTTTTTTAGGAATGGCATCATGGCATCCCACTCTATATGAGCATCATAAGGATCATAAACAAGCAAAAAATGCATATCCTTAAACATATCTGTAAACTGAGTTCCGATTTTTCGCAGCAGAACATTTGCATCCATAGACTCTGTGTAAATTGTAAAGTTTCCTGTCTGCTTCGGCAGTCTTGTTTTCAGAAGATCAATCTTCTTTGAATCTAGATCATTAAAATAGATGTACGCTTTCTTGTCCGGATACTGTGTCATCGCATCAGCAATAATTTCAGACACAAGCAAAGGCGTACCTTCTATCTCTTTCCCGTCATCATCCTTGTACAATCCGCTGTTTGACATACAGTCGATATATACAATCCCCTTGCAGTTCTTATATAGCATAAGAATGTGGATCCAGGCCTTCACGTATTCAGATATTAACTCGATTTTTTTGATGCTGTGCGGAGATGCAACACTAATCAAATCATTCTTCTTTGAGCTCGCCATTCGTATCACCTTCTTCCGGAATCAGATCCATAATATCGCCGATATTGCATTCAAGCACCTTACACACTTTCATCAGAACTTCCATACTCACGTTTTCGCCCTTGGACAGTTTGGTGACAGAAGTCCAGCTGATTCCGGCCTGTGCCTGAAGGTCTTTCTTCTTCATATCCTTGTCGATAAGCAGTTTCCAAAGTTTCTTGTAACTAACTTCCATAATGTAATCCTCTCGGTTCATTCCCAGAACGTATATTTTATCAGGTAACTACGCATACCAATACAGATTTCATTATACCACTCGCCCCAAAAATCCACAAGCAAAAATCTCCACATACGCACGAATTGGCATCGCTTTTAATTGAAAATTCTCCAAATAAGTACTATTATTCTATTATTATGCCCGCATCCAACCAGCGGGCACTTCTATGAAAAGATGTGTCTTAGCATGAGCAAAGCTCAGAATGAGATTGAGGAATTTATATGCAAAACCTTTTACCGCCCTATCCGGGAATCGGTAAATAAATATATTGCCGCACATCCAACCACGCTGAATCTCAGTATGTCCCGGATCAAGTATCCGGATACTGCTATGCTTTTGGACATGCTGCTCGAATATGCCACGCACATCCGCATTGATGAAAACTCTCTCTTTTTCGATGCGATCTTAAGCTGTACTATCGAATTGCAGCAGTTTGATGAATATCGTGGAGATATGTCTGGAGAAACATCACAGTGGCTTATTGTGTCCTGCGAAGCTGTTATCACCGATAAGCTTGAATCCTTAACGGTTTCGTCGGTAAAGCCCTGGAGCAAGGATACAAAACCCTCTTCTACAGGCGTTGCTGCCTCCAAGAGCATAGTTCTCATCATCTACCGTAAGGATCTCGTACAATCGTTGCAAATTATTCGGTGTCAATCGACTGAAGTTCTTCTTCAGTAAACATACTCACCACATCACTCCCGGTTCCGCTACCATCTGAGCCCTCAGATCTCTTTTCTCAGCCTCATAACGCTTCTGCAGGTATCTTCATCTCCCTTTCCATAAACTCTTCTCCTGCGGCCTTTAGTGCAGCTCTCTCGGTATCCTGTGCGATGACCAACTTGCCATCCTCTAACGTGACAGAAATATAATCTCCAATCTCAAATCCAGTTTCCTTTAACCACTGACCCTTCAACATGATGGTGGGAGTCTCTCGGCACTTATATCCGATCTGACCGTAAACATTTATGCTTCTTTTCTTTGTCATCTTGATTTCCTCCTTGGATTTACTTTGATTATCTGCTGCCTCTCATGTGTCTGTCTCAAACCGCTCTCATACGCATCACCGCCTGTTTTCGGAGCAAAAATCATTTCGCACGCTTTGCGTACTCAACAGGGACACGTCCCTATAAGAAAAGAGCCACCAATGCTTGTTCGCATCAGTAGCTCTTACTGTTGGTTCCGTATGATATTATGATGGTTATTTCTTATCCTGCTCCTTCTCTGCATCCTTGATTCTGTAGTAGTCTTCCATCTTCAGATTCAAGTGTACATATGATTCAGGTTTTCTGTTGCTCAAGAGGCAGACCGTCTCCACATGTCCCGTATGTGGGAACATATCCACCGGGATTCCTTTTACATACTCATATCCGTTTTCGATCAGATACTTAACATCTCTGCTCATTGTTGCAGGATCACACGATATATAAACAATTCTATCAGCTTCGATATCTACGACTGCCTTTAGCAAAACTTCGTCGCAGCCTTTTCTCGGTGGGTCTAGGATTACGACATCTGCCTTTTCTATATCCCCTGCTTCTCTGAGTCTTGGGAGCTCTTCTTCTGCCTTGCCTGTGTAGTATATGGCGTTTACGATCCCATTTATAACTGCGTTTTTGTTTGCGTTTAGGACTGCTTCTTTAACTAGCTCGATTCCGACCACCTTACCTGCCCCCGCCTTTGCCATAAAGAGCCCTATGGTTCCGACTCCGCAGTAGAGATCAAGAACTGTTTCCCCACCTTTTATTCCTGCGTACTCTACGGCCTTTTCGTAAAGGCGTTCTGCCTGCACCGGATTTACCTGATAGAAGGAGTATGGTGAAATCTCAAATGCAAGCCCAAGTAGTCCGTCTTCTATTACCGGTCTTCCGGCGATTATCTCTGCACGGGTTTTATGTTGTTTTAATGGCTTCTGTTCGCTAACATCTAAGGCTACCGATGAAAGATAGTATTCGAATCCGTCATCAAAGCTCGGTATCGCATTTATGCTTTCGTCCACTGCATAGATTAAGCTCTCTAGGTCAAGGTCCTTTTCTTCCACGGTCGGCACGACCATAACCTCTCCACTGCTAAACGAGGTTTTCACGACCAGATTTTTTATCTTTTTAGCATCCTCGCAATCATCAAAGCTCTCTCTAAGCGCATCTGCTACCGCAACCACCGCTTCGCTCTGCAGTCTGCACTCACGGCAGTCAACAACCTTGTGACTGAGACGCTCTAAAAAGCCCACTGAGCGGGTTTTATGGCAAATAGCAAGCCTTGCCTTATTTCTATAGTTATATGGCGTCTCCATCGAAATTATCGGCTCGAGGTTAGGGTCTTCTATCCCGCCTATGCGCTCGAGTACATCTCTGACATGCCTTTCTTTGAGCTCTAGCTGCTTTTCGTATTTCAGCTTTCCAAAGGCGCAGCCTCCACACTCATCTATGTACGGACAGACATCATCCATCCTATGTTCAGACGGCTCTAGAATTTCCTCTACCTTGGCTAGGGCATAGCGCTTTTTGAGCTTTGTTACTCTTGCACTAACTCTATCTCCGAGAACGCAGCCGTCAGCAAAAACGATGAGACCATCGCAGCTTCCGATACCTCTGCCGTCCTTGCTTTGATCTTTGATTGTAAGTTCTATTAATTGATTCTTTTCCATTTACATTCCATAAAAATCAGGGTTTCATTAACTCATTTCTGTTCCACAAAGTTCAAAAATTCATCAAACGATCGCTATTACGTAAAACTAAATTTCACTGACCGAATGTTATTCCGCAAAATTGAAAATTCGTCGACGGATTATTATTCCACGAAATTCAGAAGTTCATCGACGGAAAGCCTAGCCGGTGCCGGGTTATCAGTTTCGTGATATCCCATTGCAATTATCGCTACAACCTCCTGATTATCAGGTATCCCGAGAATTCTCTTTACCATGTCGTAGTCAGCGTAGCCTAGGATTACCGTTCCTACGCCGTAGGTGTGAGCAGCCAAACAGAAAGCTTCTGCAGAGATTCCTGCATCGAACATCTCCCAGCCATCCTCCTTTGGTGTTGAATAGCTGCCATCCGGCTCAAAACCGCTCTTGCCCTTTACGATCGACTGCACCGCGATTGCAGGAGCGCGCTTGATTGTCTTCTCGTTGAAAGTGAAACCGAGAACCCCTTCTTCAGCAATCTTCGCTTTGATTTCCTCGTTTTCTACGATGGTGTATCTTGTGATCTGAGTGTTCTTCCATGATGGAGCAAAAGCTGCAGACTCGATAATCTTTTCGATAGTCTCCCTCGATATGCTTTCATCCTTGTATTTGCGAACACTTCGTCTTGATTTTATACATTCTAAAGCTTCCATTTATCTATCTCCTTTATGTAAATTCCTTATTTTCTAGTCCAAAATATTATACATTTTATTTCCTAAAATAGCAAAAGGAGATAGCCTAAGCTACCTCCCTGTCTCTTAAAATTCTTCTACTCTTATGACACTTCAGCTTATCCGCCACTGAGCTGCGTATATACCTGTCCGCGGAAAGAGCGTGATAACCAACGTCTTTGGTGGAGCCAAGCTGAGTTGCGTATATATACCTGCCCGCGGTCGTGACTCATCTGATAACTTGAGAGTATTTGCCGCTTGCCTGCAGCCAATCTCCAACTCATATCTAACTTATCTTTAGTCTATCTTTCGCTGTAGTGGTGTGCATCCTCAAGAACCATGTCCTTAACCTTGATCAGTCTAATCGTGTTGTCCCTTGCAGTCTCCTCAAGTTTCATCGAAATATATTTGATATTTTTCTGAGCTTCAGGAATGATTACGTGCTCAAGGGCATTTACACGTCTTCTGGTCTTCTCAATCTCAGCGGCCATGAGCTTGCAGGCCTTTTCTTTCTCGGCTAACAAAATCATGTCATCTCTGATGTCGGCAAGCGATTTTATTGCACCGTCGAGGTCCGAAGAAGTGAAAGCATATCCGTATGAATAGATATCCGATTCACTTGCAGTCTTCGTCTTTACATCAAAGACCGGAATGTTAACGCTCATGACGTTTTTTGTGCTTACGCCCAGCGTCACCTTTTGTTTGGTAGCCATCAAAGCGGTATTAAGAGTTTCGGCATCCATACCTGCCTTGGCAACAACGAAGTTGATGTTAGCCTGACGGATACCCTCTTCGACATGTTTTCTGAGCTCCATGTTCTCGCGAACCATGATGAGGAATTGACGCATCAGCTCGTCTCTCTTGTCTTTGAGAAGCTTGTGACCCTTGCGGGCAACGGCCAGCTTATCTTTGATTCTGGAGAGCTCCATACGAGTAGGAATTATTTGACTTGATGCCATATCACGCCTCCTTATCCTTACTTCGCCTCATAATACATATCCAGCCACTTATCGCTTATTCTCTTGAGTTCACTTCTTGGAAGAATTCTCAAAAGTTCCCAACCGATGTCCAAAGTCTCCTCAATAGTTCTATCAGTGTTATAACCCTGATTTACATATTTCTCTTCAAACTCGTCTGCAAACTTGGCATACTTTAAATCGATTTCCGTCAAAGCGGCTTCACCGAGTATGGTCATCAGTTCCTTGGCATCCTTACCTCTTGCGTAAGCGGCAAACAACTGGTTCATCGTATTAGCGTGGTCGCCTCTCGTCTTGCCTTCGCCAATACCCTTGTCCTTAAGTCTCGATAGAGATGGAAGAACATTGATAGGTGGCTTAACTCCCTTGCGATAAAGGTCTCTGGAAAGAATAATCTGTCCCTCTGTGATATATCCGGTAAGGTCAGGAATTGGGTGGGTCTTGTCATCCTCAGGCATCGAAAGAATTGGAATCATCGTGATTGAACCGTTCTTGCCGTACTGTCTTCCTGCTCTCTCGTATATCGTAGCAAAGTCGGTGTACATATATCCCGGATATCCTCTTCTTGCTGCAACTTCCTTACGTGCAGCAGATACCTCTCTCAAAGCATCAGCGTAGTTTGTGATATCCGTCAAAATTACCAAGACGTGCATGTTGCAGTCAAAAGCAAGATACTCGGCTGCGGTAAGTGCCATTCTCGGTGTCGATGATCGATCCGCCGGTTCGCTTGCCGTCCGGAGCGAAGGTCTGCAAGGTCGCAGCGACGTGATCACCGACTTTCTTCGAAGACGCCTCGATATCTGAAGCTTGGACTTCGACCTTGTACTTGCCTGGAGAAAGGCGTGTGGCTGTGTATTTGCCGTTGGTGTCGGTTGTGATGGTTTGGGTCAGGTCGTCGTCGGTTCCGAAGGTGGCGTCGGGTCCTGCCCAGGTGATGGTGACCGGTACTTTGGCTAGGCCGGGTTCTGTTGGGTCGGGTGTGCCGTTGTGGTTGGAATCGAGCCAGATGGTGTCGCCGATGGTTCCGGTTCCGACCAGGCCGAGATCGATGGAGTTATCGGTTTGTCCTTCGGT
>ERZ772986.481-NODE-481-length-24839-cov-4.353817_pt1 | contig 24839 bp, 20 predicted proteins | sample MGYA00511898_ERZ772986 | MGnify/ENA primary metagenome ERZ772986 (study PRJEB29015, sample SAMEA2737934) | human oral metagenome | biome: human oral; feature: human-associated habitat; material: dental | place: China | collected 2148 ... | reverse complement strand
ACAGAGAATATTTTTATTCGCAGTTAGATAAAAAGTTTCCAAAGCTGAAAGAACGATACATCAGAGGATACGGAAACAATTATGTAGCAAACAGTGTAAACAACAAAAAACTAATGGATTTGTTTCATGAATTCTGTGAGCTGAATAACATCGTTCATGATAATAAAGCGATATTTAACTACCTCAATTTATTTGAAGGAAAGAATATTTCAAAGCAACTCAGTTTCTTTGATGAAGTTTGACTAACTGAATTAAGTATCTATGATATGAGATGATAGAAATTAAAACACTATCGTCTTATTTCTTTATTCAAAATGAAACAGAGAAAGCATCAAAAAAGGAACTTGGCAAAGCACGCTTTGATGAACATATAAAAACCCTACCCATTTATGGATAAGGCAACGACACAATATTATACAGCGGTTTCCTGTTTTGGTAATCTCCACATTTCACTGAAACTGAGAATATCAATTTCTTCAGAATTCATCTTTGCTTGATTTCTCTGTTTCTTAATATTATTTTCATGTACGCTAGATAAGATATTCTTATTTACCATATATTGTACATAGAGAACCTTCTTTAAAAGGAACCAGTTTGTTACATAATGGCAGATTGCGTGTGTACGATCTTCTAATTCAGGAAGTTTTTCCATCGCTTCTAGTTTCAGAGCGTTCGCAGCTTCTTTGGATGCAGTTTTTAACTCTTCATAATTGTGGAAAAGTTCGTGATCGATACTACGTTGAATAGAGCCTGCTTTTACAGTGAATAATTGGTTAAGAACTTTTAGGATTGTTTCTTGTTTAGAAGAAATCGCAACAATTTCGTTCTTGCAGTTGATAAATTCACCAGCTGGTTCAGTCATGCAGTAGTAAAGACCTTTCGCATAGATATATCCGTATTCCTTACAGTCATAAATGATGATAGCTCTATCTTCATCATAATGTTGAAAATACAAGATGTAAGGAATTACAAGTGGTTTCCCGTTAAGCTTGCAGATGTCTTTATAGCGGATGATTTGGTTGCTAATTGCTTCAATGTTGACGGCGCAGTGTAAATCCACACAAATCTTTGTGTCTGGTTCTACTTCTAATACTTTTTCAAATGATTCTTTTAAATTATCATCAATCTCATTTTCCCTAAGACTGAGATAATCTTCTAAATAACCATTAAATAAACAGTCGTCTCCGTCTTTCCTACTGTCTATTTTCTGACCAAGAATAGCACAGATTGCCATGATAAATACTTTCCTCCAAGTAATTGTATTCAATTTTATATTGTTAGTTGATGATTATGTAGTGTTTGTCGATGTAATTATAGGCATGCGGATTTTGAAAAATCCAGTAACATTACGCAATTTTTTTGTATAAAACAGGATATTTTAACAAATATGCAGGATTGCCTATGATAAAATCTAAATATGAAAACAATTTTATGTGCAAATTACCAAAAAGAGTATATTTATGAGGATCTTGCAAAACATAATCATGGCGTTGTCAAAAATGTACTAGCAGTTCCACTTTCTGTTGCGCTAGGAGAAAAACATACAGACAAGCATGTAGCACTTTTGAAGATCTCTTATACATTAAAAAAGAGAAGTGATGAGTTTCCCATTTATCAAAAGATGTTTGACTATCCTGCATTCATTCAGGAGATTTTTCAGTTTGTATTAGAGTGTATTCAACGCGATATTCAAGTTGATGCTCTACCTGAGACAAATGAACAAGAAAAGGAATTAAAAGAAATCATCCGTATTCTATTAGAAATTCCATTTGTGGAAAAAGAGAATGTAGAAAATAAGGGAACTGCAATTCAGAAATTGCAGCAGGACGATGTAGAAGTATATCCTTTCTTTGAGGCAGATCCATACTATGTGGAAATTCTAGAACAACTCAAAGACAAAACAAAAATAAATGACACAACAACTAGCCAAAAACATTTACGCTATGCATTAAGTACGCGTCGTGAAATTGAGGCGGTAGCACAGGATATCGCAACATATCGAAGACCATGTAATTTAGTACTTACTTCATGGAAGACACAATACCCTGTTGTACAACAAGTATTTGGAAGATATGAGATACCATTTTCAACAGTTCATCATGATATATCTGCTAGATTGATTCAACGCTATATCGCATTAGTCAATCTTGCGTATCAAAAGAATAAAGAAGCGTTAATGAAGGCTTTATATATAGACGCATTTGGTGTAGATGACCAAAAGAAGAGTAGTTCACTATTTACAGTACTCAAATATCTAGACCAAGTATTGGTAGATGTAGAATGTCCAAAACATTTATCGCAATCTCTAGAGGCATCAGAAGTATTCAAAAAGGAAGCTATACGTTATGCATACTTTGAAGAGCGTGCAGATGAGTTATTCAATAGTATTCAACAGGCTTTAGATAGCTTAATGCAAGCATCTACATTTGAAGAAATGTTGATGAATGCATTTGAAATTATTCGTAATCAAAAGATTTTGCAGAATAAACATGAACTCAAAGAAGGAAGACAATTACGCAATATTTTACAGTCTATTTTAACAAGTGAGAAACTGACTGTGGAAAACATTCCTTTTGTCATGCATATGTTACAGGGAATTCATTCGGATAGTGCTGTGTTTACAGACGCAATCTGTACTGTAGCAGATTTAACTCATCCGGTTAAGAAACAAGAAGTAACTTATGTAATTGGATGTAGTGGTAAGAATTATCCAGGCTTTCCAGTTCATAATGGTTTGTTTGATGAAGATTATCTTGCAAAGATACCGGCGTATCCAAGTATGAATAAGCGCTATGGTTACTATATGAACGCACTTAGGTGGATTGATTCCTCTGCAGAAGAAATCTACTATTCATATTCTACAAATGACTACCAAGGCAAAGAAATGCAGCTAGCATACGAAGTGCAATCAAAAGTGGACATGAAGACAGAAAACATCCCATGGCCAATTTTGCTTGTAGATAGTCATATGGAAGTAAAACATGAATTAACACCAGAAACTGCACAACAATTATTTTTAGATGAAAAGGGCTTATTAAACGGTTCTGTTAGTACGGTAGAGTCATATTACCGCAATCCATATGGATACTTTATCCAAAAGGGATTAGGAATTATGGACCAAGAATTCTCAGAGCTTGATCCAATCACGATTGGAAATATTCAACATCATTTCATGTATACATTACTATCTTCTTATAAAAATAAATACATGCATGAAAGCGTAAAGCGTAAACAGTATGCATTACAAGAAGATGGAAAGAACATTTTAACATCTACCGAAATCAAAGAGCTACTAAGACCATATTTTGATATACTCAAGCTAACACATCCAAATGAACAATATCTATATGATATCTCTTTGGAAAGATTGGCAGATTCATTGTCTAAGTTTATGACATTCATGCATGATTTGGAAAAAGATTCAAGCTTTATTCCAGAATATTTTGAGTATCGTTTACCTGAAACAGTAATTGGTAATGTGAATATCCACGGTATTATTGATCGTATTGATCTATACCAGGATTTAATTCGCATCATTGATTACAAATCTTCGGTATTATCTATTAGTGAAGCGGAAGTAAAGCAGGGCTTACGTCTACAGATGTTAACGTACATGATGATTGTGGCAAATAACCTACAAGGAAAGAAATACAATCCAACAGCTGTACAGTATATCTCTATGAAGGATGAAACGATTGATTTGAATCGTATCTACAACAAATGTGGCGATATGCCAAAACAAGCATTGTTAAATAGCTTAGAAGGGGATTTCATCAAGAGTCGAAAGTGTGCCGTATGGATTTTCAACGAACATCGTGATGATGTGGATTTAGGCGCAAGACATATCAAGAGTCCAAAGAATATCTACGACTTTGATAAGATTCAAGCATACATTGAAGGAATCTATGCAAAATTCCATGAACATGTACTTAGCGGAAATATTGAACTTTCTCCAATTGAGAATACAACATTACCATATATGGCGATGTATCACTTTGATGGTAAATATCGCATTCCAACAGCAGTGGAGGTGGAAGGTATTCCAACTGAAATTCCATTTAAATTAGAGAAAGAAGAAGTTGCGGCAAAGGGGGCAAAAGAAGATGAGAATCTCTGAGAAAAATCAATTATCTGCTGAACAGTCCGTTGCCTGTAATTCTTCTGGGATGGGTATCGTCGTTTCCGCCTCTGCAGGTGCAGGTAAGACAAAAGTACTCGTATCCCGTTTGGTAAAAAGATGTATTGAGGATAACCCACGTGTACCTTTATCACGTATCCTCGCCTTAACATTTACCGAAGCAGCCGCAAGTGAAATGAAGAAGCGTGTTGCCCAAGAGTTAAATGAAATCAAACAGTTAGCAGAAAAAGAAGAACCTGTTGATCAAGAATTAATTCAGTATATCGATGATCAGATTATCGCACTCGCAAGTGCAAATATTACAACCATCGACTCTTTCTGTTTATCTATTATCAAGAAGTATTACAACATTATCGGTCTAGATCCAGCAACGACAGAAAATATTCTCTCAAGTGGACAAAATGAAAATATTCAGCGTGATGCGTTTATGCGTGCATTAGAGTATGCCTATCAAATAAGTCCACAAGAAACCATTATGCTAGCTTCGTACTTTTCTAGTCGTGCTGACGACTATGATGGACTATATGATGCGGTTGTGAAAATCAATCGTCATGCGGAATCATCCGTTGATCCAGATGAATGGTACCAACATGCATTAAAGATGTATCCAAAGAAGTTTGATCCTACAAGTTCAAATAACTTTACATCATTTGATGCATTCGATATCAATATCCGTAAGTATTTCTTTGCGTCTTTGTATGGACAGCTAGCAGTATTACAGCGCGATATTGAAATCTTGCAAGAGTTACCGGAAGCCATCAATGGACGTGGAAAAGTAATCGATAATTCTGTAGCCTTTGATACATTCTTAAATATCATTCGAACATTACAGGCTGAACTGATGCCAGAAGATGAACATTCTGCCTATACTTTTGCGATATATCAAAACTATAAACAACAGATTCAAATGATGGATGATACAAAGCTTTCTAGTTATAAGAAAGAGAATTATCCGGAACATGCACGTGCAATGGATCATTTGAAAAAGATACTCAAGAATATGGCAGAGGAACGCTTGAATGAAGATGATTTTGTCTCAGACGCAAGAGATGCCTCTATCATCAATACGGCACTCATTAACCTAGCGAAGAATACATATCAAAATTGTATACGTATCAAACAAGAAAATACCGCAATGTATTTCTCTGATATGGAGCGCTATGCATATGAAATTCTAAAACATGAAAATGTTGCAAAGGTAATCCGCGATAACTTACAAGAAGTCATGATTGATGAGTTCCAGGATACAAGTAAACTACAGGACACAATTATTGAAATGATTGCAAGTCCTAACTGTATCTTTCGTGTAGGTGACACGAAACAATCTATCTATCGTTTCCGTCAGGCGAAGCCTGCGCTAATGCGTTCCAAATTAAATGAGTCAGAAAAGATTACTGAAGAAACCATCGATACATCTATGCAGTCTGCGAAGATCATCCTTTCTAGAAACTATCGTTCAGATGCACGTATTATTCAATTTACAAATATACTCTTTCAAAAGATCATGAATGTAAAAGAGAGTACAGAAAAGTATGGTGAGGATGATATCGTTGACTGGTTTCCAAAGAATGATAGTCCAGATGCGCTTATTGAGTTTGCAAGTTATACTCCGAAGAATAAAACAACGATTGTCAGTGATGATGAGGACGAAGATGAGGATATCAAGATGATCAAGGCAAATTGGATTGCCAATAAGATTATTGATACCTATAACCAAGAATTCGAACTTGCAAAAAAGAACGATACAAAGCTACCATCTTTCCATGACTTTGCGATACTCTTACGAAGTCATGGTGATAAAGCATATCTCAAAGCGGCCTTTGAAGCGAAGGGAATTCCTTACAGCATTGATACACGTGAAGGATTCTATCGTTCAGAGCTATGTCAAACAGTTATTGCGTTATGTACTGCTATGTTAGACGAAGAAGCAGACTCTGCTCTATTTGCATGCATGGTTTCTAATCTCTATAACTATAGTGATGAAGAGATTGCAAAGGCAAAGATAAGACTAGGTTCAATAAAGGCAGTCGCCAAAGAGTTTGGCATCTATGATGATTTACAGATGTATAAAGAGATTGCGGATACCTATGGTATTCCAAGAATGTTATCAGAGCTTGCGAATCATAACACTTACTTCAATCGTTTAAATATCAGTCAACAGTCAAACTTTGACTATCTATTTGAAATGACAGTATCTGCGAAGTATCACTCTGTTGCGGAATTCTTAAATGCCTTAAAAGCAGTTGAAGATGAAGTATCCAATGAAGCTGTCTCTAAGGGCTCAGCAGATGATATCGTTACCGTCACAACGATTCACCATTCAAAAGGATTGCAGTATAAGTATGTATTCCTGTGGAGTAATGCAATAAATCAGTTTAGAGATAGTGCAGAAGCAGTCAATGTCGATGATGATCTCTATCTTGGATTAAACTTCTTATGTGCGAATCCATATCGTGCGAAACGAAAGACAATTCATAAACGTGCGATTGAATACAAAGCAAACCTAGAAGATGCGGAAGAATTTATTCGTATCTTATATGTAGCAGTTACACGTGCAGTACGTAGACTCTATATCGTAGACGCACTACCCAAACCAATTCCATATCGTGGAAAGAAATTTATGTTAGGTGATTTACTCATCCGTAATGGTATGTCAGGATTAATCCTTAGCACAATGGCAAACGAACCAATTATGAAACGGGTTGATATTGATCCATCATGGAATGTATACCTAGAACATAAAGAGACAGAGACTGTCACAGAACTTCCTCACTATGGATACACAAGTGTAGAAGAGAAGGAAATATTAACACCAAGTTCTACCGAGTTTGGCAGTAGCTTACCAGCATTAGATTTAACAGAAACAAATGCTGGAAGAGAATATGGTACACACATTCATGCATGCTTTGAACAAATACCAACAAGATTATTTAACGCAGATGATTTAACATTCCTAAATCTCTCTTCAACAGAGTTAAAACATCTACTGGCATTCGGTGATTCAGATATATATCACCAAGCTGTAGAAGGTGAAATTCATCACGAGTATCCTTTCTATGTACAAACAGAGAAAGAAAAGATACATGGTATCATGGACTTTGTGTCAATCTTAGAAGATAGAATTATTCTGATTGATTTTAAGACGGATAACGCAGAATTATCTAAGATTAAATCGTTGTATACAGAACAGATCAATACATATAGAAAAGCACTACAGCTAATTTACCCAAATAAAACAATTGATGCATATGCATGGTCAGTACATCATGATAAAGCTTTAGAAATTTAATAAGAGAAAAAGATGGAGAATTTGCAATCTCCATCTTTTATCTCTATTAAATTAATTAGAATCTGTCGGAGATCTCTGCGTAAGAACTTCTTCAAGTTTTGCGGCTAATATACGGTTTCTTCTAAAGAGGTCTCCATAGAAGTTTACCATCAGACATGACATAAGGTGCTCAACCTTAGGAATATTTATTACAAAATGCATCACAAAGAAAAACAAATCCACTACTAATCGCATTTTAGCGCTAAACAAGGCGTTTTTGGTAACCTCCAGACACAGAGACACGTGTATGTGCGATTACGAAGGCATTTGGATCAAGCTTTCGAATCTCTCTTTGGACAGATGAAACCTCACTTTTTGCGACGATTGTTACGAGTACTTCGGTTTGATGATTGGTATAAGCACCCTTACCATCCCAACAAGTAACACCTCTTGCATATTCATGCATGATCATCTCTTTCACTTCAGGTACATGTGTGAAAATCATCAGCTCAACTTCGATATTTTGATAATGCCAACGATCAATCGTAACAGAGAATACAACGATATAGATAATAGAGTATAACGCAGTTGAAACATCAAAAAGTACTGCCATTAATGTATAGAGAACAATATTATAAAGTACATTGAATAGTCCTACAGAAATCTTCTTTGACTTATGACTTAGATATAAACCCAATAAATCTAGGCCGCCTGCACTTGCGCTATTTGTAAGAATTAATCCACATCCAACGCCACCTAATAGTCCAGCGATTACAATGCATGCAAGTTTATCATCGAGAATAGGTGCAGTAGGGGCGATTATATAAGTAAAGATGATTGTCTGTAAGGCAACAGATAACGCGGTTCCTACGACCATGCGCTTCTTCATCTTCTTTAAAGCTAGAAGAAAGAGTGGAATATTAAACGCAAGGTTGATAATACCTGCAGTATCTACATTTTGAACATTAGAAAAGAATAATGTTCTTAACATCTGAGCTGTACCAGGGACTCCGCCAGAGTAAAGCTTTAAAGGTACTAAGAAGAAGTTTACGGATAATGCATATAAGGATGATCCTATCAAGATAAGTAGGATATTTAAGGGTGTAACTTTCTTGGGTTTAACATAGATTTCTTGTGACATATGATGTTCCTCTTTTTCACTAAGATAATCATAAAGAAAAAGATGGTATTTTCATACCGCTTTTATGAAATATCTTCTGTTATATTCATAATAGAGATGTTTGGAATTTAGTATTCTTATTTAGTGGAAAACATAGAGTTGATATTATTGAATAATTATGTGGAATTATAACAAGAAGAAATGATATATTTTGAATGATGTATTTAGAAATCAATTAGGTAGATTTTGGGGGTATTGGAAAATGCTACAAGACTTTAAGATAAAGAAACATACTAAATATGAAATCATTTCAGGTATAAGTTTAATGATTTCCTACGCCGTCGGGACATTTTTTAGTAAATACGAAAGATTTGATATCCTTGTTATGTTTGGATCTTTTGGATTGTTGGCTGTATCAATTGTTACATATATTCTTTCAATCAAGAATAATCCCAAAAAAATTAAGATATTCCACTCTAAAAAAGGAAAGATATTATTTATTTTGGGTTGTTCTGCAGTAATCATTTTGTTAATGATTTTAATGTATGAACATAGGTAAGTTTCTGACATAAAAGAGCACTTTAATCGTAAACGCGAAATAGGTAGTACCTGTATATCAATCATAAGTCATGTCATAATCCCCCCTAGACCTTTCTGATGAAGGGACGTTATTCTTGTTTTATGGAAGAAAGATGATACTGTAAAAAAGTTATCCGCAAGTTTTATTAAGAAGATAGGTCATAGATATGTGCTGGTATCAGTAAAATATTTGTGTGGAAAATCAGAGTTTTCCACATTTGACGGCACACTCATAATAGTTTCATTACCCTTATGTGGTATTAAAACGACATATTTGATTGCTTATGAACGAAAATATGGAAAGTTGTAATTATATTAGGAAACCATTTCCCAATTTTTAGTACAATTACGATGTAAATTCAGCAATCAAATAAACGTTGGAAAGCGATCAAATATAGAAATTCTAATTAGTATTTTGGTATCAAAATAAAAGGAAGCCTTACATTATAGTAATTTGGCTTCCATTTTATTTTAGTAATTTTCCTTCTTAACTTCGAAGAAGCTTTCCTTGTAGCTGCAGAGTGGGCAAATCTTAGGAGCCTTCTTGGACTCAATTGTGTAACCACAGATTTCGCACTGCCATACTACTGGCTCGTCCTTTTCGAATACTTGAGCGTTTAAGACATTAGCCTTTAGCTTCTCGTATCTTTCTTCGTGGTCCTTTTCAACCTTAGCTACCATGTCCATCTGAGCTGCGATACGTGTGAATCCTTCTTCACGAGCTTCTTCAGCCATTCTCTTGTACATGTCTGTCCACTCGTAGTTTTCACCATCAGCACCCATCTGTAAGCATTCATGAGTTGTTGGGATAGCACCACCGCATAATGCGATGAACCATTGTTTCGCGTGTTCCTGTTCGTTACGTGCTGTTTCTAAGAAGATGTTTGCGATTTGTTCATAACCTTCTTCACGAGCCTTCTCAGCGAAGAAAGTGTACTTGTTGCGAGCCATTGACTCGCCAGCGAATGCATCATTTAAATTCTTTTCGGTTTTTGAACCCTTTAATTCCATTGCTTGTGTCCTCCTCATTTAGACAATCTTTGCAAATTCCCTCAAAAATAGTGACATGACTGAATACTTTTCCACCGGTGAATTTTTCTACCTTTTCATCTGGGCAAGAATCATAAGGCATTTCACCAAGGTCGATCATCTTACCACACTTTGTGCAACGTAAGTGATCGTGTGGAGCAGGATTACCATCATAGAAGTTGTAGCCTTCACCTGTATACTTACGAATCACACCTTCTTGGACGAGAAGATTAAGATTGCGATATACAGTCGCTAAACCAATGCCGGTCTCCTTTTGATCTAAAGCAGACTTAACTTCTTCCGCAGTCATATGCGTTCCAATTCCTTGGATAATATTTAATATTTCTTGTTTTTGATAAGTCTGTCTTCTTTTCATATTCACCACTTATTGAGAACCATTATCATTATAGAATAATTTGTTTTGAATTCAACACCTTTGCACAAAGAAGTTTGTGATTTTTTCGCATGTTAGAACTAACTAACCTGAAAATATTTCATTTTTGTGAAAGTTAGACACAATTGCACAATAAAAACGGCATTTGTGCCGTTTTAAGAGATTGAATCAAGGATTGTATATCCTTCTTCCTTGCATTGTTCAATGGTTTCTGCGTTTGCGACAATGCAGGATGTTGGTGCCTGTAATGCTTTCTCGAAGAGTTCTACGTATCTTGCGAGATCTTCTCTCTTCATAGAGAGGACTTTCTTACGTGCAGCACATAGGTTTTCGTATGTGGTGTTACGGAAGTAGCGAATATCTGCTAGTCGAACTTTCGCAGCCGGTGCTAAGAGTGGCTCTGCCGCCGCAATTGTGCCGATGATATATCCTGCTAAGTCAGTATGTTCATCTTCAGCTAGTTGCTTGATACGTTTGTAGATATCACGATAGATTTCAATGGAATGTAGTGGGCTTGGATCACGATAGGAGTACGCGGCGATATTTCCGTTTGGATTCGCACTGAAGCCTGTTCCATATGCATTGCCCTTTACACGGACCTCTGTCCAAAGATAATCATAGGTTAATAGATGTGCGATTACCTGCAAGCATGGATCATATTCAAAGTCGAAGGCCTTAATGTTAGTGCCTGCGGCAGAGTAGGAGATACCTGCTGGAATCTGAAGTGCTTCCTTAGGTTCTTGTAAGAGTGGGTAGTGCACAATGTTTCCTTGTGCTTCAATGCGATTGATACCAGCGATGAATTTTTCTACGATATCCAAATGATCACCAGTTACACTAGCAATTAAGCGATCCTTAGAGAATAATACTTCCTGGTACATCTCAAACTCATTGATGACTTCATCAATCATCTCATCGTAGTTATCTTCTAACTTCTTACTGAATAACGCATTTTCATATCCACCGATATATTCACGGAATACGCCTTCTGCACTATGGTGTGCAGATACACGACGCATTGCGAAGGAATGTCCATTCATGATGATGGATTGTCTTGCGCCTTCATTACCTTGTTTGAGAATAGGTAAGATTTCTTCCTTTGTAAACTTCGTATCTTTGATAACTTCTAAAATCAGCGGTACAACTTTATCTACGTTTCTTTCTAGTACAGAACAGGATACCGCAAGGACTGGAATACATGCATCAGAACGATTGTCAGGTGAGTATACATCTGTAACGATATTCAAGGAACCAAGGTCCTTGCGTACAGCACGCTGTAACTCACGAACTGTCTTCTTCGTAGTTGGTAGGTTCATAAGTAAATCGGTAAATAAACCAACTGCTGGTAAATGCTTGATTGTAATTCCTGCAAGTGAGAAGTAGAAAAAGAGGTAAACAATACCGGATTCTTGGGCAGGGTGAATCAGTGTTTTAACAGACTGTACTTTTTCGATTTGTAGTGGAAGGTCTTCTGGCTTTTCATCAATCTCTGAAAGATGAATCTTAGGTAGAGTAGCTAATTGTTCCTTTGTATCAGTAGACTGTTGCCATAGGTCTAGTGCCTTGTTTTGCTCAATATACTTTAGAACATTCTCTTTACTAGAAGCCTTAATATCTGCTAGACGTTTCTTTTCATCTGCGACGCGCTTAGCTCCCATTGTTGTGGATGGCACAACTGTTAAGGAGTTAAGATGTTCTTCATCTAATAAGAAGGATGATAAGAGTTCTTCAAAATATCCTTGTTCAATCTTTTCACGTAAGATATCGAATAGCTTTCCGTTGGATAATGGTTCTGCTGGATCACCACCATATAGCCAGCTATCCATTGCACGTTGTCCATACATTAAACCTGCAGGCTCATGGCTTTCACGGTAACGGAATTCCATCTGGTTGATGGTTGCTTGTAATTCTTCATGATCTAAGCCATCTTTTACAAGCTTGCTTGTGGTAGAACGTAATATTTTGCGGATTGCGTCATACTTGTCTGCATCGGTGTTACGAATGGTTAAGACAAGCCATGGCTGTTGAATACCATCATATAAATCTAAGTCAACATCTTCACCGAGGTTGTTATCGAGGATAGCCTTCTTTAATGGTGATTCATTGTTGGCCACAAGTGTAGAAGAGAGTGCGGACCATGCAATATTCTGTACATAAGAATCATAGGTAGAAATAATCTTCGCAAAAGAGATGTGGGAGCGATTCTCGGTAGGTTCATTTTCATTCACTTCGTAGGAGATATGATTGTGCACAGCTGGTAGAATCTTCTGCATAGGAATTGCGAAATCCATCTCTTCCTTATGATAGTTAACAAAGTATTCTTCATGGATAAAACGAAGTACTTCATCAATATCTAGGTCACCATCTACCCAAACACGTGCGTTAGATGGATGATAGAACTTCTGATGTGTTTCGATAAACTTTTCATAAGTTAAATCTGTAATATAACGTGGGTCACCGCCAGATACATACTTATAGCAGTTATCTGGGAATAACATACGGTTAAGTTCGTCTACGATTATTTCATCAACAGAGGAGAAGGCACCCTTCATCTCATTGAGTACAACACCACTGTATTCCATCTCTTCATTTACATCATGAATCTGATAATGCCAACCTTCTTGAAGAAAGATATTTGGGTTTGTATAGATTGCTGGCTGGAATACCGCATCCATATATACAGAAATGAGGTTCATATAGTCTTTGTTGTTGCGGCTACTTACCGGATACATTGTCTTATCCGGATACGTAAAGGCATTTAAGAATGTTTGTAAACTGCTCTTTAATAGTTCTACAAATGGTTCACGTACAGGATATTTCTTTGAACCATTTAGAACACTGTGTTCAAGAATATGGAAAACACCCGTGTCATTATCAGGGATTGTTTTGAATGTAATCGCAAAGGTCTTATTTTTATCATCACGTTTTAACCAGCAGAGTTCTGCGTTTGTTTGTTCGTGACGGAACATATATAAAGTTCCTTTTGCGTCTTCGATATCTTTGATTTGTTCAAGGACAAATCCGTGTAGCTTGTTGTTTAGTTCTAAATTCATACTGAACCTCCATACCCGTTAATCATACATCATTATTATATAGAATCAGAGAAAAAAGATGCTCTAAGCATCTTTAGTCAATAATTTGGTTGATGACGATTTCTGCACGTCCTAGGTTGATGTGATCTCCCTCGTGGATACGAGCTTTACCAAGTGGTGGCAATTTAATTCCGTTTAGGTATGTTCCGTTATGTTCGGAAACATCTGCTAAATAGAATGTATCGCTTTCAATTAATATGCGTGCATGTTTACGGCTGATTGCTGGCTCATTGATAACAAGGTCACAACTAGCAGCTTCTCGTCCAATCAAGCAAGGTAATTTACTGATTGTATGATCCTTTGTTTGTCCTGCTACTTTGATTGTAACGAGAATCTTTGGATCAGCTTCATCTAGATTTGTTGTAGAGAAGATTTCCTCGAATAATGTTGCGGAATCATCATTATTCTTTTCACGAATTGGTGTATCCAAGGAATCAACCTTTATTGGTTTGATTGTTGGAGATATTGGCATAACAGGTCTTTCTAAGTCAGTAAGAACTGTTGTCGCAGCGAGTGAATCTTCTACATTCTGCTTTGGTTGTTGTACTGGTTTTGGCTTTGGAGCGATTGGTGTAGCCTGTATAACTTTCTTAACTTGTGGCTTTCTTGTTGTACCAACATCGTTTCCATCCGCATCTACATAATATGTATTTTTCTTAAATGCCAAGAAGATAACGGCCGCAAGTAAGACAACGTTTGTGCCTACTAAGCCCATGATAATCAATTTGACAATTGTTGGATCACTTAACATAAATTACTCCTCTTACTAATATAGTTAACCTTATAATACAACAAACATTACATTTTTTCACGTTCACTTACATTGTGTGTAATTTCAATGATTGGGGAAGGATGCGGTAATTGTGTTTCTGCGTAGATATCTTCTTCTGTTGGTGGAACGATAGGAATATCATTCTTAGACTCTAGGCGAATCGTACGATATACGATGATATCTAGGATAACAATGAATATAAAGAAGAAGATTAGTCCAATCTCTGATTCAACCATGAGAGTTGCGTCAAAGATTGTATGTAGTAATACCGCAAATGCATAAGAAGCTTTTAGATTTAATGACTTTACATCTGGGCTGTTTAAGGCTTCAGCTACTCTTGCGTGACCATAGTATAAGCCCATATATACCGCAAAGCTCATGTGTCCTGGAATAGTTAGAAGTGCACGTTGTAATGCGACGCCTGTTCCATAATTAAATACATAGAAGACGTTTTCTAATGCCGCAAATCCTAGTGATACGAATACTGCATAAACGATACCATCAAAGCGGTAGTTGAATGCTTTGTCTTTCCAAGTAAATCGATAGAGGAAGAAGAACTTTGAGCCTTCTTCGATAAGTCCGACAAAGATTGCGGTTAGGATACCATAATTGATTCGTGTAGCAGTCACTACATTTTCTAAAAGATAGAAGACAACTTGTTCAGAAATCATTTCTAATATAATTGCGACTGGTACAGAGAGTAGACCACCAATAATACACTTTAGTAATAAGAGTGGTGGTTCTTTTTCTTTACTATCATTGCGATAGATATAAATCATGAAGAAGATTGCAGGGAAAACCGCAATCGTAACATAGAACAGTGTTTGTTCTAAGGACAATTGTCCATATTGATTTAACATTCGTTAGCACACACCTTTCTGATCAGTTTTTCCATGAACTAAATCATAGATCTGATTTTTTGGGATACCTGTCTGTTTGGCAACTTCTTTGATTGCGGCGCTTGTGGACATTCCACTCTCAATAGAAGTATTCACCATGTTTAGGATTTGCCCCATATCGATATCTTTTTCATAGTCATCTTGATTGCCTTCGATTACAACGACCATTTCACCTTTTAGCTCTGAAGCAATTGGTAATATCTCGGAAATTGTACCACGGATGAACTCCTCATGTACTTTTGTTAATTCACGACCGATACAGATATGTCGATCACCTAGCACATCTAAGCAGCTTTGTAGCATCTTCTCAATGCGATGAGGAGCTTCATACATAATGAGTGTCATCGGATATGACTGGTACAGACGTAGTTTCTTAACACAATCATGTGTGGAAGGTGGTAAGAAACCAATGAAGATAAATGGTTGTGCAATAAGACCTGATGCAACTAGTGCGTTTAAGAAAGCACTACAGCCTGAGATTGGCACAACGTTATATCCAAGGGCTGTCACTTCACTGACAACTCTTTGGCCTGGATCGTTGATGAGTGGATATCCAGCATCGGAAATCAAGGCAATATTATTTCCTTGAGAGAGTAAGTTAATAATGCCTTTTGTGCTGGAGGCTTCATTAAAGTTTTGGTAAGCAATCAAACGCTTTGAAATATCAAAATGCTTTAGTAACTGCCCACTATTACGTGTGTCTTCACACGCAATCACATCGACGCTATTTAAGACATCGATAGCACGTGGAGTCATCTCATTGAGATTTCCAATTGGAGTAGGCACTAAATATAGCGTTGGTTTTTCATTTTCGAAGGATTTCTGGCGGTTCATGCGTTATCGCCCTCATCTTTTTTCTTGCGTCCAAATGTACGTACAGTGACCTTCTTATGTTCAGCAGTATTCTTTCCTGCGTTTTGACGTGGTTGATTCTGCTTGTTGGAATGATTTCTGTTTGTTTTTTTATTATTTGAACGGTTATTTTGTGGCTTAGATGACTCTACCTTAATGGTTGGTAAGTCTGTTGAAACGTGTACTGCCTTATCTTTATTCACCGGTATAGCTACACCTTCATGAACCATTGTACGATGTACGGGTTTATCGCTCTTTTGGTTGTTTTGTTGAATAAATCCTTTACGTGGGATTGCTTTCTCGCGTAAATTTTCCAAGGAAATAAAGAGTACTTGTTCACGGTTTTCTAGCTTGGCTTCCTGTTTCATGACATTCATGCTTGTTAGGCGGTATACCATGCCATCATATTCAACTTGCGATCCCATCTTAGGAAGTCCTGCAGTGAGTTCCTTATAGTCGTTTTCTTCATACTTCAAGCAACACATTAACTTACCGCACATACCAGAGAGCTTCTCTACGTTAAGGGCAAGCTGCTGTGTCTTAGCCATATTAATAGAAATAACATCAAAGTGATTCTTGTATCGGCTGCAACATGTTTCCATACCGCACATACCGATACCGCCGACCATCTTTGCCTTATCACGTTCACCAATCTGACGTAACTCAATACGGCAGTGTAGACGTGTTCCTAACACCTTTAAAAGCTCACGGAAATCGACACGCTGATCAGCGAGATATACAAATAGAACCTTTGAGCGATCAAGTGTATACTGTGCACTCATCAAATTCATATCTAAATTCAAATGTAGAATTTCTTCGTTACAGATACGATACGCTTCACTTTCCGCAATGGTATTTTCAGCGTACATCTTCTGGTCTTTTTCTGTAGCGATACGAATAATCGGTTTTGTTGGCATATGCAGATTGTATTTATCAATTGATAGTGCATCCGCATCTACCTCACCCATTTCAATTCCTTGTGCTGTTTCTACAACAACCCAGCTTCCTTTTTTAATATCTGCGTTATCGCAGCCAAAAGAATACGGTTTTGCTGCATTCTTAAATCGCACAGCGACGGAATAGGCATATTTCACTGCCGGTTGTTCCTGTTCTTGGTGCATAGGACAACCGCATAAACCATTTTCACATTCCATGTTCATGGTTGAATTCCTCCAATCTATAGAAGGTTTGATCCATTAATAGATTTAAATCAATAAATCGATTAATCTTATCTTTCTGTTCTTGTAAGATAATGATCAATTCTCCATATTCTTTCTGTTTGTATATTTCTTGTTGTAGTAGTTCTTTGTACCAATGTGGCCCTTCAATATGCTTGCATACAACATCGTGAGCAAATAATGACATGAAATCGAAGAAACCATTAAGTAATAAAATATTTTCTTTCTTTGCTTTTGCACTGTCTTTTTCGCTTGAACGATAGGAGATATCATAATCTACCAACAGTTCTTCGCGACTTCCTTCAAGATTAAAGTACTGTTTGAACATCATCTTGCAGGTTTCAAAGATAGAACTGTCCGCAAATTCCTTCATTTGGTTGATATCTTTTACAAGATGAGAGATGAAGTAAGCATCTACGTCTTGTACACCGGCTTCTTTCGCTTTGGAAAGTAGATAGTCTTCTGATAATGGAGAGAAGGGAATTAACGTACAGCGTGAAACAATGGTTGGTAAGATACGATCGATGTTATCAGTTGTAAGAATAGCGACAACACCAGATGCTGGTTCTTCCAAAAACTTCAACATACTGTTCTGCGCAGAGATACTTGCGTTCTCTACGTTTTCTAGAATGTATACACGAGAGCCATTTCCATCTTCGAGTGCGGTCTTTGAGAATTTCTCTTGAATCGCATCTACATCATCTTTGGAGATTGCACTCTTGGAACCATCTAGTAGAACCATGTCTGCATACAAGCCTTCTTCTACGCGCCGACATGTATTACATTCTTCACAAGCGATGCCGTGGTGTTGCTCGCAAAAGATACTCTTTGCGAATAAAAGAGCAGCTTCATGTTTGAGGGTGCCATAGGGGCCGGATAAAAGATAAGCATTCGCAACTCTATGATTCATGCATGCATTTTCTAACGCATGATAAAACAGAGGTTGTTGTTGCTGTAGCTCATCCTTGCGCATCTAATAATCCTTTCACGATTTCATAGGACTTTTGAATCACAGTATCGACATCGGCAGTCGCATCCACGATAATCATACGGTCAGCATATTTCTCAATAACCTTCTGATAGCCTTCATGAACACGCTGGTGAAATTCGACACTTTCTTGGTCAAGTCTATCTAATACTTCTCTTCCTCTATGAATGCGCTTTAAACCTGTTTCCGCATCAATCTGTAGGAAGATTGTCTTATCAGGCATATGGTTTTCAATCGCAAATTGGTTGATTTCATAAACTTCATCCATACCAATCTCACGACCACAGCCTTGATATGCTAGGGAACTATCCACAAAGCGGTCGCTGATGACATGTACACCTTGTTCAAGTACAGGTAAAACCTTATCTATAAGGTGTTGTCTTCTGCTTGCGGCATAGAGTAGTGCTTCTGTTCTAGCATCCATCTCAGTGTTCTTAGGGTCTAAAATCACGTGACGAATCTGTTCGGCAATATTGGAACCACCTGGTTCTCTTGTATAACGTACCTGATAGCCATCTGCTTCTAGCATGTTTGTGACAGCAGTACTTACGGTTGTTTTACCGCTTCCATCAGGTCCTTCAAATGTAATAAATAATCCAGTTTTCATAGCCTTTATTATACCATTCTTCTACTGCCCTGCATATATGCTCAACTGGAACAGATAAATGAAAAGTCGCCAATAAAGCGACCATTTGTTACTTTCGACGTAGTTTGAGTGCGATTTCTGTTCCGTTTTTTGAGCTTTGTACGACATATACATCGCCACCATGTTGGTGGGCAATTTCTTTTACAAGAGCGAGTCCAAGCCCTGCACCACCCATATCACGGCTACGTGATTTATCAATTCTAAAGAATGGTTCAAAGATGTGTTGCCAATCTTCTTGTTGGATACCGGGTCCATTATCACTGACGATAACACTGGCAAATTCACTATCTTCCTTGATGGATACAGTTACGTTGCCGCCTGTATGGTTATACTTGATGGCGTTTTCTACAAGGTTATAGATAGCACGATAGATGAGGGTATCATTACCGATGATTTCAGCAGTTCCTGGGGTTTGGATGATGGTAATTTCTTTTTTATCAGCGACTGCTGTTAAATCACAAATCACTTCTTCTGTCATATCTGCTAATGAGATATGGTCTTGTTTTTGGGCAGATTGTAGATCTGTCATCTCAAGAAGAATTTCAATGACATGAGATAGACGTGATGTCTGCATACGAATCATATGGACGGTTTCTTGATATTCCGCAGCGCTAGGGTTATTGTTTTTCTCAAATACTTCTAGTTTTGTGCGCATTACCGCAAGAGGTGTACGTAATTCATGTGCAGCATTTGCGGAGAATTGTCGTTGTGCTGCGAAGGTATTACTGAGACGTTCTAACATCTCGTTGAATGCATTTGTCAGTTGTTCGATTTCAATGGAACTTTGATCACTTACAACAAGGTGTTTTAAGTTTTTCGCTTGGATATCTTCAATCTGTTCACCGAGATTTTGTAGTGGTTTTAATGCATAGCCAATGAAGAAGTACATCATAGAGCTACTTGCGACAGTGATAATAATTGTAATGAGTAAACTGCTTTTCCAGAAGTCCGCTTGAATTCCTTTTGCCATATCAGAGATGACATCTTTAGTAGAAATCTGTAATTGAACAACTTCTCCTGTATTATCTGTTGCAGGGTTAGCTGGCAAAATCGCAACGGCAGAATCTTCGATTTTACTCATAGAGGCAATCGCAGATTTACTAATTGCATAGCTAATCGCAAGACAGGATAAGATAACGATGATTGCGGTAATGACAGTTAGTTTCCATTGTAGAGAATGACGTTTACTCATCCTGTTGTCCTCCAATCACATAACCTTGTCCAATGCGATTTGCGATTGGATCATAACCAAGTGCTGCACGTAACTTCTTACGTAAAGCAGAAATATGTACACGGATTGAGTTACTAAAGCTATCGACACTACTATCCCACACGTGCTGGATGAGTTCTTCTTGTGGAACTGGACGTTCTTGATGTAATAACAAGTATTCCAATAGACCCAACTCTTTACGTGTTAATGGGAGTTTTTCACCTCTAGCCATGGCAGTGCGACTCTTGGTATCTAAAGAAAGTTCTCCACAAGAAAGAATGACATTATTTTGTACGGTACGACGTCTTGTTAAACTACGAACGCGCGCTTCTAATTCTTCAAAGTGGAATGGCTTGCATAGGTAGTCATTCGCACCGCTATCGAGACCATCAATTTTATCCTGCAAATGTCCACGTGCAGATAAAATTAGTACCGCTGTTTCTGAGTCTTCTTTGCGAATGTTACGTAGTACTTCCATACCATCCATAACAGGTAAGTTTAAATCTAGAATGATTAAATCATAGCTTTCATCCATGGCCATATTCCAAGCGGTGCCACCATCGTAACATATATCTACTTCATATCCATCAAGACGTAAGCCCTTTGCGATTGTTTCACAAAGAGTGATTTCGTCTTCTACCACTAATAATCTCATATGCAATAATGTTCCTTTCGAAATGCTATTAAACTGTCAGAAGTTGAGCATATCTGCACTCAGTATAGCATATTCATGTTGAAATATTTCAAGTGACTCGCGAACCATATATATGTATTTATGCACGCATGAATGTGAATTAAATTAGAAAAATAAGTTGTTAAATTTCTTAACACAAATTTTATATCAGCTTTGTTATATTTTTCACGTCAGATAGAAATTGAGTGTAAAGGAGGACGATTCAATGAGTCTTATTGGCAAATATCCAACGCAATTTAGAATAGCCGCACAAGCATTCCTGGTTGTATTAGCAGTTGTATTTATCTGCGTTGGTGCTTCTCGAGGAGAAGTTGAGAGTGTATTCGGTAAAGCAATTCGTCTTTGCTTAGAGTGTGTAGGAATTGGATAGTATGACATCACCTAAATCAAAATCTTTTCTAAAATTCCTGAAGAGACGTAATACAATTCAAATGTTTGCCACATTCTTGACAAACATGCATATACCTAATTTTCTAAAAGGTGTTCTCTACAATGGGAAAATTAAGCAGGTATGTGTACCGGGATTGAATTGTTATTCATGCCCAGCCGCTACAGGAGCTTGCCCAGTGGGTTCCTTCCAAGCAGTTGTGGGTTCATCAAAATATAACTTCTCATATTACATCAGTGGAATTCTAATCTTCTTCGGTGTAATGGTCGGAAGATTGATTTGTGGCTTTATGTGTCCGTTTGGCTGGTATCAAGACTTACTACACAAGATCCCGACAAAGAAATTCAGTACAAAGAAATTAAGATTCTTAACATATTTGAAGTTTATTATCCTAGCTGTTGCGGTAATTACGTTACCAATTATTATGACAAATAAAGCAGGTATTGCATTACCTTACTTCTGTAAATATATTTGTCCACAAGGTATCTTAGAAGGTGGAATTCCACTCTCTATCGTAGATAAAAACATTCGTGCAACACTAGGCACATTATTCAATTGGAAGTTTACAATTCTTGTTACAATTACAACATTGTCAATATTTGTATATCGCCCATTCTGTAAATGGATCTGCCCGCTAGGTGCATTCTATGCGTTATTTAATAAGATCGCAATCTTCAACTATCATGTTGATAAGAACAAGTGTGTATCCTGTGGTAAATGTGCAAGAATTTGTAAGATGAATGTTGATATCACAAAGAATACAGGTGATTTGGAATGTATCCGATGCGGAGAGTGTATTACAGCATGTCCAACGCAAGCAATTAGCACTTATATTGGCGTAAAGAAAAAGAGCGAAGCTAAGAATTCAAAAGTAACAAACAAGAAATTACAAAATGTATAAAATGAAAAGAGGAAAATGAAAATGAACGTATTAAAGAGATTTACCCTACTTACTGTATCTGCAGTTATGGCAGTTACACTTGCAGCATGCAACAACAAGAAAGAAGAAAAACAAACATCAAACACTACAACTACAACAGAAACAGCAAAATCAGAAGCATTCCCTAAGTTTAAAGGAAAAGACTTTGATGGTAAGGATGTAGATGAGTCTTTATTCAGTAAGAATGATGTAACACTTGTTAACTTCTGGTTCAATGGATGTGCAGCATGCGTAAACGAAATGCCAGCACTTGAAAAGTTTAACAAGAAGTTAAAGGAGCATGGTGCTGAACTCATTGGTGCAAACGTTGAAGCATCAGACGAAGCAACACTTAAGGATGCAAAAGATATTCTTGCTAAGCAAGGTGCTACATATAGAAATATTGTTATCAACAGTGGAGATGAGGCAAAGGCTTACTTAGCTAAGATCTTCAGTTTCCCAACAACAGTAATGGTTGATAAGAAGGGCAATATTATTGGTGATCCAATCGTAGGTAATCTTGAAGATGAAAAGAAGCAAGAAGAAATTATCAAGATGATTGAACAAGTGAAGGCTGGAAATAGTGTTTCATCAACTGTTACACAGGGACAAGTAAAAGAAGGACAAGCAACTGGTAGCAATGATGAATTAGCAGCTCTTACAGCAAAAGAAAATGAAGTATTTGCAGCACACCAAGATCTATGGAATAAGGTGTTTGCAACAATGAATAAAGACCAGATTGAACAGACTCAAAATATGCCATATGATCAAGTATTAAAGGCACAGGTTGAAGCAAATAAGTCTCAATTCTCCGCTGAAGAATTAAAAACACTTGAAGAAGATATTGCAAAGATTGCTGAAATCGAAAAAGATCTCGCAGAAGCAAGTGCTAAAGCTAGCAAAGAAAAATAAAAATTATTGTGGTTTTCCCCATCTTTCCCTAGGCATATGTCCTAGGGTTTTATGTTTCTTGGAAATAAAAGGAAAGATGGTATTACGAAATTTAAAGTTTCTGCTATATTGAAGAAGGAGAGAAATACAATGGGCAATATGTTAAAAAGAATGTTTGATAAAACAATAGAGGATTTTGAAAAAGAATTCTGTGGGGAAACTGTTGAACTTTTCATTTTCACATTGAAGGGAGTAAATGGAGCAGCTATTTTAAAAGATGGATACAATGTGCCATCTGTTCATTTCGCTGCTTCGGTAAATGTAGAAACAAAAGAATTCTCACGTATGGAAGGTCGTCTTGAATGGCTCGTGAGTCCAGAAGAATATCAAGATAAAGGCTGGATTTATCAATTTGAACCATACAGAATTCATCATATTAAATGTAGAAAACGGCCAATAATGGATTTGGAGCCGTATATGTCAGAGGTTTCAAATAATTGTTATCAATTATTAGAGTATATCAGTGATGATGAGTCGGAACATAGACTGCAAGCACTAATAGAAGAATATACAAAACCAGTTATAATCGAAGATGCAATCGGTATATTTACATTAAATCGTGCTTATTCTTGGTTTGAAGGATCGGTAGCATTTAATCAAACAAAGGTAAGCGTTATGTTTGATGCGGATGAAAATAATCAATTACCACCAAAAGCCTTTGCTTACTTGAAAACATTTATTGAAGATATTCAAAATCAGGATGAAAGGATACGAAAATTCATCGTGAAGGCTTTGTGGGAAACAGCGAATGATTGGATAGAATCAGAAGAAGCAGAGCATTTAACAGAAGAATATTTTCATGATTCATTGTATCTCAGCGAATTATCTGTGAGTCATGCAGGGAATATGACGCTTTACTATGGAGATGAAAAAGATATTTTTGCTGGACATGCGATAGAAGTTAATGTGAATATTAATGGAGAAATTATGAGTGCGATACTAGTCGGATAGTGTAAGAAGTACTAACACAAACTTGATGGAATCTAGTATCTACATATAACTATGAATAGTAATCATTTTTGGTGAATCTTAACGGTTAGATAAAAGCGGAGAGGATTCACTTTTCTTATGGGGGCAGTGGTAAAATAAGGGTGTAAAGGATAGGTGTCGTTTAGTCACAGAAATTATCAGGATAGAAAATACTTCGATATATTCTAGGAGGTGGATGATGAAAAAAGAGTAAGTATTCTTCTGGTTTTTACAATAAGCCTAGTATCGGGTTGTGCAACCAAAAATAATACGAGCACCAAGCAAAGTGTCAGTGTCGATATGCCGCAGGAACAAGATGATTCTATTTATACATACAAATTATCTGACTTCCAAGAAATTAACAAGGAAGAGTTGATTTCTTCTGATACATCACAATTCTATGATTTAGAATGCAATCCAATTAATCCAAGTGAGTTAACGTTAAAGAGATATGTAAATTATTTGATTGATGATTAACAAATCTCGCTTAGTGAAGTAATGCTTTCGCCAATTCAAATTACTGCACATTTTAGAGTAAAGACAGGTGAAATAATCACAATATTTGGCACTGATATAATTACAAATCTTGAAAATGATAATGTTCAATTGCAGCCAATAGTGTAAAAGATTATTGGTTTCAATACCAAACTACAAATATCCTTCGATTTAGAAGGAATACAATATGTACCAGTAAGTGATCGAATAATTACTTACTACTTTTATCCAATCTGTTATAAGGTCGAAATATTTTAT
>ERZ772986.479-NODE-479-length-24957-cov-3.877681_pt1 | contig 24957 bp, 20 predicted proteins | sample MGYA00511898_ERZ772986 | MGnify/ENA primary metagenome ERZ772986 (study PRJEB29015, sample SAMEA2737934) | human oral metagenome | biome: human oral; feature: human-associated habitat; material: dental | place: China | collected 2148 ... | reverse complement strand
TTCTTATATGCTAATATGTTCAAGGGTTCATTTCCCACCAGCTCTTTGTTTTTCTTTTCCTTTGAGGAAAGTTTGGCGATGAGCCTGTCCATGTCTTCCGAAATCTTGCAGTCCGTCACCTGTGCATAAATCTGCGTGCTTGATATGGAAGCGTGCCCCATCATCTTGGCTATGCTTTCGATGGGTATTCCTGCACTAAGGCTCATCGTGCCGAAGGTGTGTCGTGCCATGTGGAAGGAAAGCCTTTGGCTGATACCGCAAGCCTTGCCCACAATGCATAGTTTGGCACTCATCACACTACGGGTGCAGTCAGGGTGAAAGACAAAGTCCCCGTCTTTTTCTTTCATCGTCTGCTCGTCCTGTCCTGTTGTTAAGTCGTTGTGATTTGCTTTCCTGCAATGGCTGATGATAGTTTCCGCTATTGGGTGCAGCGGTACGACAAACTCCACCTTGGTCTTCTGTCGCTCCTTGCGGATATACTTCTGTCCGTCCGCTGCGGTTTGGATATGCTTGTATTGCAGGGTTTCCATATCCGCAATAGCCAGTCCCGTGAAACAGGAGAAAATGAACATCAGCCTTGCCTGTTCCGCCTCGCTGTCATTCATCCTCATAGCCATGAGCCTTGCCACGTCGTATTTTTGTAAGTATCGTATATTCTTATCCTCTTTCTCATACTTGGCATTCTCAAAGGGATTACAGCGTATGATGTTCTGACTGACCGCACGGTACATCAGCCGACTCAGCCAGCAGAGATAGTTGTTGATGGTCGTTCCTTTCAGTCCACGCTTTTTGAGGTAGAAACGGTATTCCTCAAACAAGTCCTCCGTGATTGCCCCAATAAGGATGTCCTGCACTCCTTTGTCTTTGACAAACTCATGGAGATTCCTGTCTGCATGAGATAGGTTCAGGTACGTTCCCTCTGTCCTTGACTTGCCTACGCTCTCTCTGACCATTTGCAGTTCCGCCCTGCTCATGGCAAGGAGGGTTGTCGGATGGGTGGCTATGCCTTGTAAATGGTTCTTGATGAGTTCCACGCTTACCACTCCGTCCCTTACGAGAATATCCCGATAGGTCTTTTCCACAAGTTCCCTGAACTCATGGAGCCTTTGGCTGGTCTTCCTGTCGGTTGTCAAGCCCTGCTTAGAGTTCCACTCGGAGGGATTGCATTCCTCGCCTGTGGTAATGGCGGTACTCTTTCCGTCTATGGTGATACGGCAGAGGATGACTGTCCGCCCGTCTGCCTTTGTCTTCTGTCTGTTGATATAGAACAGTATCTTGAATGTACTTCTCATTGTCTTGATGTTTTGAAAGAAAGGATAATAAATAAAAATAATTGTGATAAGGATTAGATAGCCAGCTGCATGTCTTCGGTGAAAGAAAGGAAACAGTCAAATTCCTCAAAGAGTTTCTGGGGTGTTACCTTTGCGTAGCGTTCCGTCATGCTTATGTTGGAATGTCCAAGCATCTTGCTCACCGTCTCGATGGGTACTCCCTGTTCAAGCGTGATGAGCGTGGCAAAGGTGTGTCTTGCGGTATGCGTGGTAAAGGGAAAGGATATGCCTGCACGCAGCCTGAGGGCTTTCAGGCAACTCTGATAGTTCTTGTACTTGATGAAGGGAAGCAGCGTTTCCCTTTCATCGCTGTGAAACCTTTCTATCAGCCGTATGGCTTCGGGCAGTAGCTTGACGCGACAGAGAACTCCTGTCTTCTGACGGTTGAACTTCAGCCAGAGGCTGCCCTCGTCATCACGGACAAGATGGGACTTGCTCAGTTCCATCAGGTCGCAATAGGCTGCACCGACATAACAGGCAAAAAGGAAAATGTCCCTTGCCGTTTCCATTTCCTCCTCCAAGTCCTCGAAGCGGAGGACCTTCAACTTGTCCAATGCTTCCCTGTCAAGAGCCTTTGGCAGTTTGTTGTCTCCCTTTGATATTTTCGCCTTGTCAAAAAGGAGCGTGTCTGCCAACCCCTCACGGTATGCCAGCCTGCATACCGTTTTCAAGAAGGTGGCGGCATTATAGAACGTACATTCCTGAAAGCCACACTCACCCACAAAGTACTGTCTGAAATCGTAGATAAACTGCTCCGTGAGTTGTGAGAAAGCCAAGTCCGATACCTTGTACTTCCTTTGTATAAATCTCTGCAAATGGATTCGGGTGGAATGGTAGCCGTGTATGGCTCCTTCCTTGATGTCTATACCTATATGGCTTTCCTTCTCCTTGATGAGCATGTCCAGCCTTTCGGTGAGCATGCAGCGTGCCTGTACGCTGCCTTGAAACAGCCTCTTCACATTGGTTGCATCAAATGGGCAACCTTTGGATAGCAGGGACTGATAAGCAGCTTGAATGGAAAGAAGCAGGTTCTCCAGCCTGCCGTTCACCTCCACCGCCTCACGGCTCTTGCCGTCCATTCTACTTTCACGGGGATTCCACAAATCGGGGTTACAGGACAGCTTGCAGCTGAACTGCGCAATGGAACGACCGATAGTAATGCGCCCCATAATCGGAGCCTTACCCGACTTGTCCAGACCGCTCTTTTTGAGGTAGAGCAGCACCTTCATTTTCTCTGTTTTCATACGCCTTAATTTTTATGGGCAAAGTTACCCGAATTAAAGCGTTCTTCACTTATGCAGAAAACTGCCGACCGAAGCAACAGCCACACGGGGCGAAAATAATTCAGTTACCTGACATTGCTCCGTCGTTACCTATGGCAAAATAGGGTAACGGTTTAGTAACTGAACTTTTGCCTGAATCTGCATATTGCTGCCCTTTGCGAACAGGGCAATTTTATGCAAATCATTCTGTTTCCTGCTCATTATCAGTCAGTTTACACCAGCTTCGATTTCTCTTCATTTTCGTTGATTAGTTGCACTGCATTTTGCACCAAAACGCACTGCATTTTGCACCAAAACGCATTGCAATATGCACCAAAACGCATTGCATTTTGCACCAAAACGCGAGGCCAAATGCAGCAAAACCCACCCAAAATCCATGTAAAGTAGTATTTTAGGTGCTATTTATGGGTGTTTTGACCATTTTGGATGATAAAGGCTTGTTGGTTCTTGCCGGTGCATTTATTGATGTTCTATAGCCATAAAGTGTGCTAAACAACATGTTTTTGTGCATTATTTGTCGTAATTTACAATAAACCAAACAGTTACAAACTTGAAAAATACGCGCGAAAATCCAACCACTGCTCGGAAATTTTGCGGCGAAGCCACTCACAATGTTAAAAGTTAGTACAAATATTTTACAGCTTTACGGCTCTTGTTCTGTATCTTTGCGCGACTGTGTTCTGGGTTGTTATGGCCAAACAGAATTGCTTTTGGAAAATAGCTGATAGAAGGATGCAACGTGTGTACTGCATGGCATTAACAAGGCCTTACGCGGAGTAAAAGTTGGTGTGTTGTTTGCCTACGTTTCATTTGTGGCTTTCTAAATCCAATTCTGTTTGACTATTGAAAGATTATCCCATAAAGATTTATACCGCCAACAATCGGCTGCTTAATGTTGATAGGGGGAGTTCGGGCTGTGTAGGGTGTGTAATTGCAGGTAAGAGCAAAGGTACTTGAGACAGTTGTTGGGGTGGGTGGGGTGGAAACGTCCCCTTATTTCACTTGTTTCGGGTTGATGTAATCGAAACGCTCGATATTAACAAGGCCTAGTTTTTTAAGTTCTTCAACGCTGTATTCGATGTTTGCGGGCGTGTTGTGGTTAGGTATGCTAGGAACGCGCACAAAGATATTATCTGTTGCCACATGCTCTGCAAGCCATTGCAGGTTTTCTTTTAATAAGCCGATGTCTTTGCCGGTATATTCTAGGTAGATGTCGGGGTTAAGGTCTTTAATGTCTACAATGTATGTGTTTACCACGTTTAGCAATCGGCGTAAGTGGCTTTGTGGAACGTATAGGCTTGTTTCCACCGTGATGTTCCATGCTGTTCCGCAGATGTTTCTGAATGCTTTGATGAAACGACTTTGCAAACATGGTTCGCCACCGCCAAAGGTTACGCCACCGCCTGTGGCTAGAAAATACAGCTCGTCTTGCTTTAACTCGTCGTATAACGCTTGTGGCGACATGCGCTGCCAACGTCTGCGCGTGTCGTGACACTGGTCGTTTAAACATAACTTGCAGCGTAACGGACAACCGAAGAAACCGACGAGCGTGGTAACTCCATGCCCGTCGGTTGCTATGCGATGCCTGTCAATCCCTATGAGAGGTACTTTGGCGTCGTTGGTTCTGTTTACCATCGCTGGTTTATTTTTGTGGAACTTCTTCCAAAACTTTCTTTAACAAGTCCCAGAAGGGGGCTACCGTTTCGTGTAGGCAGCGTTCGCTGGTGCTGTGAGGCGAACGGATGGTTGGTCCAAAGGAAACAACATCCATGTGAGGGTACTTGCTGAGGATGATGGAACACTCCAAACCTGCATGGTCTACCTTAACGATGGCGTCCTCGTTAAATAGTTGCTTGTGCAAGCGTTGCATCAGGTTAAGTATCTCGCTGTCGGTGTTCGGGTCCCAACCAGGATAGTCTGCGCTGAGTTTCACATCAAAGCCGCCTAATGTGAGCGTGCCTTTCAATGTGTCGCAGATGTACGCCTTCATGGTTTCGCTTGAGCTCCTAGCTAACATTAGGAACCTGGCTTTCCCGTCTTCGATGTCGATGATGGCCAAGTTCGACGATGTTTCAACAACCGTCGGTATGGCAGGTATCATGCGCAAAACGCCGTTGTGGCATCCGAAAATGGCTCTTATCACGATGTCTCTGTCGGTGGCATCCATTTGTTTCTCAGGTAGAGGAGTCTTTTCAGCAAATAGTTCCACTTGATTTTCAACGAAACGATATTCTGTTTCGAACATTGTCTTCATCTCGTTGAGAAGTGCGCAGGCCTTATCCTCATTGTTTGCGGGGAGCGTAACTAGGGTTTCAGCCTTATAAGGAATGGCGTTGCGCATGTTTCCGCCATGCCAAGTGGCAAGTTCGGCACCGCATTCGGCAACCAACTTGGCCACAACGCGTGCCATTAGCTTATTGGCATTGGCTCTGCCTTCGTGTATTTCCAACCCGGAGTGTCCGCCTTTCAAACCCTTGATGGTAACTTTTAAGGCCACCCTGTCTTTGTTTACGGGCACTTCTTTGTAGTTGCGCGTAGCGGTAACATCCACACCGCCGGCACTGCCCACTACAAAACAACCCCATGTTTCGGAGTCGAGATTAAGTAGGATGTCGCCTTGCAGCTCGTTGGCGGGCAGGTCGTTGGCACCATACATGCCTGTTTCCTCATCGGCCGTGATAAGCCCTTCAATGGGGCCATGCTTCAAACTCTTGTCTTCCATAACGGCCATGATGGCAGCAACGCCAATTCCGTTATCGGCACCTAGTGTGGTGTTCTTCGCCCGAACCCATTCGTTGTCAATCCACGTTTCTATGGGGTCGGTCTCGAAATTGTGCTTGCTGTCGGGCGATTTCTGCGGAACCATGTCCATGTGTGCTTGCAGGGTTATGGTTTTTCGATTTTCCATACCAGGCGATGCCGGCTTTCTCATCACCACGTTGTTGGCAGCGTCGACGAATGCCTCTACGCCTACTTCCTTTGCGAAGTTCAATAGAAAGGCCTTAACTTTCTCTAAATGTCCCGAAGGACGTGGTACTTGCGTAAGATTGTGGAAGTTACGCCAAATGCTTTCAGGCTTTAAGTTTTTAATTTCACTCATAACACAGTTGTTTAAAAGTTAGTAAAATATATGTGTGATTTGGTTATTCGGTTGTTGTTGTTGCACGCTTTGAGTGCGAGAATGCCAATGCCATCCAGCCGTAAACGCCAAGGAGTATGACTAAGAGCGTTTGAACCGAATGCACGATAAGCACAAAGTTGAGTGCGGCAGTGCTGTCTACGGCATATAATATGAGCATGGTTTTCACGGCGAAGTGCCAAGGGCCAGCCCCATTGGGCGTAGGCACCACCACTGCCATGCTGCCAACCACAAACGTAACCATTGCACAAGCCATGCCCAAGCCTGCTGTCGCCTCGAAACAGAAGAAGGTTAGGTAATAGTGCAGAAAGTAACTGCCCCATATAGCCAATGTGAAAAAGGCGAAGAGCCATTTGTTGCGCACCTTCCTTATCGAGTTAATGCCTTGCCAAATGCCTTTAACCGTTTCTTTCACCTTATTATATATGGCCATCCTTTTCAGCAAGAAGTGCAGCAATACGCCGACTGCGATGGCACAAATGGCCGTAACGATGTAGCCCGTGGTTGAGAATTGGCCGACAATGGCATGGAGACTAGTCCCTGTTTTGGAGAAAAAGCTGTCGAAGATGCTCACTTGTGCCAGCAGGGTAATGGCTGCAATGGCCAATACAAGTAGCGAATCGATGGCACGTTCGGTAACGACGGTTCCCAATGCCTTAGCAAAGTCTATCTTATCATATCGCCTTAGCACTGCGCAACGGGCAAACTCGCCTATTCGGGGGATAACTAAGCTTACGGCATACGAAACGAAAATGGCATGTATGGCTGTCGATGCCCTGGGCTTTTCGCCCATAGGTTCGAGTGTCTGTCGCCATCTCCATCCCCTGAACACTTGGGCCATGATGCCAAAGGGGAATGAAAGCAGCATCCAAGTCCAGTTCATTTCGTGGAGCATAACGCGCTCAACCTGTTTGAAATCAAAGCCGCGATACATCCAATACAATATCGCTCCGCCGAGGAAGAGCGATAGGGCTACCTTGAATGTGTCGTTTATAATTCGTTTGACTTTCAATTTTTCTCGTATTAATACCCTGCAAAAATAATGCAAATCATTGAAAGCGCAAAAAGAAACAGGGCGTTTTTGTGGCCTTTATGCTGATAAAATGCTTTTTATTGTGTTTCTGTTGCCATGAGATAAGCCGTGTTTGACTTACGATTAGTTGTAAGAACGAGCTTTAAAAGGCAACAGAAGAAAGCGGTTTAGGGTGCGCCGAGAACGAAAAGAGGCGTTTTGCCATTGTCAATCCACTCTGCAAACTTAAATCCTTCGTATTCGAAAGCGAGCAAGTCGTCGGTGTTGGTTATCTTGTTTGTGATGATGTAGTTGGCCATTGCCCCGCGACACATCTTTGTGTACACCACAATCGTTTTTCTTCCACGGGCATTTTCGACCATAAATTGGGGCTCGAAGATTTTTACTTTCTTCTTTACCTCATTCCAATCGAAGAGCGATTTCATCTCTTCGCTTGCAAGATAGGCAAGCATGCCGTTGTCGTTGCAGATTGATTGGATGAAATGTTGGGTAAGGCGAGGTTTCCAATAGTCGAAAAGTCGTATGTCGTCGTGGTTTTGTAAGCGCACATAACCTTCCAAACGATGTGGCTTTATGGCATCGAGTGGCCGTAAAAGTCCGTATAGAAAGGAGGTTATCCAAAGGTGTTGGTTGGCAAAGCAAATGTCTTCTTGGTTGAAACTGCTTGCTTTCAGGTGCTTGTAGGCCATGCCTGTGAATGCAAGAGCAGCGTGCGAAGTGTCGCCTGCTTGCAGAAAATGCTGATACCTGAGCCAATTTTGGTTGGCTAGCTTGCTGTTAATTTTGAGCATTTCTTCCAATTCTTCCGTTGAGAAGTTCATCATCTCGGCCGCAATCTCCTTGGCTGCTGCAATGAAATGCGGTTCGTTGGCGCGTTGGTTAGGGAATGTTATGGGCTTTGTGGCCATGTCTTTGGCGCACGATAGAAGTATTTGCATGCTTTAAAGTGGGTTATGTATGTTGCTTTTTTAATGCGTTGAGAAAGCCTATGGCATAGCAATATTGCCGTAGCTTATCTTCGTTTACCTTTCGACTTGTTCGGCTTACCGTTGCAAAAATTTGGGTTGAACGATTTTCTTTCAGCCGCTTTAGGCGAAGGTTTGGCCTCGTAAGCCTTTTCCTTGCGGCTGTTTTTATGCTCACGACGGTTGTTATCGTCTTTCTTGCCTTTACCCGAACTTTGTTGTCTGCCCCAATCATTTGAGGAATAAAGTTCGTTAATCAGTTCGGGGCGACCAATTTTCCTAAGTTCGCGCTCGATGTTTTGCCTTTCTTCTTTCTTATACCAAAAGAAAAATAGCCTTTGGTTGTTCTTGTCTTTGGGCGTTTTGGCACTGAAAACGGGTTCAAGCGTGTAAGGATCGTAACCTGTGTACCATGCCTCGGTGCTCACGGTCATGGGCGTTGGGGTGAAGTCTTGTATCTGTTCGAGATGGAAGTCAAGCCTTTTGGTGCGCACGGCCAAGTCGGCCATGTCTGCCTCCTTACACGCAGGATGGCTGCTCATGAAGTAAGGAATGATTTGTTGCCTAAGGTTTTCCTCCTTATTTATCTTGTCGAAGATGCGCTTAAACTCTTCAAACTGTGTGAAACTTGGCTTTCTCATGCTGCGTAACACTACGTCGCTGGTGTGTTCGGGTGCCACTTTAAGACGTCCACTTACGTGATTTCGTATCAATTCCTTGGTATATTCCATCGCTGCATCATTCACTTTCTTGTCTTTGCTCTTGTGGAGCAGCAAGTCGTAGCGTACACCACTTCCGATAAAACTTTTCTTTATCTCAGGCAAAGCGTCTACAGCACGATATATTTCGATGAGTTTCGAGTGGTCGGTATTGAGGTTTGGGCATATTTCGGGATTGATACACGACGGCCGCTTGCACACTTCGCACGCCTTTTTGTTGCGCCCTGCCATGCCATACATGTTGGCCGAGGGTCCGCCTAGGTCTGAAAGGTAGCCTTTGAAGTCGGGCATTTGCGCCACTTTCTTCACTTCGTTTAGTATGCTTTCTTTCGAACGGCACACCACGAACTTGCCTTGGTGGGCCGAAATGGTGCAGAACGAGCACCCGCCGAAACATCCTTGGTGCATGTTTACCGAGAATTTTATCATCTCGTAGGCTGGAATGCGCTTGTTTTTGTACTTGGGGTGGGGCAAGCGAGTATAAGGCAGGTCGAAAGTAGCGTCTAATTCTTGGGTCGTTAGTGTGGGGTATGGTGGGTTAACCACGGCATACATGCCGTCTACTTCTTGCAAAAGGCGTTGTGCATGCACCTTGTTGGCCTCTTCTTCAATATGTTTGAAGTTCTCGGCTTGCTTGCGTTTGTCTTTCAGGCAGGCCTCGTGGCTGTTCAAAATGATGTCTTTATCGGTTATTCCGCCAGGAACGCTGTTCTTGTCGACCATGAAAACGGTTTGCGGAATATGGTGAATGGTGCTAATGTGCTGCCCGTTTTCGAGACTAGCACACAGCTCTAAAATCGACTTTTCGCCCATACCATAGAGTATGATGTCGGCTTTCGAGTCGCATAGGATGCACTTTCTCACCTTGTCTTGCCAATAGTCGTAGTGCGTAAGTCGGCGCATAGAGGCCTCAATACCCCCTAAAACCACAGGCACGTCGGGGTAAAGTTCTTTGAGAATTTGCGTATATACCACCGTAGGATAGTCTGGACGGCAGTCGTGTCGGCCGTCTGGACTGTACGCATCTTCTGAACGGAGTCGCTTATTGGCCGTGTATTTATTTACCATCGAGTCCATGCAGCCGGGCGAAATGCCGAAGAACAGGCGCGGAACGCCAAGTTTCTTGAAGTCGCGATAGTCGCCATGCCAGTCGGGCTGCGGCACAATGGCCACCTTATAGCCTGCCGCTTCAAGGCAACGCCCAATAACGGCCACGCCAAAAGAGGGGTGATCGACGTACGCGTCACCCGAAAAGAGGATGACGTCTAGCTGTTCCCATCCCCTTAGTTCGCATTCTTTCTTTGTGGTGGGTAAGAAGTCTGTTAACCTGTAATTGTTCAATGCAGTTCTTTATCTGTTGACAAGTCGGCGGGTTGACGAGTTAACAAGCCGTAATCCTTGTCTTTACATTAGAATTTATTTAACGAAAAACGTACTTTTATTCTGTTACCGAAGACTTGTTCGCATTGGTCTTCCACTCGATATAGAGCAACACTAGCTGGTGTAAGCCAAAGGCTTTCATGTTGTTGTTATAGATAACGTCAAGACAGAGGTCTAACAGCGCCTTGTCCTTTCCTGTTTCCGACTCCAACAACGACCTTACGTTATACTTCAACTTGTCTAAAACCTCCTCGTCAATGATGCCATTGCTGTCTACAAGGTTTTTGAGTAAGGCGTACTTGTCAATCGTTTCCAAGTGCAGGTCGCTCACGTCGATGGTTCGCGTTCCCGAATTATTGGCTTGAATTTTATACATATCTGTGTTAGTTTAATTATTACTTCATTATCATGTCGATGGTTTCGGCCATTACCCGCCTGCGGTCCTCGCGGTCTTTGATGCACTCTAACGGAAAGCCGAAAAGATGACTTCGGCGAGTGCCAGCCGCATGTGCCACTGATGCGGGCCACCATCCAGCGTAGCGATAGCCCGTTGTGGCATCGTCTAATGGGGTTAACACGTCTACCATTTGGGGCGCAAAGTGCACGGCGTTGGGCGATTTGTAGAGCAAAGCCACAACGCTGTCGCGCGGAATAGAATCTGTATCGCTCGCCAAAGGCCTGATGGCTGCGAGCAGTGTGTCGGTTCGCACCGTACCTTCGAACGATGCTTTGAACACATCGGCCAAGAAAACTTGCTCTAACGAGTCTCGCATGTCGGTGCCAACGTATGCTCCGCTCACAATCAGTCGGCCGTTATTGCTGTTGTATTCGCGTATAATCTTTTGAACGGTGGGCGTGAATGTCTTGTATTTCACGAGCGAATGGCCGTCGTTGCGCTGTAAACCCAATGCAATGTCTATGCACTGATAGCGCGAAAGGTTGCATAATCCCTTCTCAACCGCCTTCATAGATGCCGATACCACATTGTATTTCTTTATTGCCGCAATGTCTTCAACGTGTGTTCGGGCGGTGTTTTGGTCATTGCCTGCAACCAATTGCCCTTGCAAACTTGTGTCGCTGTATCCCAATCCCTGCCATCCGTCAACGCCAGCAGCCCTTTTGTTGAAGTTCTGTTGGTAGCCAACCCATGCCGCTTGTGTGCCCAAACTCACTCCGAGGTCTTCGTTTAGGTCGAAACCCTGTTGTAGTGGCGTGCTGATTACAGCAGGCGAGGAAAGTCTATCGAACCCATCGACCACTAAAATGGTGCTGGAGGCCTCTGGTTGGTAATAGGCCGAGAGGGTTTCGGTTGTGAAACTCTCGCCTCCTTGGTTCACTGCCGCCACCTTAAAGCTATATGTTGAGTGGGGACGCAAGGCGAGTTCAATCTCGTTTTGCTTAACTATTCGCCCGTTGTCAAAGCCTGCTGAGTCGATAGCCGTATATAAAATGTACCCCGTTGGCTTGGCCGTAGGTTCTAGTTCGTCTTTTGTTTCGCTCCATCCCAGCTTTATTCGTCCGTTGTAGAGGTAGTTGATGTGGAAGTTGGAGGGTGCAAGTGGACTGACAATGGCCGTTGTTGCATGTTGGTTGCACATAAAACGGAGGATGCTTTTGTACACGGCACGCGCCAAAGTGAACTTAAAGTTGGGGTCGTGACCTAGCCGCATGTCGGGGAAATTCTGGTGCGACAATGTCTCCAAGATAGCCGAAGGAATGTCGGGCATTCGTGTTTCCGAGTAGTTCTTGTCGATAAGCTCGCGAATTTCCCATCTTCCAAACTTTTGCACTAAGTCGTTGTGGATTGTTTCGAGCATGCTTTCGGCGAAGTTCAGCGAAAGGTTTCGCGTCATGCCTGTGGACAATCGCCCATCGTTAAAGTACGAAGTGCAGATGGCCAGTGAGCCAACGAGGTTCCTGCTTTGCCTATCTGCCCCTGCATCGCTGTGTATTCCCAAGCATAACTCAATGGGAATGCCCAGCCCAGGCTTTGTTGGCAAGAACACGGAACCACCTGCCCACCAATTGCTTATTAGGCCGCGAGCGTTTACATCGTCGCCATAGTCGTCGCGACCTTCTTTCGAACTGTACACTTCTTGCGGCGCGCCATACCATTGTGCGGCATATCTAGCTCCTTCCAGAGCTCTTGGCACACCGCTAACGTTTCCTCCGCGATGGATGTTTCCCATGCCTCCACCGAAACGAACGGCATCGGCCGTTACCATTCCATCCTTTGTACAGACATTGTTTAGCACCACACAATTGTTTTCAGAGCACCCTTTTCCAAAGTCGAACGTGCCTAAATACACCCACGTTCCGCCTCCCATGCGTTGGTTTACGCTAAAAGTAGTGGCTTGTCCTTTGTGATACACGGTGTATTGTGCATTATCTGTACTTTCGGGTAGTGTTTGGTAACAAACATAAACGGCCTTTTCCCCATCGTTTTTAATTTTGGGGATGAAGGCAATTTCACTTCGTTTGTCTTCTCGTTGAACGGTTCGTGCCATTCGTGCCGTTCCCATTAAAAACGGATTCTCGCCGTCGGCATAGGTTGTTCTTGGGTTGGCAAAGCCGCTTGCTGTTGTGTTTCGCCAATGGTGCAGTCCGTTCTTCTCCTTATATATATGATTATATATATGATTGTTGTTGGCATCGTTGTCCACTATCACCTCTTCTGTTTGTAGGTCGCGCTCTCTTGGCGACAACACTATTGCCCCTGCCTTTTCTAGCATGGGAATGAGATAAGGCAACACGATGGTGGGTGTGAAGAGGTCTTCGTTGGTGCCAAAAAGTGGTGGGCGTTGCCATTGCCACGAGTTACGTTTGGTTTCGTAGTACAATCCATGGCTGGCCCAGATGGATAAATGCCTGCCCCCCAGCCCTGCCGTTATGTTAAATGGCTTAGATAGGTTGGTGGTTAAGGGACGCCCTTGATAGTCTAAGTCAACTAAGAGGGCATTGGGTTGCGCCAAAGCGTTGGTAAAGCATGCGCATACGAGCAGGTTACACCACAAAAGAAACTTATTCATCTCTGTGTGTTACACGTCACCAATGGTGAACAGTTCAGGATTTTTGCCTTTGAAGTTTTTGAAATACAGTTTAATCTCTTTCATGTCGGCCTCTACATCGCCCGTTGGTTCTATCATCCGTGTACATTCAATCAGCTTGCGTTCGTAGTCAACGCCATATAGCAAGATAGGTATGCCGGCCTTTTGTGCGATGAAGTAAAAGCCTTTCTTCCAATCGGGGTTTAGCGAACGCGTTCCTTCGGGCGTGACACAAAGGCTAAACGTGTCGGCCTTTCTTGCCAATTCTGCAAGGTTGTCCGTCATGCTCGATTTCTTATCGCGCCATACAGGAATGCCGCCTAGCTTTCTCCATATCGGCCCGAGTGGCCAAAAGAACCATTCTCTTTTCATGAGAAAGCCGCTGGACATGTTTTCTGCCCTAGAGAAAAGCAGACCAATAAGGAAGTCCATGTTGCTTGTGTGGGGTGCCAAACAGATGATATACTTCTTCGGATGTGCCACCGTGATGTTGGTTTTCCATCCCATACGTCGGTATAGTAACCACGCACAGATATTCTTTAACATTATTTGTTGTTTGCTAGCTGTAATTTCTTACTTTGTTTTTCAGCATATCGAACTGCCGCCACGGCAATCGTTAGCCATTGCAGCGAGGCCTTGTTCTCTCGAACGCTTGTCCTTCGCAGCTTATACTGTTATCTTCATTTCTTCTTTTCGGCTCCTAATCTTTCACCTTCGGCCTAATGTCGGGCTATTGCAGGTGTGCTATTTGGTCAATAACTTCCGAAACGGTGTTGTTGAAATCCTTTATCAGCTGTTTGTAAAACACCTTTGCAGGCATGCCTGGCTCGGGATGCGAAATTCTCCTTACAAAGTCGTTCTGTATGTTGATAATAGATGCCAACAACGCGTTGATGTTGTCCTTATCGGCATTTTGGGAGTAGAGCGAAGCGGCCACGCCCTCCGCAAACAGCTCGGAACAAATATAGTTCACGCTTTTTTTCAATTCTCTTTTGTTCATACTGCATTAAATTTTAGGGGTGTCCCTGCCCCGTTAAAACAATGATTGTTGCAGTTGATTGCACAATGGGCCTTCAACCAAAAGCCAAAGATAACAAAAAATATGATACCAAACACTATTTGGGCAAAAAAATATGCCTTAATTTTCATTTGTTGCGTTTTTCTGTTTGAGTGTGCAACAATTTTGGTACTTTTGCAGTAGAAGAAGTAAATGGGTTTGCTGCAAACGTGTCTTGTTTGGTGGCAAATTGCCGTTAATCACTGTTTACAGTTTGTACATACGTTTTAATTTTATCATATTTAAGTAATTCAAATAAGAGAATGGAAAAAAGTGCATTGCAGAAAGCGAGAGCTTCTTACCAGCCCAAATTGCCAAAGGCACTTCAAGGTGCAGTGAAAGTGAGCGAGGGCGCTCCTACAAAGAGTGTAGACAATCAGGATGAGATTAAGAAATTGTTCCCCAACACATACGGAATGCCCTTGGTTGAGTTCGTACAAGGCGACAAAATGCCTTCGAAAGAAATAAACGTGGGCATTATACTTAGCGGCGGACAAGCACCTGGCGGTCACAACGTGATTTCGGGATTGTTCGACGAGGTGAAACGCCTGAACCCCAATAACCGCCTTTACGGTTTCCTTATGGGTCCTGGCGGACTTGTAGACCACAATTACATTGAAATAACGGCCGACTTCATTGACGAGTATCGCAACACCGGCGGTTTCGACATGATTGGTAGCGGACGTACGAAACTGGAAACAACCGAGCAGTTTGAAAAGGGCTTGGAGATTATCCGCAAGTTGGACATTAAGGCCATCGTTATTATCGGCGGCGACGACTCGAACACCAACGCATGCGTATTGGCCGAATATTATGCAGCCAAGAATTACGGCGTACAAGTTATCGGTTGCCCCAAAACTATCGACGGCGACTTGAAGAACGAGCAGATTGAGACTTCTTTCGGTTTCGATACTGCTACAAAGACTTACAGCGAGCTTATCGGAAACATCGAACGCGACTGCAATTCGGCCCGTAAGTATTGGCATTTCATTAAGCTGATGGGACGTTCGGCATCGCATATCGCCTTGGAATGTGCCTTGCAAACCCAACCTAACATCTGCATCATCTCCGAAGAGGTGGAGGCCAAAGACCTAACGCTTAACGATATCATCGAAGAGATTGCCTCGGCAGTGGCACATCGCGCGGCTAACGGACAAAACTATGGTGTTGTGCTCATCCCCGAAGGGCTTATTGAGTTCGTTCCAGCCATCGGCAGGCTTATCCATGAGCTGAACGACCTGCTGGCTGCACATGGTGCCGACTATAAAGATCTCGACAAAGACGCTCAACGCGCTTACATCATGTCCCACCTTTCGGCCGAGAACAAGGCAACATTCGAAACGTTGCCCTATAGTGTTGCCCGCCAATTGTCGCTCGACCGCGACCCGCACGGCAATGTACAGGTATCGCTCATCGAGACAGAGAAACTTATTTCTGAAATGGTAGAGGCCAAATTGGATGAATGGGCTAAGGAAGGCAAATACCACGGCCATTTCGCTGCTTTGCACCACTTCATGGGTTACGAAGGCCGTTGCGCCGCTCCCTCTAACTTCGATGCCGACTACTGTTACGCCTTAGGTACAAGTGCTGCGCTGCTCATTGCCAGCGGCAAAACGGGCTACATGGCCGTAGTGAAGAACACCACGGCCCAGGCAGATGAATGGAAGGCAGGCGGAGTGCCCATCACGATGATGATGAACATGGAAAGACGTAATGGCGAGATGAAACCTGTTATCCGCAAGGCTCTGGTTGAACTCGACGGCAAACCCTTCAAGGCTTTTGCTGCTAAACGCGACGAGTGGGCAAAGAACACTTGCTACATCTATCCTGGTCCTATTCAGTATTGGGGACCAAGCGAGGTTTGCGATGTTCCCACACGTACATTGCTTCTCGAGCAAGCGTAACATTACACAGTGAAGACAAGAACCCACATCTTTGCGGGGTGGGTTCTTGCCCTCTTCCATCTTATACCATCAAGCTATAGCCCTAACCAAAGGCTTTGTTGGGGCTTTGTTTTCAATCCCATTCAGATACTGGTGAATTCTCATACGGCCACAAGGCAGTATAAGTGCAACGCTATTGATATATGGCAAGAAAATCTTCAACGAAGGTTCGTAATAAAAGAAACACAGGGAGAAGTGGTGGTCGCGGCAGACATCGCGCCCGTTTCTTCACTTCTCTCATTCCCGGCTTTCTTCGTTCGTCGCGTCGTTGGGCGTGGTGGCTTGGTGGTGTGGGTGTGGTATGCCTTTATGTATGGGTGTTTTATTACTTCTTTGTTGGTCCTACGGGCTTTCGTTGGCGTGCTTTGTATGGCGATGCGAACTATCCAGACGGCTTTGCCATTCATGGGATTGACATTTCACATTATCAAGGCAATATCAATTGGGACAAATTGAGCGATGCAACCATCGATGGTTTCCCTCTTAAATTCGTCATCGTGAAGTCGACAGAGGGTTCGTCGGGTATCGACGAGAACTTCAACGACAACTTTTACCAAGCCCGCGAATACGGTTTTATTCGTGGCGCTTACCATTTTTGGAGCAACAAGTCGTCGGCAAGGGCGCAAGCCAACTTCTTTTTAAAACAAGTGCACCTTGAAGAAGGCGACCTGCCGCCGGTACTTGATGTAGAGCACAAGCCCAAGAACCGCTCGGTGGAAGATTTTCAGCGTGATGTGCTGACTTGGCTGCACATTGTTGAAGACAAGTACCACGTTAAACCAATCATCTATACCTATTATAAGTTCAAGGAACAATACCTTAGCGCACCTGTGTTTGACGACTATCCTTATTGGATTGCCCATTATTACGTGGAGAAAGTGGAGTATAAGGGCAAATGGAAGTTTTGGCAACACACCGATGCTGGCCGTTTAGACGGTATTCGCGGATATGTGGACTTGAATATCTTTAACGGCTCCTTTTACGAACTGAAACGCCTAACTATCGGTTCGGAACGTATTTTTGGCGAATAAAATAGGCATAGCCATGTTGTTAAGCCCACAATTCAGCTAACCTTGTTTCTTTAAGCCTGAAATACGCCGCAAGTAAATTTTTTAATTTGTTGATTTGTTGCTGTTTGTAATAAATGGCTTGCAGACGTTGTTCAAGTAGACATCTATTATGCGTTACTTGATGTGACGATTGTATTTAGTTGACAGGGAACACTGCCTAAGCTTAAAAACTTAACAAACTTATAAACTCAAAAAATCTCGAACTTTTACACTCAAACCGAAGTGATCTTGGCTTTTAATGTTTCTATACAATGCGAGGATGTTTATTGTCTTTGTGCTGTAAAAACAAGATAAACACGCTTCTTTCTGTACGAAGTACCGTACTAAGATACGATAAGTTCTGAAATCCTGTCCCCTTCGTCTGTGGCAAAGCGTGGTTATGCCTTGAAAAAGGAATAAACTTATAAACTAGCGGCATAATGCCTTGGCCAACCCGTTAGCTTGCCAACTAAACATCTCGTCAACTCGCCAGCTTGTTATCACGTCACCCCAATTACCCATTGCTCGTCAACTTGAAGTTCTGTCAACTTTTCGGTGTATTTTTTAACATTCTGAGTGCCCTTTCTGGTCACCAATCGCCCACCTTGCCGCAAAAAAACGATTCTCGCGAAGGTTGGTTTTGATGCAAAAGCAGTTAGTATGTGAATGCAGCGAAATGAATATTTATTTGGAAAGGCCGCCATTTTCACCCTTATTTTGGTTGTTTGCTGCTAAATGCGGTGCGTTTTGCCGCTAAATGCAGTGCATTTTGGTGCTAAATGCACTGCGTTTTGGTGTTAAATGCAGTGCGTTTTGGTGCTAAACGCAAGGTGAAATGCTGCAAAACGTAGTGCAAAATGCTGCTGAATGCAAGGTGAAAAGCATAAAAATACACAGTAAACGGTATAAACAAAATCTTTTTCGCCATTAAAAATAGGACTAAAAAGGACAAAAGAGGCATTAAAAAGTGGGGTTTTAGGGTCTAAAAGCGTGTGAATGGGCTGGGTAAATTACGAGCTGACAACCAAACTAGACAGGCTAAATGGTGCAAAATGCAGGTCGTTTTCTTAAAAGTGAACAAATTTAAGAGTGTGCAAGGTTAGAAATAGTAGCAATTTTACTACATTATAACCAGTTTTCTCGCTAGAACGGAATGAAAACTAGAGGCGTTTTGTAAAATAAAAACAATAAAATTAAGTCTTTGAGTTGATGAGCTTGTGAGTTGGTGGGCTTGTAAGTTGATGAGTTTGTGAGCTTGTGAGTTGATGAGAGTTGATGAGGTTGCGAGTTGGTGTGTTTGTGGGTTTTTGAGTTGATGAGTTGATGAGTTGATGAGCTTTTGAGTTGGTGGGCTTGTAAGTTGATGAGTTTATGAGCTCGTGAGTTGATGAGAGTTGATGAGGTCGCGAGTTGTGGGCTTGTAAGTTGATGAACTTGCGAGTTGATAAGTCTGTGAGTTGACGAGTTTGTGGGCTTGTAAGTTGATGAGTTGATGAGTTGATGTACTCGTGTGTTTATAAACCAGAAAGTTGGTTTGCTCTGCATTCCTCTCAATTCTAGAAACATTAAAAGTCTGGGCAACTTCGATATGTTTTGGAACTAAAACGGCATAAGTTAGTGGTATTTTGTTGGCTGTTATCCCTCAACAGGCATTGCCATAGCAACAAATCTCCTCATGGTATGCAATTTTTATGGCCGCATTGCGTTATACTTGCGATGAACCGTTACGTTATATTGATTTGTGCGACTGTGTTGTCGCTGTTGTCTACGAGCCTGAACGCCCAGACGTTTACGCTGCAAGGACGTGTCACCGACGAGAAAATGTCGCCCATTGAGCTGGCCACTGTCTCGGTGTTGAGCCAGGGCAAGGTAACTCTTACCTCGTTGAAGGGCGAGTTTAGCCTTACTTTGCACTCGGCCGACTCGGTGGTGGTGAAGTTCTCCATGATTGGCTATAAAACCAAAACACGCGTGTTGAGAAACCCACGCGGCAAACAGACTTTGCAAGTGGTGTTGCACGAGGGCGACAACACGTTGGGCGAGGTGAGCATTACCGAGATGCGCCGACAGACGGGGCAGACACAAGAGCTGAAAAAGGATGCAAACAAGCTTGCCCCAACTGCTAGCGGCAATGCCGTGGAAGAGTTGATACAGGCACAGGCAGGCGTATCAACGCATAACGAGCTTTCTTCTCAATATAATGTTCGTGGAGGAGCGTTCGACGAAAACAGCGTATATATTAATAATGTAGAGGTGTATCGTCCATTTTTAGTGCGCAGCGGACAACAAGAAGGCTTATCGGTTATCAACCCCGACTTGGTGGAAAAGATTGGATTTTCAACGGGAGGCTACGCTGCTAAGTACGGCGACAAAATGTCGTCGGCATTGGATATTACCTACAAACGCCCCACACAGTTTGAAGGCTCCTTGTCGTTGAGCCTGCTAGGAGGGTCGGCTTACGTGGTATTAGGCAGTAAAACGTTTTCGTGGAGTAATGCCGTGAGATACAAAACAACCAAATATCTGCTTGGTTCGCTTGAAACAAAGGGCGAGTATAGCCCCAATTTCTTAGACTATCAAACCTATCTTAGCTATATTCCCAATAAGCGGTGGCAGATAGATTTCATAGGCAACATATCCAACAACCAATTTAACTTTACGCCGGCCGACCGCGAAACAAAGTTTGGCACGATGCAGAACGTGCGCTCGTTCAAGGTTTATTTTGATGGGCAAGAGAAAGACTTGTTTCGCACTTACTTCGGTTCGTTAAGTATCAAACGCAACTTTGGCGATGCCACATCGCTCGCTTTGGTTGCCTCGGCCTTCCAAACCAAAGAGAGAGAAACCTACGACATACAAGGACAATATTGGTTAACACAGACCGAAACGAGCGAAAACCTTGGTGTGGGAACGTATTTTCAGCATGCACGTAACTTTTTGCAGGCTCGAGTAACAAGCTTAAAGTTGGTGTTTGCCCACAAGTCGAAACAGCATGAGGTGGAAAGCGGCGTAACATTAAAGCGCGAACATATTGAGGAACGCAGTCATGAGTACGAAATGCGCGATTCTAGCGGATATAGCATACCACATACAGGTACCGACTTACACCTTATCTATTCGCTTAGGGCTAGAAACCAGCTCGATGCAAATAGGGTAGAGGCCTATGCGCAAGACACTTATCGGTTTGGTGGTAAAAACGAGAACACCCGTTACACCCTTAACTACGGCATCAGAATGAGCCATTGGGACTTTAATAAGGAAACAATCGTTAGTCCGCGCGTGTCTTTGGGCATCGTTCCAGCCTTCAACTCCAATCTTACATTGCGTTTTGCGGCAGGCCTTTATTATCAAGCCACATTCTTTAAGGAATTGCGCGACACTTCGACCGTGAACAACGAGACGCGCGTAACGCTTAATAAAAAGATAAAGAGCCAACGTTCGTTGCATCTCATTGCAGGCATGGACTATCGGTTTAACGTGTCGGGACGTCCCTTTAAGCTTACGGGCGAATTGTATTATAAGGCTTTGGCCAACCTCGTTCCTTACAGTGTGAACAACGTGAAGGTGGTTTATTATGGAGATAACCTCAGCAACGGACATGCGGCAGGTATCGACTTAAAACTTTATGGCGAATTTGTACCAGGCACCGACTCGTGGATTAGTCTCTCGTTGATGGATACACGCATGACACTCAACGGGAAATCGTTGCCTCTTCCAACCGACCAACGCTACTCGGTAAATATGTTTTTCACCGACTATTTCCCAGGCACCGACCGTTGGAAGATGTCGTTGAAGTTGGCTTTTGCCGATGGTCTTCCGTTTTCTGCACCGCATAGGCAATTGGAAAGCCACTCGTTTAGGGCACCTGCCTATAAGCGCGCCGACATCGGTATGAGTTATCGACTGCTAAATAATGAGCAAAGAGAAAAGAAATCGCCCTTTAAGAACATTTGGTTGGGCGTGGATTGCCTAAATCTCTTTGGCATAAACAACGTAAACAGCTACTTCTGGATTACCGATGTAACCAACCAACAGTATGCCGTGCCCAACTATCTTACGGGTAGATTGGTGAATGTGCGTGCGCTTTTTGAGTTCTAACGAGGTATCAGAAAACCGCTAATGCTTGTCCGACAAGCAGAAAAATATACCCAGTAAAACATGTAAAGGACAACAAAAGGGACATAAAATTAGATTATTACGTTCCTTTTGTCTAACTTTGCAGATATTTTGAGAATAAGGAAACAATTAAATAACTTATGAGCAAACAAATAGAAAAAATCAAGGAGCTTATCGCAAAGCGCGAACAAGCCCGTCTTGGTGGTGGCGAAAAAGCTATCGAAAAACAACACGCACGTGGCAAATACACCGCTCGCGAGCGTATAGACATGCTTGTAGACGAAGGAAGCTTTGAAGAATACGACATGTTTAAGTTGCACCGCTGCCACAACTTCGGTATGGAAAAGAAACAATACCTTGGCGACGGCGTGGTTGCTGGCTCGGCAACTGTTGATGGAAGGCTCGTGTATGTGTATGCACAAGACTTCACGGTGAACGGTGGTTCGCTGTCGGAAACAATGTCGCAGAAGATATGTAAGATAATGGACATGGCCATGACTATGGGCGCACCCGTTATTTGCATGAACGACTCGGGAGGCGCACGTATACAAGAAGGTATCAACGCACTTGCTGGCTATGGCGAAATATTTGAGCGCAACATCCTTGCAAGTGGTGTAATACCCCAAATATCAGGCATCTTTGGTCCGTGTGCAGGCGGTGCAGTTTACTCGCCAGCACTTACCGACTTCACGCTGATGATGGAAAATACGTCGTATATGTTCCTTACTGGCCCAAAAGTTGTTAAGTCGGTAACGGGCGAAGACGTGGATTCGGAGAACCTTGGCGGTGCATCGGTACACGCAACGAAGAGTGGTGTAACCCACTTCACGGCCAAAACCGAAGAAGAGGCGATGGACATGATAAAGAAGTTGCTAAGCTATATACCCTCGAATAACACCGAAGAGGCTCCACGTGTGGCTTGCGACGACCCCATCAACCGCATGGAAGACAGCCTGAACGACATCCTTCCCGACGATCCCAACAAGGCTTACGATATGTATAAGGTGATTACGGCCATCACCGACAACGGCGAATTCTTCGAGGTTCAGCCTAAATTTGCCAAGAACATCATCACAGGTTTCGCTCGTTTCAATGGCCAAAGCGTGGGCATCGTGGCCAACCAGCCCTCAGCTTACGCGGGTGTGCTAGACGTAAACGCATCTAGAAAGGGTGCTCGTTTCGTGAGATATTGCGATGCTTTCAACATTCCTATCGTTAGTTTGGTAGACGTTCCTGGTTTCCTTCCCGGCACAGGACAGGAGTACAACGCTGTTATCTTGCACGGAGCACAGCTGCTTTACGCCTACGGAGAGGCCACTGTGCCCAAGATTACCATCAACTTGCGTAAGAGCTATGGTGGTAGCCACATCGTTATGGGCTGCAAGCAACTTCGCGCCGACCTTAACTTTGCATGGCCAACGGCCGAAATCGCCGTTATGGGTGCATCTGGTGCCGTGGCCGTTCTTTGTGCTAAGGAGGCAAAGGAGAAAAAAGATGCAGGCGAAGACGTTAAGGCATTCTTAGCAGAAAAGGAAGAAGAGTACACAGAGATGTTTGCTAATCCTTACCAAGCTGCACAGTATGGCTATATCGACGATGTTATAGAACCGCGCAACACGCGTTTCCGCATTTGCCGCGGCTTAGCCCAACTCGCAACCAAACGTCAGAGTCTGCCAGCCAAGAAACATGGCTGCATGCCCATGTAATAGGCATAGGTAAGTTGCAATAATTATTTATCATTATCAATTATGGCTACGAAAGACAAGAACATCTATGCTGCCATCGCATTGGCACTTCACGAGTTCAAGGGCAATAACGTGCACGACAAAGAGCCTGGTTTCATTACTATCAAGAAACGAGACACCCTTTGGAATGCTAAATTCCTTTCAATGACACAAAAACCATAAAGAAAGTATGAAAGAATACAAATATACCATCGATGGAAAAGAGTATAAAGTGGCCATCGGTGACATCGAAGAGAACGTTGCAGAGGTAACGGTTAACGGCGAAAGTTTCAAGGTTGAGATGGAGCCTGAGGCCGAACCTGAAAAGAAAAAGGTGGTTTTGGGCGCACCCGTAGCATCGGCTGCCGCTGAAGAAAGTGCTGCTCCTGCCGCTAATGTTAACACGGCCAATGCCATTAAGGCCCCTCTGCCTGGCGTAATCACCGAGATTAAGGTGGCCGTTGGCGATACCGTTGCTGCTGGCGACACGCTCGTTGTGCTCGAAGCCATGAAGATGGCCAACAACATCGAGGCTGAAAAGGCTGGTAAAGTTACGGCTGTTTGCGTTAAGCAAGGCGAAAGCGTGCTTGAAGATACTCCACTTGTAGTGGTGGAATAAACGGCTAACCCTTATTCTCGCGTTGTTAAACGCAGAAGGTAGAACATAAAAATGAGCTTGCAAAAGGTTTAAATTTAACCTTATTTGCAAGCTCATCTTTTTTATGTAGTCAGAAAAGGCGGACACTTCCCCAGTAATGGGCGTTGGTTTATATCGTCATTATTCTGCTATTTGGATACCTTATTGTTTTCAGGAAACACCACGGTGGGCTTAAATTGTTTGGCCTCTTCAAAGTCCATCAGGGCATAAGACATGATGATAACCGTGTCGCCCACCAGCACTTTGCGAGCCGCTGCGCCGTTAAGGCATATCTCGCCACTGCCGCGTTGGCCCTTAATGATGTAGGTTTCAAACCTCTCACCATTATTATTGTCTACAATCTGCACCTTTTCGCCAGCAATCATATTGGCTGCGTCCAGCAAATCCTCGTCGATGGTGATGCTGCCCATATAGTTGATGTTGGCCTCGGTAACCGTCACACAGTGCAATTTTGATTTCAACACTTCGATAAGCATAATTCTTTATCCTTTATATTTAATGTGGTCGATTAGGCGAATGGGCGTTTCGCCACAATAAACGGTGATGCAGCCAACCACGTATGGGCTGGCATTCCAATTGTCGAGGTCGGCTAATGTCAATCCGTCAACGATAGAGAAGTATTCAACTTCCAACCCCTCGTGCGCGTTAATCTCATTAATAACCCACTTGCGTGTTTCTTCAAGCGTAAGTGTTTCAGCCCTTTCAAGGCTTTCCTTTAAAGTCTTGTATATGTTGGCGGCCAGCTTTCGCTCATTGGGCGTAAGCCTTTCGTTCCTCGAACTCATCGCCAATCCGCTATCTTCTCTTACGATGGGGCACTCCACAATCTCCACGTTGCTGCCCATAAACTCCACCAAACGTTTCACTACGGCAATCTGTTGCCAGTCTTTCTCGCCAAAATAAGCCTTGTCGGGCTGCACGATGTCGAACAAACGGCTCACCACTTGGCATACTCCGTTGAAGTGTCCTGGGCGTTTAGCACCTTCCATCACCGTTGTTACGGGTGGAAAATCAAACACCCGCGTGTCGGGAGTAGGGTAAATCTCGCTCACCGATGGGGCGAATACATAGTCTGCACCCACCTTTTCGAGCAGTTTACAGTCGGCCTCCAATGTTTGTGGATAATGTTCGAGGTCGCTTTTGTCGTTAAACTGCGTGGGGTTTAGGAATATACTAACAACAGTAACGTCGTTATCTTTCACCGAACGTTCCACCAACGAGGCGTGTCCAGCATGCAAAGCACCCATCGTTGGTACGAAACCGATGGCGGAATGTTGTTTCCTATGGCAAGATAATGCATCTTGCAGGTCTACAATCTTTGTAAAAACTTTCATTGCTATGTATCTTCTAAGCGCATGCAAAATAACTGCTTTTTTCTTAAATAAGAAAGAATATCATTAAAAATATACCAAAAAGCAATTGCACGAACTTCAAATAGCAAGCGTTTCGCCCTGTTTCTCAATGTTTTTTTGTACCTTTGTAGTCGGTTTTAAGAAGTGGGATGCCAGTTGTC
>ERZ772986.477-NODE-477-length-25004-cov-6.002365_pt1 | contig 25004 bp, 33 predicted proteins | sample MGYA00511898_ERZ772986 | MGnify/ENA primary metagenome ERZ772986 (study PRJEB29015, sample SAMEA2737934) | human oral metagenome | biome: human oral; feature: human-associated habitat; material: dental | place: China | collected 2148 ... | reverse complement strand
AAAAATTACATCTCGCTTGTGCTATCGGCTACGAGGTCGAGAAAGAGAAGCGGTATCTGGTAAAAGTTAAAAATGTACAAACAAGACAAGGCACTTTAAATCGTAGCAAGAATTCAGGAGTATTTATTTTTTCTAATCCAGAAGAAAATAGTCTTTATGATACGAAATTCACCCGCAAAGAGCTTGAGGTAGCTGGGTTTGGATGGGTTTTTGATTGTGAGGGAATAGAAGTTGAGGAGGTTGAGTGATGAAACGACCTGAACGATACCCATCTGGAAACTTCATTCCAGAACTGATTGAAGAGGAAGATATTATTTTTAACAAAGATAGCGAATATCACAAGCAGAAGAAAAAAGAAAAGAAAAATCCCATTTTTAAAAGAAATAAGTCCAAAAATAGATGGGCGCTTTGAGGAGGTGGAATAGATGGAAGATTTTAAGAAAATGTTTGATGGTGTATACGGCTGGACAGTAGAAGCTGGAAATCCAATCCCACCTAAACAATATTTGCCACAATTCGTGAGGGACCGGGCAGACTATTTTTGGGAAATGGCAGAAGACGGCCTGACATTTTTAGGTGCTATGGAATGTATCTTTGCTTATGAAAAACCTGAATACTATGATTGGTTCAGTAAAAAGAGTTGGTTTCCGAGGTCAAAAGAATTTGATGATTGGGCAGATCAATCATTGAGCATGGCTCAGTTGGTTGTCGCAGTTTATTTGATTTATGGAGGAGGTGCAAGATGATACCAAGATTTAGGGCGTGGCTCAAAAATGACAAGAAAATGATTGATGTTGATGAGATCCATTTTGACAATGGTCAACTAGATTTTATCGGTGATGCTATTACATTTATGCGTGATGCAGACGAAATCGAACTCATGCAATCAACAGGACTCAAGGACAAGAACGGCAAAGAGATTTTCGAGGGGGATGTGGTAACAAATGGCTGGAAACGGCAGGTGGTTACATTTGGGACGCAGGAAGTTGAAGAGGATTTTGGCAGTATAAGAATTTACCGAGGCTTCAATCTGTATCTTGGCGGTGGGTATCCGAACGCTATTATGAGTGAATTTGAAGTTGTTGGAAACATCTATGAAAATCCAGATTTATTGGAGGTAATTAAATGATATATCCATACAGAGGGTTGTCCATAGACGAAAACAGCAAAGGTCAATGGCAATACGGACATTTAATTGAAGATAGAGGAAGAGCATTTATTATCAACGAAGTGGTAGAAGCTAATGAACAATACATTACTATAGGTTCTTGGTGTCCTGTAAATCCAGAAACAATTGGACGATTTACAGGACTATTCGACAAAAATTGTAAGGAGATTTTTGAAAAAGATATTCTATTCGGACATGCCGGTGAGGACTTTTGGGAAATTGTCGAATTTGATATAGAAGAAGGTAAATGGATTAGAAGAGATATTTGGTACAATTCAAAGTTAGATTTGAGTGAAAACAATGAATTTATGGAAATAATCGGCAATATCTTTGAAAATCCAGAGCTTTTGGAGGCCAATCATGACCGAGATTAAATTAATATTTTTCATTGCCTCTTGCGTAATATCATTTTACGCAGGGGCGCATAGTAACAGGCCAGTAGTAGTCCAGAAAGGCCAGAACTACGGGAGATACTACGTTGTTGTGAGGCATTACGGGCGCTATCTGGTTAACGAAGAGCAGTATAAAGGCCTTAAAATCGGTGATGACATGCCCGAATTTTTGAAGAAAAGAGGAAATTAAGATGAATGATTACAAAGAAAGAATGATCGAAGAATACAAACAATTAGCAGAACGTTTTATTAAATTGGGGAGACTTATTGAAAAACACAACTCAGGAACTCTTGATTTTAAACCTACCTGCCCTATCGAGTTACTAGAGGATCAGTATTGCGCTATGCGTCTATATCTCAATTTGCTTATACAGCGTGCAACGATTGAAGGAATCGATCTTGACGATATAAAAATTGAAATAGGAGAAACAGAATGAGAATTAAAGCGTTTAGCGGTGCTATTATCAAAGTCGATAAGATGAAACGTAGCATCACCATTGATGGCAGAGAGTACAAGGCCGATTGTCGGGCTTATGCTAAGGACAACGAAGACGGCACAGGAACCATTACGCTGATTTTTGATGGGAAAGTAATAAAATGACATCAAAAATAGAAAGTAGAATTGAACAGCTAGAGCATACGAAGGAATGTTATTTGAAGGACCTAGAACCTGAAAGCTTGGCCATCATCAAAAACAGCTTCGGCTTACAAGTAGCGTCCAAGCGTAGAGACTGGCTGAAAAGAAAAGTAAAAGAATGTGACGAGGAGATAGTATGCTTGAAGAAAGACCTATCCCGCTCTTACCAGAAATAGACGAACGGGCCACGATCCAGAAAGCCAAGGACAAGCTTAAAGAATATCCTGTCTGGCGTGAGATCGCTTGTGACGAACCGATCCAAAGGATCACGCAGGATTTTACCTTCGAGCCACGGGGCGGAGGAGGGCCGAGCCGACAAGTTGAAAATCTAGCGGTTCACAGGGTAGATGCCTATGCCGAGCTGGAAGAGATTGAGCAGGCTATTTCAAGGTTGATTAATCCGACATACCGATTTATTTTGCACTCAAGGTTTACTAAAACAGTCCCTGAAATGGCAGTAGCAATCTATGACAGATTAGACATAGAGAAGACCCGCTATCAGGAATTGCTTGATAGGGCCTTGATTGCCTTTGCTTGGCAATATCGGAACGGCATCTTAATTTGCGAAAAGCGGTAAAATTGCGGTAATTTTGCGGTAAAATTGCGGGAACCACAAGGGATTTTAAGTGATAAAATAGTATTGTCAAGAGAACCGGATAGGATCTAATTGACGTTTCGTTTCATTTTCATTTTAAACTCCCAAAGGTTTGTTTGAGGAGAGGGCGCTAGGCCGTTACCTGATGCAATTTCAGGCTCTCTTTTATTTAGCCACGAACAATAAAAATTAGAAAATCGTACAGTAGCGCCTTCCGTGGCTAGGGCGCATTTAGGGAATAATGGTTAAGAGGTCTGAAATTTTCCTTTGATGTCATGTGGATTAAAACCTTCTAGCTTACATAATGATTAAAAATCTTTTTCAAAAAATCATGCAACCTCTTCCGGTTCGATTCCGGTATTTCCCATTTAGTCGCATTAAGCGACTTTTTATTTTGTCTGAAAGGAGGTCAGCGAATGAATGACCGTGAGAAGTTAGCGATTGAAGAACTAAAGACAATAGCAAATGACCTTATGTCTGATTGGCCGGCCTCTAGGAACAGGCAGAAATCCTTTATTTTAAACTACATGGCCAACGGGTTCCAAAACGGCACGCAGTCGGCAAAAGAAGCAGGATTTAGCGAAAGAAGTGCTGGCAAGATAGCTCATAACATGCTTGCAGGAATGGAAAAGTATGTACATATCCCGCCCGTCGTTGAAACGCTGAAAAAAGCCTTTGACGAACGCAGGACGGAGCTGTCATTGCTAACGTCGGTGGATATACAGCAATTCTGGGCCAAGATCATCAGGCGTGAAATCCAAGACGTGAAGCTTGTAGGAGACGGAGAGGGCTATCAGGTGGCAAAAGAGGTCCCGCCTGACTTAGCAGTCATGCTATCAGCCTCTGACAAGTATGCTAAGACGCTTGGCATGTATCAAAATAACATTGATATAACCCAGAAAACTATTGAAATCAAAGTTGGTGAATGGGATGCTGACGAAGAGTAGGCCCAAGATTGAAATAGTCATTGACTATCCTAGCAGGGTCTTCAACAAGCATATATACGACAAGCTAACAGACTATTCGACCTTTACAGAGGTCCATTATGGCGGGGCCTCTTCTGGCAAGAGTCACGGTGTTATCCAAAAGGTCGTATTTAAGGCTTGTCAAGACTGGAAATATCCACGCAAGGTTTTATTTCTCCGGAAAGTAGGCTCTACGGTCTACGATTCGATTTTTGAGGATGTCAAGCAATGTTTGGACGCTTGGGGCTTGCTTGATAAGTGCAAGGTCAATAATTCGGCTTATCGGATTAAGCTACCAAATGGCGCCGAGTTTATTTTCAAGGGTCTTGATAACCCAGAGAAAATCAAATCTATTAAGGGTGTTTCAGATATAGTCATGGAAGAAGCTTCTGAGTTCACTCTTGATGACTATACACAGCTTACCTTGCGTCTCAGGGACAAGAAACACAAGCAGAAGCAGATCTTTTTGATGTTTAACCCTGTATCCAAGGTCAACTGGACCTATAACGCTTTTTTTGTTAAAAGCCCCAAAAATACAGTAGTCTATCACACGTCATACAAGGATAACCGGTTCCTTGACAAGGTCACGATAGAGAATATTGAAGAGCTAGCCAACCGCAATGAGGCTTACTACAAGATCTATGCTCTGGGTGAGTTCGCTACTCTTGATAAGCTAGTATTTCCGAAGTATGAGAAGAAGCTATTAAACAGAGATGAGCTGGCGCATTTGCCGGCTTATTTTGGTCTTGACTACGGATTTATCAATGACCCATCAGCATTAATGCACGTCAGGATAGATGACGAAAACAGGAAGCTGTACGTCCTAGAAGAATTTGTTAGAAAGAATCTGACCAATGACAAAATCGCAGAAAGTATTAAGGCCCTTGGATATGCCAAGGAAGAAATACGGGCCGACTCAGCAGAGAAGAAATCTAATCAGGAATTGCGGAATCTTGGAATCCCTAGAGTTATTGATGTGCAGAAAGGTCCTGGATCGGTCATGCAAGGAATCCAGTATCTACTGCAGTATGACTGGGTAGTAGATGAAAGATGCGTCAAGCTGATTGAGGAGCTGGAAAACTACACATGGAAGAAAGACAAGAAGACCAATGAATACATGAACGAGCCGGTCGATAGCTACAATCACTGCATAGATGCCATCAGGTACGCATTGCAAGACCGCATTTACCAGACGAAGAAAGACGTGGACGTTGGTAAGGCAATCAACAAGATTAATAAGATGTTCAGGAGGTAAGAATGGACAAAGTAAACGAGTTTGAACACGGAATAGATAACGTGACTAAGACGAGGTTTGACAGCTTGTATTTTGGCACGCTATCGAACGAACAATTCAGATATACGTCAGCAGATGACCTTTTAAATACAGACGCAGGCCGGAAGGCTCTAAGGGACATGATACAGACGTTCTTTGACTCTCAAAAGAAGCGTTTGAAGGTCCTAGCTTCGTATGCCAAGGGTGACAATTTCAGCATTTTGTCAGGTCATAGACGACTAGACAATGAAAAGGCAGACTATCGGGTCCGTCATAAATGGGGCGGGTATATTTCAGGCTTTGCTACTAGCTACGTGATAGGGAATCCGGTCACGATTGGGATTTTAGAAGGTGCCAATGCAGACCAGTTGAAGACTATCGAAGAGATCGAGTGGCAAAATGACATCAACGCCTTAAATGGCGATTTAGCCTTTGACGCTTCCGTCTATGGTAGAGCCTTTGAGTATCATTTCAGGGATCGGGATAATGTAGATAGGGTTGTTTTAATTAGCCCGCTTGAAATGTTCGTTATCCGTGATCTGACGGTAGAACAAAACATCATTTGTGCTGTACACTTGCCGATTTTCGCAGACAAGGTGAATATGACGGTCTACACCAAAGACCAGATTATAGCCTTTAAGCCATTCTCGGAAGGCTCAATCAAGCTTGCAATGGCAGAGGTTAACAAGCATGAATACAACGACGTGCCAGTCGTCGAGTGGTGGAATAATCGCTTTAGAATGGGTGATTATGAGAGCGAAATTTCACTAATTGACGCATACGACGCAGGCCAATCTGACACAGCTAACTACATGAGCGACCTCAACGACGCTATGCTATTAATCAAGGGAGACCTTGAGGCAATCGGAGCAAGTGCCGAGAACGTCGCCAAGATGAAAGACGCTAACACGCTACTACTACAGACTGGAATTAGTGCCAATGGCCAACAGACCACAGCAGACGCAGGCTACATCTACAAGAAATATGATGTCAGCGGGACAGAGGCTTACAAGAATCGTCTAGCAAACGATATACAAAAATTCAGCCGGATTCCTAACCTAGAAGACGACCGCTTCAACTCTACGTCTTCCGGCATTGCTCTGCTATACAAGATGATAGGTCTTGAGCAAGTCCGTAAAGATAAGGAGACCTACTACACAAAGGCCCTACGTCGCAGATACGAGCTTATCAGCAATGTACACAAAGCCATCAATGGCTCAATTATCGAAGCTAACAAGCTGACCTTTACCTTCCACCCGAACATACCACAAGATGTCTGGACCGAAATTAAAGCCTATATTGAGGCAGGCGGTGCCGTATCACAAGAAACCTTGATGAACAATGCAAGCTTCACGGACTACAAGACCGAGCAGAGCCGTATTTTGAAGGAGCAAGGGGCAAGTGATGGAGAAATTAGCCAGATTGTAGGTGCTAAAGATGACGAGCAATCAGACGAAGAGGAATAATAAGCTATACAATGCCGAACGAAAGGCCCAAGCTGAACTGATTAAGCGAGATATAGAGCGGGATAAGCTCTTATCTAGCTTGTATCAGGAGTCATACGACCGCTTGCAGTCTGAGATAGACCGGTTTTATATGACTTATGCTGGGAAAGAGGGTCTGACCAAACAAGAGGCCATGAAAAGAGCCTCTGAGTTTGACGTTACTAAGTTTAACGACAAGGCCAGACAGGCTGTCAAGACTAGAGATTTCAGCAACAAGACAAACAGTATGCTAAGGACCTACAATTTGAAGATGAAGGTCAGCAGATTAGAGCTTTTAAAGGCCGAGCTAGCCCTTGAAATGCAAAATCTAACAGCAGATGTTAACCAAGTCTTTGACAAGGCTAGAGCGGACGAATTTTTGAACGAATACAAGCGTCAAGCAGGGATTTTGGGTGTTTCTTCCAGCGGAGCAGAAAAACGCATGAAGAGCATTTTAGACGCTGATTTCTACGGCCAGAATTTTTCAAGTCGTGTTTGGGGTAGGACGGGCTTACACGCCAACTTGCAAAGAGACGTCTTCTCCTCACTCAATCGTATCTACACGGACATGATGGGCTACAAGCAAGAAGCCAAGCTATTGGCCAATAGATACGGTACCAGCAAAGAAAACGCTAAGCGTCTATTAAAAACCGAGATAGCACGTATTAACGCAGATACCCAGCTTGCCATGCTAAAGGATAACGGCTTCACTCACATGGTCTATGTTGCAGAGCCGGGAGCTTGTGATATTTGCGGACCGCTTGACCGAAAGGCAATCCCTATTGATAAGGTTGAGAAGGGCGTGAATATGTTCCCAATGCACCCTAACTGTAGATGTTCGGCTTATGGCCATATCAAGATGAAATATAAGTCAGGCGGTAGCACGCTAGATGATTATGATTACACAGAAGATGAATAATTGAGTTCATCTTCTTTTATTTTGCGCTCAAAGGGGAGGCAGTTCAATCCTGCTTCACGGGTTGGCCAAGTTCGAGTCTTGGAATCTGGCGGGTGGTTCGAGTCCACCGGAGCGCTTATCTTTGTCCAAACCGTGCTTAGGACGTAAAAAGGTGCATGAGTTCGGGGAGGTTGCCCGTAAAAGCGTAAGAAAGGAGCCTACAATGGCAAAAAATAAATTTATGTTACGCATGAATTTGCGTAATTTGCAGTTATTTGCAGAAGGCGCAGAGCCTCAAGGCGAATCTGGCACACCAGAAAATGAAGTCCCTGCAGGGCCAACTCCTGAGCCAGAGAAGATGGTGTCTGTTGCTGAAATGCAAAGGCGATTGGAGCAAGCAGAGAAGAAGCACGCTCAATCAACGCAAGAGGCGATTTCTAAAGCTCTTGAGCAGTATAAGGCAGAAAATGAGCTGTCTGGAAAAGAACTTGAAGAATATCGCCGGCAAGTGGCCGAAGCTGAAAAGCAAGAATTACTTGATAAGATCGCAGGTCTTGAGAAAGAACAGACCAAGCGAGAGCTGACAGAAGAAGCCATCAAAACCCTATCAAGTCGCAAGTTGCCAGTTAGTGACAAAGTGCTTGCCTTCGTTGTTAAGGATACAGCAGACGGCACATTGCAGGCCATTGCAGACTTCGAGGGAATTATCAGCGAGATTAAAGCTGAGTACACACAATCAGAACCGCCAGCGGTGTCATCTTCGTTTGGCGATTCAGGCGCTAAGTCCGGCGGGGACATCTTCCGCAAATCAAGAATTATTTAAAGGAGAAACATAAATGACAGTACAAGTTTTTAACCCTGAAAAAGTTTTAGTTTCTGAGAAGAAAGACGGAACTTTTACTAAACAAATGACCGACATCATCATGAAAGATGTTGCAGAAAATTCACTTGTAATGCAACTTGGAAAATACCACGAAATGGACGGAGAACAAGAAAAAACAGTTTACGTCCAAACCGACGGAGTATCTGCTTACTGGGTAAATGAAACCGAAAAAATCAAGACAGATAAGCCAGAAGTCATTCCTGTTAAGCTGAAAGCTCATAAGCTTGGTATCATCCTTCTTGCTTCTCGTGAAGCACTGAACTACACTTGGAAAAAATTCTTCGAGGATATGAAACCTCAAATCGTTGAAGCGTTTTATACCAAAATTGACGAAGCAGGCTTGCTTGGCCATGAAACACCATTTGCAAACTCAGTAGCTAAGGCGGCCAAAGACGCAAGCAAAGTTATTGGTGGACCTGTAACTTACGAAAACATCTTGAAGCTAGAAGACAAGCTCTTAGATGATGATATTGAGATTAATGCGTTTGTGTCTCGTGTATCTAACCGCTCTGCTCTGCGTGACGCTCGTGACGGTGACAAGAAGACTATCTACGACAAGGAAACTAACAAGCTAGATGGAACTGTAGTTGTAGACATGAAGTCTAAGCAGTTCAAGAAAGGCGACTTGCTCGCTGGTAACTTTGACAATCTTATCTACGGTGTACCTTACAACATCAACTATAAGATTTCAGAAGAAGGCCAAATCTCAACGATCCAGAATGCAGACGGAACCCCTGTCAATTTGTTCGAGCAAGAAATGGTTGCTATCCGTTGCACAATGGACATTGCAGTTATGATTACTAAGACTAACGCATTTGCTAAGCTCACAGACGCTTCTAACGTTTAATTTTGAAGGAGGTAGACAATGGCTTATATTGTAACCCGAAATATTATTGACACTAAGGATAACAACCGTTTCTATGAAGAAGGCGATCTTTATCCACGCCCTGATTTTTCTGTTTCTGATGACCGCATTTCTGAGCTTCTAGGCAAAGGCGTCATTGCCAAAGAGGACAATAAACCAGCACCAGAAGCGACGGAAGCACCAGCACCAGAAGCACCAGTTGAAGAAGCAGAAAAGCCTATCGATAAACTAAAGATTTCTGAACTCAAAGAACAGCTAGACGCTCAAGGCATTTCTTACGACGCAGACGCTAAGAAAGCCGATCTAGTGGCTCTCTTGCAAGGAAATAAAGAGGGGTAAGGCATGGAAGAAACCCAACTAGCAAAGATCAAGCGTCGGTTGGGTATCGATCCGGCCGACAACCTAGAAAATGATTTGCTAAACGATTTAATAGATGATGCTGAAAGCTATTTCAAGGCACTTATTGGGATCTCTGAGATACCAAGTAAGTATAATTTTATGATTGAAAATGTTGTGTATAAATTGTACGGAAGAAAGGGATCTGAAAGCGTAACCTCTGAAACGGTTGACGGCTATTCCGTGACCTATCAGGAATGGGATAACCTCTTTAAGCCGTATATGGCCATTCTTAACAAGGATTTTGGTCTTGACGGCTCACAGAGACAGCGTGGGAAGGCTATTTTCCTATGAAAACACCTAATCGGATCATTCTAATCCGTGGAGAGCGTGAGAAATACAATCCAGAAAAGGATATTTACGAGAGCCAAGGCCGAAGCACCAAGCCAGTACCTTGTCTTGTAAATAAAGTCAGCCAATCGAAAGTGTTTGAACTGTACGGAAACCGGACAGATGTAATTATCTCTTGCCGATTCCAACAGGAGCAAGCACCATTTAGGCAAGCCATTTTTGAAAATGACATCTATGAGCCAATCGAAGCAATCGACGCCCCAATTAAGGGCGCTGTACGGTTGAAAAGGGTAGGTCCGAATGGGATTTGACATTAAATGGCAAGGCCTAGAAAAACTGACAATGACTATTTCAAACGCTCACCCAAACGCTGTTAAGCAGTCTATCGAGGTCCTGAAAAACCATGCTGAACGTGGCAAATCCATAGCTAAGAGCAAGGCGCCAGTTGATACAGGCTTTTTAAAAAGCAATATCAAAGTGTCTTATCATGGAATGGAGGCGCATATCAACGCAGAGGCTGGCTATTCAGGTTATCAAGAGTACGGGACCCGTTATCAATCAGGCAAGCCGTTCATGCGTCCTATGCTTCAAGAGGTACAGCCACAATTTCAGGAAGACATGACCAAAGTAATGAAAGGGGTATTCCAATGACGCCAAGCCATGAGCTATTTAGGCTTATTTATCAAATGGCAGAGAAGAGAGAAAAGACTTTTGATTTCTTGCCAGAGGCTGGGACACAATACCCCTTTATCTACATTGGCGAGAATAGCGTCCAAGAGGCCCGAAATCGGGACCTTTTCGGGACGGTCAACCAAACAGTCCATATCTACGCTAAAACGTCGCAGAGGGCCACTCTGGACGATATTTCAGCCTATTTAGAGGCAATGGTCAAGTCAATATCTGGAAAATGGGAGTACCATTTACAACACACAACTACTAACAAGCAAATCATACCCGATAATACAGACGTCCAGCCACTACTTCATGTAGTGCTGGATTTTACTTTTAATTTTACAAAAAAAGGAGAAAGATAAATAATGGCAGATTTAATCCAAGGAAAAGACTATATCGCCTTTTTCCGCCGTTTAAAAGACCGGACAAAACAAGATGCCGGAAAGGTTCGCTTCCAGACTGAGCTGACGCTGAACGCTGAAAAAGAAGTAGAAACCACTAAAACAAAAGATGGTGTCGTGAACTCAGTTTCAGACGGTGAAACATCAGGAGAATGTACTTCTCTTGCTTACCGTGAGGACAAAGACACGGTCAATATGTGGAAAGAAATGCGCAAGTGGTTCCGCAACACAGACAAAATCGAAGTCTGGATTGTGGACCTCGGAAGCAAGAGGGCCGAAGGTGGCAAAGAAAAGTACGACGTGGAATACTATCAAGGTTACTTTAAGAACTTTGAAATTTCAGCGCCAGCTGATGACAAAGTAGAGCTTACCTACGAAATAGCTATTGATGGCAACGGAATTATCCAAACTGACGAGCTTACAGCTTCTCAGAAATTGGCTCTTGAGGCTACACAGTATGAATATCATACTTTGGCCAAGGAAGAAGCTAAACCGGGTGAAGAAGTTTAATTTAGGGGCTTAATGCCCCTTATTTTTTTAGATTAAAGGAGAAAAACAGAAATGATTTTAAATATTGGTGGTCGTGAGTACACTCTACGCTTTGGCATTGGCTTTTTGCGTGAAATGAACAAGCTTCATTCCGTGGAAATGGAAGGCATGAAGACTGGATATGGTGCAATGACCATGTTTAACGCAGGCCAAGCATTGAATGACCCGTTAGCATTTATCGATTTGATTAAAGCTGGAACAGTAACGGAAGCACAAAAACCGTCAAATGAAGCGATTGAAGCTTATCTGGAAGATCTTGTCGTAAATGATAAGTATGACGAAACTATCAATGCCATTGTTGACGAGTTAAAAGCGTCTCCCCTACTCAAGAAAGCAATGAATCTGGTAGAGTAGGGGCCTCTAGCTCGTCAAGTTCTGACTTTGGGTATGATGAAGCTCTAGCTTTGCTTATTGGCAGGCATGGAATGAGTTTTAAAGAGGCTATGCGGACCACGCTAGAAGAGTTTGAAATCTATAACATGGCTTACGCCATTAGACAAGAGGACAAGCGCCTTAATTCGGCTATTCAGGCTTGGTTTAACCAGTCTGTCAAGGCTCAGAAGGGCAAAGGTAAGTCAGCACGGCCAGCATTTAAGACTTTTGAAGAATTTTATAACCACAAAGAAGAATTTGAAAAGATTTTTAGAAAGAATCAGCCTGAGAAAGCTATACCAGCCAGAATGCTGGATATGGCAGAAAGAAACAGGTTGATTAATCAAGCGAAGAAAGGAGGTAGTTGATGGGAGTATCATTTGACGTTAGCGCCATACTAAAAGCCAACGTCTCCGACTTTGCAAAAGGAATGAAAGAAGCCCAAGCCTCGCTTCAAAGTTTAAAAAACCAGACAGGCTCAAGCCTTGAGAAGTTGAGCGGTACCCTTAACAATGTCGGCGGGGCCATGATGAAGGTAGGGGCTGGTATGACAGCCGGATTTACTCTTCCGGTCGTCGGCGCCATTGGTGGAGTCGTCAAATCCTTCGCAAGTTTGGAACAGGCCGTAGGTGGTATCGAGACTATGTTTAAGGGTTCAGCCGATACGGTTATCAAAAATTCGGAATCAGCCTACAAACGAGCTGGAGTATCTGGTGTAAAATACATGGAGCAGGTCACGTCATTCTCTGCTAGCCTTCTTCAAGGTTTGGGCGGAGATACCGCACAGGCCGCCAAATATGCCGACATGGCCATAGTTGACATGTCCGATAATGCCAATAAATTTGGTACGAATATCACAGATATTCAAAACGCTTATCAGGGCTTTGCAAAAGACAACTATACTATGTTGGATAACCTAAAACTTGGCTACGGTGGTACTCAAGAAGAAATGGCCCGCTTGGTCAATGAATCTGGCGTAATGGGTGACAGCTTCAAGGCTACGGCTAAGAACGTGAAGGACATTCCGTTTGACAAGTTGATTCAAGCTATCCACGTTACCCAAGAACGGCTTGGGATAACAGGAACCACGGCTAAAGAAGCGAGTGAAACGGTATCTGGATCATTTGAAGCTATGAAGGCTTCGGCTCAAAACCTTGTGGCAGGCCTTGGCCAGAAAAACGCCGACATAAAAGGCCTAATGCAAAATCTGAAAGACACGGTTATTACGTTTAAGAATAACATTGTACGGGTTTTGAAGACAATCTGGGATAATCTCCCGCTGTCTCCATTTCAAAAATGGATAGGCGCTATTGTTATTTCAGCAGGGCCAGTTTTAACGGCCTTCGGGGTCATAACGGCCGGTGTAGGCAAGCTTATTTCTGTATTTACAGGAATTGGGGCCATTGTGTCGAAGGTTACAAGTTGGTTTGCCTTGCTTAATAGCGGTGGAAGCTCTCTAAGTGTTGTTTTCGCAAAAATAGTCGGTGCTGTATCGTCTATCAGCGCCCCATTTTTGGTAGTTGTAGCTATCGTCGGTAGTTTAATAGGCGTTCTGGTCGGAGTCTATAAGACCAGCGAAGAGTTCCGAAACAAGGTGGATTCAGCCTTCAAAGCTGTTTCCAGCGCTATTTCAAGTGCTATTAATGAGGTCGTGAGCTTCGTTAAGAGTATCTTCGGAAGTCTTGTCTCTTGGTGGAACGAAAACCATCAATTAATACTACAGACAGCCACTAATATTTGGAATGCTATTAAGTCTGTAGTTGAGACGATAACTAATGCCATAGCGCCTATCATAGAGGCGGGTTGGAATGTTATTGTCACTATTGTCAAAAACAACTGGGACACTATTAAGAATGTAGTTGGAACGGTTCTAAATGCCATCTTAGGCATTATCAAGGCCATCATGCAGATTATAAACGGTGATTGGTCCGGAGCGTGGGAGACCTTGAAAGGTGTAGCAGTCGGAATCTGGGAAGGTATTAAATCCGCTGTAGGGATTGCTATTCAAAACTTGGTGCAAGTAATCCAAGCTGGTCTTGAGTTGCTGAAAGAGATCTGGACAGTAATCTGGAATACCTTATCAACTGTTTTAGGCCCAGTTTGGGAGTTTATTTCAAACTTAGTCACAACAGCATTGCAAGGCATCAGCGATTTCATCAATGCGACATTGACCGTAATTTCCGACACTTGGAACACAATCTGGAACGCTATTTCTAGCGCATTTAGCACAGTCTGGAACGCTATCTATAATACTGTTTCTACAATCCTTACTAATGTTTGGAATGTGATTCAAACTATATTGAATTTCATTTCGGAATATTGGGGACATGTTTGGGAGAGTATTAAAGCGATATTCGCTGGAATCCTGCTTACAATCGTAGGACTTGTTACAGGTAATTTTGACTTAATCAAACAAGCGATCGTTAATGCTTGGAATGTCGTTTGGCAACAAACTCAAGCCATCTGGAACATGATATTAAACGTATTGACAGCAATCTGGAACGGAATAGTTAGCGTGGCCACTTCGGTTTGGGAAGGGATTAAATCCTTCTTCTCAAACACAATGAATGCCATATCTAACATCTTCTCTAGCGTCTGGAACGGTATCACTTCGTTCCTGTCTAGCACAATGAGTTCTATTGCTTCCGGCATTTCCAGCGCTTGGAGCGGAATCACTTCCGCAATCGGAAACTTTATGTCAAATATCGGCAGTACGATTTCCAACGGCTGGAATAATGTGGTAAATACAGTGACTACCGCTGGATCTAATATTGTTAATGCGGTTAAAAATGCCTTTACTAATGCAGTAAACGGGGCCAAGAGCTTTGTTAGTGGCGCCCTAAGCGTTGGTAAGGACCTGATCTTAGGGTTTGTAAAAGGTGTAACAGCCTTTGCAGGCAAGTTGATTGATGCGGTCGGTGGAGCCGTTAAAGGTGCCATTGACTGGGCTAAGGGCTTGCTTGGTATCAAGTCACCATCTAGGGTATTCCGTCAGTTCGGTGTCTATACTGACCAAGGGTTTATAATCGGGGTCAACAGTAAGGCCGAACAGGTAGCAAAATCAGTTGGTAGCATGGCTCAAGGGGCCATCAATGCCTTTACTGACAAGGATTTATCCGGAACCTTCCAAGATGAGCTTAGCTCAGTAGATGGAGCGCTAGGCAACCTTACAGCCTATGATCCAAACGTCAACTTTGACGGCGGAACCCTCACAGTAGGCCAACAGCCGGCAGACATCATTTTAAAACTTGGCAATACAGCCTATAGGGCATTTACCAACGATATTACAAGCCAGCAAGAGCTAGAGCTTGTACTAGATAATTACTAAAAGAGGTGAGAAAGTATGTATGATTATGCTAGTTTAAAAAAATTAGATAATGAAGTCGCTACTTTTGAGCCTAGCGACAATTTAATGATAAATGGCCAGCCCCTCAATAGACTAATTGAGGGGTACCGTCATTTAACCGTTTCAGGTCGTGGAATTTTGGGGCGTGACGTTTCAACAACCAACGTGCCGGGCCGTCGTGGGGTCTGGGTTGATAAATACTCAGACGAAGAACGGACGATCGAAATTAAATATCAGCTATCGGCTGAGACTAGCTCAGATATGCGGGATAAGTTCGCTAAATTAAACAAGATCTTGAGAACTCACGCGCAGAGCGGATTTCTTGAAATCTCGTTTAAGGACGAACCGGATTTCATCTATTACGGCTATTTTAACGGAGCGGATAGCTTCGAGGAAACAAGCCTAAGCATTGTTAGCAAGTTTAGCCTGCTTATTCCTGACGGGTATAAAAAGAAAAGCCCTCAGACGTCAACAGGGCCTATCTCTCTTGTTGATGCCGTGGAAGTCTTTCCAGAATCAATCACAGTCACAGTTTCAAGGACTACTGATCGGGTCCAGATCGTCAATGGCTCAAAGGTCATTTCGTTTTCTGGAAGCTATTCTTCCGGCAAAGATATTGTCATCTTATTTGATCCGGACGAGGTCAAGGCCTCTTATGACGGCAAGAATATCCTAAGCGAATTAGACCGGTTCAGCCCGTTAGAGCTGTTTACAGTTCGGGACGGGGACAACGTTACAGCGGTAAATGCCACAGTTAAGAAAGTAGTTTGGAGGGATGAAAGAGCTTGATTTATTTATTTGATATAAACGAACGGCTTTTGAAAGTCATCAGAAAGCCAGCGATTAAGTCCGCACTCCAAAAATACAGCCTGACCACTGAAAATTACGTATCTGAGCGCTTGACAGCCGAAGTTAAGGCGTTGAATGATGATGAGCTTGAACTGGTTGAGTACATGGCTATTCAATCAATCGAAGACCCACATCTATTTAATTACTTTTATGTGGCACAGAAGTCCACGAAAGACCAGATTACGACGTTTACTGGCGTACAGTCTGGCATTGAGGAGCTGAGAAAGACCCCTGTCTACGACAAGCGCCCGAAAAGTACGCAAGCTAAGCCAGTTATTAACGAGTTATTGCAAGAGACCAACTGGCAGGCTCGCTATATCGCTGAAACGGCGCTACATAGCACCAATTTTTATTACACCTCAGTTTTTGAGGCCTTGAAAAAATTATGTAAGGTCTGGGGCCTAGAAATGCAGTTTTTCGTTGAAATGAACGGAAACGGCATTGGCGCCCGCTACATAGATTTTAAAAAGAAAATCGGTGAAGCCGTAGGAAAACGGGTAGTTTACGGTCATAATGCCTTGGAGATCCTGCAAGAGGTCGAGCGGACCAATATCTTTACGGCCATTGTCGGCCGTGGTAAAGGTGAGCAGGTATCATCTGCTGAGGAATCGGGCAAGGGAGGCGACGGCTACGGCCGAAAAATCACATTTGAAGATGTGGTCTGGTCCAAGGCTAAGGGAGACCCACTAGATAAGCCAAAAGGGCAGAAATATCTGGAAAATCCGGAAATGACCCAGCGCTACGGAATCAAGAACTCAGACGGTTCTATGCGTCCAAAGATTGGCTTCGCTGATTTTGGGGAGGAAGAAGACCCTAACGAGCTTATCAAGCTGACCTATCAGACTTTGATTACGGCCTCACGCCCTCAGTTGACCTTGAAGACTTCGAGTGTCTACTTAAAGGACGTTAAAATCGGTGATACTATCCGAGTAGTACGGCATGACAGGAAGCTAGACTATGATACACGGATTTTTGAAATCACAATCAACCGTCTAAATGACCAGTCTACAGATACGAAGTTAGGAGACAGGACAGGTGAAAGCTCAACGTCCAAGGCGCAGAGCGTGGCGGACAAAGCTATAGATGAATTCATCAACAATGAATTTAATAGCTTTATCCAAGATCTACCTGACTATATCCGTACAGCAGACGGCTTTAATACTAATTGGTACAGCGAAGAGGACCCAACCAAGAAATATCCTGGGAAGGTCATGATAAATGACATTTGGTATAAGCCAGATCCAGAACATGAAGGACATAAGATTATGTTGCGCTGGACGGGTGAAGTCTGGGAAGAAATCCTCAGAACGTACAACGAAGTAAGTCTCAGAGAGAAGATAGACCAGAAATTTGCTGAGCTGAAACAGGCAATGGACGAACAGAACGCCCAAACCGAACAGCGGATAACCGACATTTTGAAGAAGTCGGACCTTGGCCGGCTAGCGGAAGATGCCAAAAAAATTGCAGAATCCGCTAAAAGCGAGATTGATAACATCAAGCAGAAGAGCGAATCTGTAGGCTCTGAACTGACCAATTTTAAGGAGAAAGTACAAACCGAGCTGGACGGCAAGCCTAATTTGGCAAAAGTAACCGAGCTTATAAATGGGGTTAAAGAGCAGTTCTCTAGCGTAGGCCTTCGGAACTACGTTTTAGGTACAGGAACGCCAAAAACGGCCGGAAATGGAGAAAATATCTACACATTTTCTAAAGATGCTTTCGGCTGGACTCCTGAAACCAAGCTAAGACTATCATTTAACTACACCGCAGATGAATCCGTCAAGAAATTCCGGATTCGTCGATCAGTTACTTACGGAAGCGGATATGGACAAACAGATGATGTCATCAATAGCTACACAACAGGCAGTCTATCGATCGATACCACGAATCAAAAATCTGGTAGATACTCACAGCCGTTAGGTTGGTATAGGTATTACTCAGGGACGGCCGAAGACGTAGAACGCATAGAATACTACGTCCAGATTGACGAGGGGTCAGGAAACGTCACTATCAAGAATATGATGGTTTCGACCGGCACCAATGATCCAGACTGGGTACCAGCCATTGAGGATCAACAAAATATGGTCACTCAAGCACAGGCTGAGTTTGAGCGGACAGCAAACGGCCTTGAAACAAGGCTCAATGCTATTTCTACAAACTTCAACCCTGACGGCTCGGCCTCAGAGAAGTTTAACAAATACATTGAGAGCAAGACCGCTGAAGGTGTCGAAAAGGAACGGGTTGAAATCAGCAAGGGATATGTGGCTAAAAGCGCATATAACGAAAAGATCAATGAAATTGAGCAACATTTCAACTTGACAGATAGCAAAGTAGCGCAGTTTGCAACATACAAGAACGGCCTAGATGGCCAGTATGCAACGATCACTAAGCAACTATCCGATAACCAGACAGCATACAGCGAATTTAAGCGTACATCTGATACGTTGGTCCAAACCTTCGGCACAACGGGGGATCAGATTGCTAATAACGTTTCAAGAATGGTCTTAAATAGCCAACTCATTCAAACAGAAGTGGCTAAAATCAGGGTCGGTGGCCGTAACTTAATGACTGGCACCAAAGAGTTTTCTGGTGATTGGTTTAACAAGACGAAATGGACGCTAGAAGACGAGAAATATTTAGGCTTGTCAGTATATAGCCGACAGGAAGAATGGCTTGGCCTCTCTGAAATCGTTGAAGTTCGAGTCGGTGAAACCTATACATTCAGCGCCTATGTCAAGAGTAGCGTCGAGAACGACCTCGTGTTTATGTATCTTGATAACAGGTTGGTAGAGCCTAGAGCCTCGCTGTCGTTGACGAGGAAAGACATACAGGTCGGCACAAACTGGAAAAGGGTATCTGCTACATTTTCCGTTACTAAAGCCGGATTGATGACACCACGTTTTGAGCGAAATAACAAAAATGCCAAGCTATACGTAGCAGGTTACAAGCTGGAACTAGGAAATGTACAGTCCGACTGGTCACAAGCAGATGAAGACGTAGATGCCAAGACAGAAGCTGTCAGAACGCAAGTAACACAGCTTAATAATAGCTATTCAATCCGTAACTTGACAAACGCAGGAGACGTCTTGGGGCAACTCAATCTAAATCCTGATGGGTCGATCAGGATCAACGAGGGCCTTTTGTCGATCGGCAAGAAGACCTATATTGAAGATGGAGTTATCAAGGGCGCTATGATTGCCAAAGCCCAAATCGACACGGCACACATCAAGGAAATTGACGCTTCACAAGCTAACATCTTTAACTTAAATGTTAATAATATAGTCGGTTTAAACGCTGAGTTTATCAAGGCTAAAATTGAGTATGCTCTGATTGAATGGATGAAGGGCAAGCGGATTTCAGCCATCAACGATAAGACCGTTTTTGACCTCAACGAGGGTACACTGAACCTGTACAGCAACACAGGTACCATTAGACGTATTGATGACACTAGCTCTTCTCAATTCCTACAATTTGGCCAGGCTGGTTTTATCGGTGAGTATATGAGAGATTCTAAGGCGGCCCGTATCGTAATAGGGACCAACCACGACAGGACAGAGAATACTCAAAATGAGAGTTTCGCAGGTTCCCGCTTGTGGTCGGGATCGAAAGACGGCGTGCAAGAGTCGCTTTACGAATTTGTCGGAGATCGTATCATCTTTTACTCTAACGGTCGCTATCGTAGCCCGTGGATTATCCACAACAACACGCAAGACGGAAGCTCTTATCTGATCCCAGCGAATGAGAAAGGAATCCGTCATAATCTAGGGCGTGGCGACAAGCACTTCTCAGGCGCTTGGATCGATAATATCTTTATTGGTAAAACGGCTGTAAATCTCGGTACCTATGTTTGGGATATTTTGACCTGCTTCGGTCAATTATCCAAAGCCAACTGGGATTTGAAGAATCAAAGCTTCAAGAGCCACGTTTCGGGCGTTTTAAGTAAATATGGTTTTAAATAACGAAAGGAGAACACATGGAAGAGGAATTCCAAGCTAAAGCGTACACGAACTTAGCAACTGAGATTGGTCAAAAAGCAGTAACAATCGCTACATTGCAGGCCCAATCGGCGATAAGTGACAGGTACATCAAGGAACTTGAGGCCGAAAATAAACGACTTCAAGAACACAATAAGGAACTGACAGAGGCTAAAGATAGCCTGCAAAAACAACTTGACGAATTAAAAGTAGAAGGAGTCGAACAATGAGAACATACGCAGTAATAGGCAAGTATCCAGTCTATGATGAAGAAGGCAATATCACGCACACAGATGTATCTTTAAACGCTACGAGCGGAGGCTTTGACAGCTATACTCAGCGAGTCGCTGGGGATTGCCGAAACAAACCAGATACAGAGGTTGTTGAGCTTGCCAAGGACGCATATTTTAAATCAGAGTATGCAGAACGGGCTATCTCTGAGAGCGTCCAAGAGATCGATAACCTGAAGGTTAAAGCTAAAGAGCGAGACTTGAAGGTTGAGGAACAGAAAAAACAGCTTGAAACGATTAACAAGCTGGTTGAAAACAATGCTAAATTAACGCATGTATCTATCTTAAATGCCGTGATGTCCGAGAATATCGCTTACGGAACCATCTACAAGCAATACATGGATCTGTTGCCAGTCGCTAAAGTAGGCGATACGTTCCAAGCAGATGATCTGTTTGTTTTGGAGGATCCGAAGCATCAAGAGTTAAACGGTGAGGGCATCAAAGTATTAATTCAGGCACAAAAAACATTTACTTATAATGGCGAGCCTGTAGACGAATTTAAGAAAGGCGGTAAGCTAGAGCTTGGAACAGCGACAGCTTGGCCGTTCGTTGGGAAGGGGTAAGTAATTTGTGGAAGTAGTAGAACCAGATGGAATTTTCGGGATCTTTGAGGTCGTGAAGGAATTCTACGCTCACGGAATCGACGAGCATTTCATAGTTTTTGCGCTCATGCTAATTGTGGCCCTTGATATTATCTTAGGAGTATCCAGAGCTTGGGCTTATCATGATTTTTCAAGCCGAAAATGGCGGAAAGGCCTAGTCAGCCACACAGCTATGATTTTGATAACAGCGATTGGCTACCCCTTCGCATTATATATGAATCTGGCGCCAGTCGTTGACGCATTTATAATGGCTATGATGGCGGCCTACGGATCAAGTATTCTGGCCAGTTTGTCGGCCTTGGGCGTAGAAATTCCAGGCCTAGATCATTTTGTAAAACAAAATATAGATCACGAAAAATTCCAGCTAAAAGAAGGCCTAGAAGAGCCTAGCAAATTAATCAAAAAGAAAAAAGGAGAAAGTAAAAAATGAATCAAATTACAGATATTGTCGTAAGCGGAGCTATGAGCGTTTTAGTAGTGCTAGTTGGTATTGTCGTTAACTCTGTCAAACAGTACCTCTTAACCAGAGGAGGAAAGAAAGCCATTGAAACGGCTGAAATCCTAGCTAAAAATGCCGTACAGGCTACGGAACAAGTAGCGGACAAATTGGGAATCAACGGACAAGATAAATTTGAACATGCTAAAACTAGCTTGATTGAAAGTCTGGAAGCATACAATATTTATCTTACTAACGATCAACTTAATACATTTATTGAGTCAGCCGTTAAAACGGCTAATGACTCTTGGAAAAAATAAGAGGAGAAATCACAATGGATAAAGTCAAATTATTTCAAAACGAAGTCTTAGGCTCAGGATTTGACATTGACGGCTGGTTTGGTTGGCAATGTTGGGACGGGTACGCTAAATACTGTCTTTGGCTAGGCGTTCCGTTTTCTAACTGTACGGATTCGCTCTATGTCAAGGACTTGTGGAATCAACGCCACGAAAACGGCATTTTAGATTACTTTGACGAAGTAGAGAATTTGGAAGGCGGGGAAGTATGTATCTTTGTAGAATCTCCGCTAACTCCTGTATCTCACGTAGCCATTTTCGTTGGAGATGTCGACGGCGTGAATGGCCAATTCCTTGGACAAAACCAAGGCGGAGCACCCGGACCTTTTGGCGGAGGTGTTTTTGATGTTCAAATCTTCCCTTATTCGATTCTTTACCCAACGGCTTTCCGTCCAAAAGGCGAATCACTTCCTAAACAAGAATTGAAAGAAGCCATCACAGAAGTTATGGACAATCACGAAGTTCCATTCTTCCCAGAAGACGCTACGTTTACCGTTGGGGATAGCCCAATCAATGTCCGTCGTGAGCCTAGCTTAACTGGCGAAATCGTGGCAGTCTATCAGCCAGGCGACAAAGTCCATTATGATTCTAAAGGGTCTAATGACGGCTATCGCTGGATTTCCTATGTCGGAGAGTCTGGCAATCGTAATTACTTAGCGATTGGCCAAACTGATGAAGCAGGGAATAGAATCGACCTTTGGGGCGAGTTGTCATAAAAACAGAGCGGAAACTCTGATAAAATAAAAAATAGAAATATTAAAAATTTAATTCAACCCTGTCAGCTCAATAGCTGGCAGGGCTTTTTTTGTAAAAAAAATAAAAATATTTTAAAAAAAGTTGATAAAAAGTCTTGACATTATATAACAAATGTTATATAATAATAATGTAAGGAGGTTGGCAGACCTTACAAATAAAATAGGAGGTAAAGATATGCGAGCCAAGCATAAGAAAAAGCCACCAAAACTGAAATTCAAGTTCTCCGTCAAGATAAACTTAGTAATCATCAGTTTTGAATGGCAAATCGAAATCGGGGAGTAAACCTCCCCGCCCCCTTGGGGGCTTATGTATAGTATATCAAAAGTTCTTATGAAAGTAAATTTTAGAATTACCAAGCATCCTTTTAATTGGACAGCATTCATCATCTGGTTAATCGTGATTGTTGCTGTTGTTTACTTATTCACCAGATAGGAGGAAGTCAGATGAAAGCGGATAGCGAAAAGATTAAGTGGCTACTTGATAATTTCAGCCAATACGAAATTTCAAGAGCAACCGGAGTGGCCCAACCTAGCTTATCAAACATTAAGTCAGGGACAAGAAAAATTGAAAATCTTAGCTTAAAAGTAGCTAGCAAATTAACAGAATATGCAGAGGAATTGAAAATGGAAAAAGCAAAACAACTACTTGAAACAATCAAAAACAACGACGTATCATACGCTATTGTCAATGAAGATGGGGCAGTATATTGCAACTGTGAAACAAGCAATATCATGGATATTTATGGACACAATGGCGAAGATGGACATTTCTACGGTGTTTACGGCGACGCAGTTGGCGGACAAATTGACAGTCGTAACGTATCTGATGACGTTATTTTGAAAGCTATTCGTTTGATGTTAGATTTGGGAGAACCTGTAGAACGTCCAGAAATTCCTACGGGTTCAGATTTCAAACAAACATTTGTAGACGGATATTTTGAGACAGTCGAATTGATGAAACATTCTGGACTTCTTCAAGAGCAAGAAGAAAATGAGAAAGTTAAAGAATGGGTTGAAGCTCACAAAGATGTTGCGGGTTCAACAGTTAAACATTCATTCTTTGGAATTGGTAAAGTGGTAGAAATCAAAGATAATACTATTGTTATAGATTTTGAAGATGCAGGAAGAAAAACTTTAGCGCTTGAAGCAATCGTAGAAAGTGATTTGTTAGATTTTGAATAAACTATAGGACAGGCTGGCAGTGGTGCTAGCCTGTTTTTCGTTTAAACGGAAAATTTAAAAAATGTCTATTATAACAGAAAATCTTTTGATTTTTTTACTGGATAGTGGTATAATAATTGTACACAAATTTTAAACAATCTACTAGATAACCAAGTGCAGAGAGGGTGATACCTTGCTTGGATTATGTGCATAATTCCCGTTACGCTTTTTGTGAGATATTGCAGGAAGATAAGTAACTCTCTTTTGGGCGATCGGAAGAGGTCATGACGTGAAAGAAGATTGAGGGTGTACATAGTATAGAGATTGTGCGTAGTTAGACCATTATCAGACGGTGGCAGTGACAATAGACGCTCTCAGTGAGAGAATAACCTAGCAAGGCCTTATGTAGCAATAAGAACCAAACTAGGAACGCTAAAATAAACTGTTTTGCACTTGCGGTCGAGGTATCGGCCAATAACACTAAAGATAAGTACAAGTAGCCCAAATTGTGCAGAGAATTTACAAGATATTTGTGCTAAAATATTAATCTGAATGTCGGGTGAAAGTTGGACGTAACCAGTCGTGCCTAGTCATTAAATCGCTACGGAAGTCATAGGGTCGCTCCTTATGGCTCAGACCGTGGTAGTCTATCGGTCAATAAATTGCGTACAATCAAAGTAGAGCGAAGGCTCATTTGATAGATTGTTTAAAGTTTGTGTCTGCTCTTGCATAATGCAAGAGTTTTTTCTTTGGAAACAATCAACAATTTTAGAAACTAGCATTGAGATGTTAGTTGTCCTTTTGATCATCAGTGTCCTTATGCTCTTATTTGTCCCTAATCTAACCAAGCAAAAAGAGGCTGTTTCGGATACGGGAAATGCTGCGGTGGTTAAGGTAGTTGAAAGCCAGGCTGAGCTCTATGAACTCAAAAATACAGGAGATCAAGCAACCCTCAGCAAATTAGTCGCAGCTGGGAACATTAGTCAAAAGCAAGCAGACTCTTACAAGGCTTATTATGGGAAGAACAATAGTGAGACTCAGGCAGTTGCCAATTAAGGCCTTTACCGTTTTGGAAAGCCTCTTGGTCTTGATGATTAGCAGTTTTATCTTGCTGGCTCTATCAAGCTCAGTTCAAGCTACTTTTGAGCAGATTCAGGCAAAGATCTTTTTTTTAGAATTTGAGCATTTTTATCAGGAAAGTCAGAAGCTTAGCGTATCTTCTCAGAGGAAGCTGGTGCTAGAAATATCCAGTCAAGAGATTACAAACGGTTATGCTCGTCTTCCAATTCCCAAAGGAATCCAAGCACCTGAATCTACCCAGATCTATTTTGATAAGACTGGTGGTAATTCTTCACTCAGTAAAGTTCAGTTTCAAACCAAGGAAGGACTGGTGACCT
>ERZ772986.476-NODE-476-length-25019-cov-4.672969_pt1 | contig 25019 bp, 19 predicted proteins | sample MGYA00511898_ERZ772986 | MGnify/ENA primary metagenome ERZ772986 (study PRJEB29015, sample SAMEA2737934) | human oral metagenome | biome: human oral; feature: human-associated habitat; material: dental | place: China | collected 2148 ... | reverse complement strand
TTCTGCCCTCCGAATCAGTTGCTGCAACGATGTAACGGCGATTCTGCCCGCTGTAATGGGGGCTCAAATCTCAAAAAATCCCTTTCAGACCCTCCGAATGGTCATCTAATTTCGAAAACAGCCCTTTCAAACCCTCCGAATGGTCGTCTAATTTCAAAAACAACCCTTTCAGACCCTCTGAATGGTCATCTAATTTTGAAAACAACCCTTTCAGACCCTCCGAATGGTCGTCTAATTTCGAAAACAATCCTTTCAGACGCGTCAGAACACGTTTTACATCCATGCAACAAGGCTTCGAACGCGCCGTAACACGTGATTTCCACAGGAACAGGGAGCAAGCGGAATGCTATCTATTAATTATCGTTAAGTTTGGGTTGTCACCACTGCCGTTTGCCCCCGCACTCCTCCTTTTTTATTACCTTTGCGAAAATAAAATTTTAATTCCCCACGAAATGAGAATATTTCTACTCACGATAGTTTTTTTGATGCCATTGGCTATGCCGGCACAAACCGACACAATCATGCAAAAAAACAATATCGAAGTATTAAAAGCCGAGGCGGTACGAAAAGCGGCTGAAGCGAAAGCTGCCGCTGAAAAGGCGCAACGCGCTGCAGAAGAAGCCTTGGAGGCGGCGAGGAAAGCCGAGCAGGCAGCACAAGAACAGCGCAAGGCAGCGAAGGGATGGACGATTCCTGCAGAGACACCAACTAAGACGAAGGAAAGCAAAACTCCATCAACCCAAAAAGTAAACGAAGACGAGGCTTACTTGGCGGGTGCGGTGCCCGAGGTAAACGGAAAGGTGGTTTTCAACGAACGCTTTGCCCTACCTGGAATGACAGTTGCCGAAGTCTATCAGAAAACCTATTCGTTATTAACGGCGCAGACGCACGATGAGCACCAAGCTACGGGAAGCCGCATCGTGCTGGTGAACGAGAATGAGCACACAATTGTGGGGAAATATTGCGAATGGCTTGTGTTTAACAGCAGTCTGCTGTCGTTGGATCGCACGAAATTTGACTACACGTTGATTGCACACTGCGAAGACAACGCGATAGCATTGACGCTTTGCCGCATCAGCTATGCGTATGAGGAAAATCGCTCGTCGGGATTTAAAGCCTCGGCTGAGGAACTGATTTCTGATAGCGTGGCACTGAATAAAAAGCGCACAAAGCTGTTTAAAACAAACGGGAAATTCAGAAAGAAAACGATTGACCGGGTAAATGAAATATTCAAAACACTTCAAACAAATTTAAAATAATGATGGAACAAGAATACAACACGGGAAAAAGTAAGCCCGAATATGCAGTGAAACCACATCACCGACTCAAACGCTTGGGCGAAGGTGGTCCTTCGATGTTGAAGGTGAGAAACATTTTAAACCTGGTGTTTATGGCCTTGGCAGTGGTGGGCGTAGTCCTTTATTTGCAAAGTGAACAGCACACCATCGCAACCATCATCCTGATTGTCGCTGTGGTGATAAAGTTTGCCGAAGTAGCCATTCGAATGTTTCGTTCATGAAGAAAATTCTCGTAGCCACCGCTTTCTTATTGCCTGCCCTGCAAGGTTTCGCTCAATTTGATGATGGATTTAATCAGATTGACGAGATGGGCAATATCACCCAACGCAATAATTTAGCAAAAAAAGATTCAACCAACGCACATCATGAGATTCCGATGGGGCTCAAAGTGTGGACAATCGATTCGCGATTTGGCGATAGGAAGGCCGCTGTACCCGATACCTTGTCCTACATGTACATGAACACCATTTTCACCACGGGTCTCTATGGGCAATATAACACTACGGGGAACTTAGGTGCGCCACGCTTAAATCGCATTTTCATCGACAGGCAACCAGCGCAACAATTCATTTTCACACAGCCCTATGACTTTGTCATCACGCCCGTTTCGCAATTCCTTTTCACCAATACGCTCTCTCCCATTACCAATCTGAGCTATAACAATGCAGGTAATCGCAACAATGGTGAAGACCATCTCACGGCAAAATTTGCAGTAAACGCGGGCAAACGGCTCGGTGTGGGGTTCATATTTGATTATCTGTATGGGCGCGGATACTATCAAAACCAAAGCACGGCACATTTTAATTACACCATGTACGGCTCCTACTTAGGCGACCAATATCAAGCCCATCTGCTGCTTTCCACTTATCACCAGAAGATGGCCGAGAATGGTGGCATTACAAACGATGATTACATCAAGCATCCCGAGAGTTTTAATGAGAGCTATAGCACAGACGAGATTCCTACAGCCCTCACACGCAACTGGAACAGAAATGATAATCAGCATGTCTTTTTCACACAGCGCTATAACGTAGGCTTCCACAAAAAGGAGCCTATGACCGAGGAGGAAATCAAGGCGAAAAAGTTTGCGATGGCATCGAAAAAGGAAAACGAAGAAGCGAAAGATAAAGATAAAACCGGAAAATCAAGGCAAGATAAAACCATCCTGACTGCCGGTCGACCTGAAGATGCAAAGATTGCCGGGACCGAACCTGTTGACGGAAAGAAGGCTGCACAACGCATGGTGATGGATAAAGCTACTGCCGACAGTTTGCTGCAAGCAGAGAAGAAAGCGCAGCAAGATACGGCATGGGTGAAAACGGTGTTTGTTCCTGTCACGAGTTTCATCCACACCCTAAGTTTCGACAACTATCGTCGCATTTACCAAGCCTACGAAACGCCTGCTAACTTCTACGCGAACGCCTATACGATTGTTCCGCCTTATGGCAACGCTGATATTTACGATAAGACAAGGTTTTACGAGCTAAAGAATACGTTTGCAATCTCGCTCTTAGAGGGATTTAACAAGTGGGCAAAGTCTGGACTGAAAGCCTTTGCCACATCTGACTTCCGACATGTTACACTGCCCGATGTTACGGATTATAAAACCTATAACGAGCACAATCTGAGCATTGGTGCAGCGTTAAGCAAGCAGCAAGGTAGTGTTTTTCATTATCAAGTCTTGGCTGAGACTTGGCTGACGGGAGTTGATGCGGGGCAACTAAAGGTAGATGCTACTGCCGACCTGAATTTTAAGCTTTTCGGCGATACACTCAGCTTGGCTGCAACCGGTTTCTTCCATCGCTTAAATCCAACATTCTATTATCGGCATTTTCATGGGCGACATGCCTGGTGGGATAACAATAGCCTGTCAAAAATGTTGCATAGTCGCTTAGAAGGTAGTTTGTCCTATCAAAAGACACGCACGACATTACGTATCGCTTTCGATAATATCAAGAATCATACGTATTTCACTTCAGCATATACCGTGAGCAGCGGTAATCGGGTTAATCATGCATTTGACGTGTCGCAACACGCCGGAGGCATCAGCCTTTTCACAGCGGCTCTGACCCAAGACTTCACAGTTGGACCGTTGAATTGGGAGAATAGGCTCACTTATCAGAAATCAAGCAATGCAACCGCTCTCCCACTGCCCGATTTCAATTTTTATAGCAATCTCTACTTGCGTTTTAAGATTGCGCGGGTGTTGCATTGCGATTTCGGTGCCGATATTCGCTATTTTACCCGCTATTATGCTCCTGATTATGTTCCAAACATCGGGCAATATGCCGTGCAAGTAAATACCAACACGTCGGGTGGTGACAGCCGCGTACAGGTAGGCAATTATCCCATAGTGAATGTCTATGCCAACTTCTTTCTCAAACATGCTCGGTTCTTCATCATGATGAGTCACATCAATGCAGGCATGGGTAACAAGGATTATTTCCTCACACCACATTATGCACTCAATGAACGCATCTTAAGAATTGGGCTCAGTTGGAATTTCTTCAATTAACGATGCAAAACTCCGCAGTCACAACCAATTCCTTCCGTGCTTGGTGCTTAGCCATGCGCCCCAAGACCCTTATCAGCGCAATCGTCCCTGTAGCTTTAGGGGCAGCGTACGCTTTTAGTCAAACCAGCATGGAACAGTTCCAAAAACTTCCTGTTCTGCTCTGTTTCGCATTTGCCATCATCATGCAGATTGATGCCAACTTCATTAACGACTACTTCGACTGCCTGAAAGGAAACGACAAGCCCGAAGAGCGGTTGGGACCGAAGCGCGCATGCTCTGAAGGATGGATTACGCTTGCAGCCATGAGGAGAGCCATCATCATCTGCACCATTATTGCCGCTATAACAGGGCTACCACTGATTATCTACGGCGGTTACAAGCTGATTTTTGCCGGATTGGCCTGCATCCTGTTTTGTTTTCTCTATACAACGAAACTTTCTTATTGGGGCTTAGGAGATCTCCTCGTGATTCTCTTCTTTGGCCTCACGCCAGTCTGTCTCACCTACTATGTTGCTGTGCCGCCGGCGTTGCAAACCTTTCCTTTAGAGGTTATTCTGCTGGCACTCGCGTGCGGCCTCGTTATCGACACGTTACTCATCGTGAACAACTACCGAGACCGAGATAACGACCGGAAAAGCGGCAAAATCACCCTCATTGTGCGTGTCGGTGAACGGTGGGGCGCAAGATTATACCTGCTCGCCGGAATCATCGGCGAACTTTTGCTGTTCTACATCGTTTATGCAGAGAACAAGAGCAAAATCGGCTCGATGCTCCTCATTTTGTATTTACTCGCACATTTTTATGCTTACGAAAAGATGATTCAGCTGCGTCAAGGTCGGGAATTGAATAAAATCTTAAGTTTAACCGCGCGCAACATCTTTATTTTTGGCACACTGTCCGTTTTTGCACTACTCTTATAGAGAACTTCTCAGGATGCAACAGCCCAACTTAGAACTCATTCAGTTTATTGAGACAAACATTCTTCCCCGTTACAACTCCTTTGGGAAAAGTCACGGATTGCAGCATGTCAGCCGTGTTATCAAGGCGTCCATCACTTTAGCCAACCAAATTGGCGCAAACGTCGACATGGCTTATGTTATCGCAGCCTATCACGACTTAGGCATGAGCGGTCCTCGCGCGGTTCACCATCTTACAGGCGGGCGCATCCTGAATGCTGACTCGCGCTTAAAGAAATGGTTCAGTACCGAGCAGATAAAAATCATGAAAGAGGCTGTCGAGGACCATCGCGCCAGTGCAAGCCGCGCGCCACGCTCGATTTACGGCAAAATTGTTGCAGAAGCCGACAAAGATCTCTCGCCCGACGTCGTGTTCACCCGTGCCATTCAGTACGGCATAGAGAATTATCCCTTGTTAGACGAGGAACAGCAGTGGAAACGCTTTGTTCAGCACATGAACGAAAAATATTCTGCTCGAGGCTACATTCACAGCTGGATACCGGGGAGTTCAAATGCAGAAAACCTCAAAGAAATACAAAACATCATCGAACAACGGGAGAAACTGCATCAAATCTTCAAAAAAATTTATGTAAAAGAAAAGCGCCAATAAATTTGGCACGTCTAAAAAAAAAATATACCTTTGCAACGCATTTGCAAGCGCAGATGTTCATGTCCGCCGATATGGCTCAGTTGGTAGAGCAATTCATTCGTAATGAATAGGTCCTCGGTTCGAGTCCGAGTATCGGCTCTAAAAGCGGAATTAGCACATCGGTAGTGCGCGAGCTTCCCAAGCTTGAAAGGCGGGTTCGACTCCCGTATTCCGCTCAAATGCTAACACAATGAAAACACAACACAACATTTTTCTGACAAAATTCCTCCCTCAGCTTGCGCTGTCCATCATTGCCTGACGAGTCACGCATTGGGAATAGGCAAAAAAAACACTGAGCGGGAACACATTGCCAGCAGCAATGCGCTCCCGCTCAAAGATTCTGCAGAAAACCTTAGAAGCGAAAGTCAAGTTCCACGTCAACGAGATTAAAATTGTGCTTTGACAAGCTCCGATCGTTCACGCGCGCGTATTCCACATTGAGTTGCACGTTTTTATGAAACAGATAATCGGCGCCCACCTCATATTGTGTGCGCGCATGATTCCATTCTGCATTGGCACGATAGAGATCATAGCGCGCCTTCAGGTGAAATTTGTTTTTCACCACCGGTGCAATCACCAAACCATAAAATCCATCGGCTTTATCCCCCAGTGCACTGATGTTACAGTTCTTAAAGTTGGGATCTTGCGCGTTAGTGTTCGTAATCGCGGTCGAAAAGGCCTTTCCCGTGGAGTGAACATACTCGGAACGCACCGTCCAGTCGTTTACCTTGTATTCACCGCTCAGCGCATAGCGATGTTTGGGCAATGACCGCACGCCACTGTGCAGAACACCAGCTGCATCGCTCCATGTTCCTCGACGCGCGACAGAACCTTCCCAGCCAAACACACCTACGCGCAGGCCTTTGACAGGCATTACCCAAATGCCACCAATCACGTCCTTGCGCTGGTCAACATCCTTGGTGTTTATGCCTTGTCCGTTGAAGATTCCCACCTGATAGTGCAGCAACTTGCGACCCTCGGCATTGGGAAGCACATCGCCTTGCAATTGCAGACCAATGTCGCGGCCGTTACTGGGCTGCTCACCGCTGCGGTCGCTAAACCCAGCGAGTTTCAGCACCGCCTGACCAACGCTCATGAAACCCTGGTCGATAGGATGCAGGGGATTGTCGAAAGTGAACGGACGCTTAAACTGACCCACCTTGACGTGGGCAAAATCATACTTTTGCCACTCGGCAAAGAGGTCGACCAAGCGTGGGCTGCTTCCCAACGTCGAGGTATTGCCATTGGTTTGCATCTGCGCCTTCCAATAAAAGTCGTTACTCACGCAACCTTCCAATGACAAGCGCAGTAACCGCAAGTTAAAGGTGTTGCCCTTCGCGTTCTGCTGATTGGAATACTGGTACTGTGTCATGCCATAGCCTGACAACTTAATACGCTTCACCCACTCGGGTGTTTCGGCCTGTGCCGACAGTGTAGCGAGCAATAACATGCTCGCCAGGATGTTTTTTGTCTTCATGCGTTCATGAATTAGTGAAAGATATGTTATGAATTACTTTTTTTCTAAGAGTACCACGTTCTCCACATGCGGAGTATGCGGAAACATGTCGACGGGTTGCACCTGCACCACCCGATATTGCGCATTCAACAGTTGTAAATCGCGTGCCTGAGTGGCTGGATTGCAACTCACGTAGACTATTCGCTGTGGCGCGGCGTTCAGGATAACTTTCACCACGTCGGCGTGCATGCCAGCACGTGGCGGGTCGGTGATGATGACGTCAGGGCGTCCGTGCTCGGCAATAAAGTCGTTTGTCAGGATGTTTTTCATGTCGCCCGCATAAAACAGCGTGTTGTCAATGTGGTTAATGGCGCTGTTCACCTTGGCGTCTTCAATTGCTTCGGGAACATACTCAATTCCGATGACTTTCTGCGCTTTTCGCGCTACGAAATTGGCAATCGTGCCTGTGCCGGTGTAAAGATCATAGACTAATTCGCTGCCCGTGAGCGCGGCAAAGCGGCGCGCCACGTCATAGAGGTGGAATGCCTGCTCGGTGTTGGTTTGATAGAAACTTTTTGGCCCGACCTTGAATTTCAAGTCCTCCATCGTCTCGTAAATGAAGTCGGTGCCTCGAAATGTGATTAAATCCAAGTCGGCAAAGGTGTCGTTGCCCTTTTGATTGTCGACATACAGCAAGCTACTAATCTCGGGGAAGGTCTGCGCGACGTGTTCCAATAGTTTTTCTGCACGCTCGGCATCATCGGGCGCATCATAGTGGAATTGCACCAACAGCATGAACTCGCCCGTGTTAGAATTGCGCATCATCAAGCTGCGCAACAGGCCATGCTGCGCTTTAATGTCATAAAAACTGAGCTGTTCGGCCACGGCATAGCGATAAATCTCGTTACGAATGCGGTTTTGCAAGTCGTCCATCAACCAACACTTCTCGATAGGGTAAATTTTATCGAATGCACCCGTGATGTGGAAGCCTATTGCGCTGTCGTTCAAATGTCCTGCACCATCCTCGGTGCGTGGTGGTAAGGCTGCGAGCTCTTCTGCCGTGTACCAACGTTTGTTAGCGCAGCCAAACTCTAATTTGTTGCGATAACCCAGCACTTTCACGCTGCCCAGGATGGGGCTGACGAGTGGCAGCTCGACTTTGCCAATTCGCGTGAGTTGGTCGACAACTTGCTGTTGTTTCGCGGCCAACTGAGCCTCGTAGGGCAGATTCTGCCATTTGCACCCACCACAAACGCCAAAATGCTGACAAGTAGGCACTGCGCGCACGTCACTATAGGCCTTGAATTGCACAACAACGCCCTCCATATAGTTATGTTTCTTGCGGGTAATCTGAACATCGACCACGTCACCTGGCACACAGAACGGAACGAACACTACGCGCTCGTCGACATGGAACAAACTCTTTCCTTCGGCTGCAACAGCCTCGATGACCACGTCTTGCAACAGTGGCAATGGCTTATGTTTTCTTGTCATTCGTCAAAAATGTTTTTATTCAAAGCAATGAAGCCCGCAGATGGGGTGGCCGCGGTTGCGTTCTGCTTTTCACAGCATGCAAAATTAGCAAAATATTCTCTAAAAAAGCCATCTATCTCTACTGACTGGTGCAAATCAAGTGAAAAAGTGGTACAACCACAAAAACATGGATTAAACGCATAAAAATAAAGAAACACACCATGGGATTCTGCATTTTCTAATGAAACATGTCAAATCCCTGAAGATGATTCTTTCTGAATTTCGGCAGTGAGCGCATCCTTATCAGGGTTTTTATGAATTGTGATAGCATCGCCATCACCCAAATTGCCTGACAGAATCTGTTCACTCACAACATCCTCAATGTAAGTTTGGATGGCACGCTTCAAGGGACGAGCGCCAAACTGCACATCATATCCTTTCGTTGCCACGAAATCTTTGGCAGCCTCTGTGATATGTAGCGGATGGCCTAATTCCTGCATCCGCTGTAACAATCCCCTTAGCTCAATATCGATTATCTTTTTAATGGCTTCCAAATCTAATTGGTCAAACGTGATAATCTCGTCTAAGCGATTCAGAAACTCTGGTGCGAACTGCTTGCTCAGGCTCTTCTGAATAATACTACGCGCATATTCCTTATCTGACGCGGTCATATTCACCCCATTCAGACGAGTAGCCGTGAAACCAATTCCCTGACCAAAATCTTTCAGTTGGCGCGTTCCCGTGTTAGAGGTCATGATGATAACCGTATTACGAAAATCAACCTTTCGCCCATTACCATCGGTAAGTCGTCCCTCATCGAGCACCTGCAACAGCAGATTATAAATGCTGGCATGCGCTTTCTCGATTTCATCTAAAAGTACGATAGAATAAGGATGGCGGCGAATTCGTTCGGTCAGCTGACCACCTTCTTCATAACCCACATACCCCGGGGGAGCACCGATGAGACGTGAGGCGTTAAAACTCTCAGCATATTCGCTCATATCAATGCGGATGAGTGCATCATCAGAGCCAAACATATAATGGGCCAGTTGCTTTGCCAAATAGGTTTTGCCCACTCCTGTCGGACCTAAGAACATGAATGCACCTATGGGATGGTTAGGGTCTTTGATACCTACTCGATTGCGTTGAATGGCCTTCGCTATCTTTTCAATAGCTGCATCTTGTGCTATCACATACTGCTTCAATTGCTCGGGCATTTGCCGCAGGCGTACATACTCGTCCTCACTGATGCGCTGCACGGGAATGCCCGCCATCATTGACACGACATCTTCTACATCGTGTTCTGAAACGCCATGCCAGTTTTCGCCATCTTCATCAGCCCACTTTCGGTTCAACATCTCTAACTCTCCCTCCAACGCTGTTTGCTGATCACGACAGCGTGCTGCCAATTCAAAATCCTGACTTAGCACGGCCTTCTTTTTCTTGTCGATTACATCAGCCAATTCGCGCTGTTTGTCAGTAATCTCAGTAGGTATCTTGGCATGTTGGAGATGCACGCGTGCACCGACCTCATCCAACGCATCTATAGCTTTATCGGGAAAGAAGCGGTCTGTAATGTAGCGCTGCGTCAATTTGACGCAGGCGGCCAGCGACATTTCGTCGTAACGCACATGATGATGCTGTTCGTAGTGGCCTTTTATATTATGCAGAATAGCAAGTGTTTCCTCGCTCGTCGTCGGCTCAACCATCACCTTTTGGAAGCGGCGCTCCAACGCACCATCCTTCTCAATGGAGTTACGATACTCCTTAAGCGTCGTGGCACCAATAAATTGGAGTGTCCCACGTGCCAGGGCTGGTTTCAAAATATTTGCAGCATCCATACTCCCCGATGAATTTCCTGCACCAATAATTGTGTGTATCTCATCTACAAATACTATCACATCGGGATTTTGTTCTAACTCATTCACAAGAGACTGGATACGCTCTTCAAACTGTCCGCGATATTTCGTTCCTGCAACAACCGAAGTGAGATCAAGGCTCACCACACGTTTATTAAACAAAAACGGAGTTGTTTCGTGCTTCACAATGCGCTGTGTGAGTCCTTCTACAATGGCACTCTTCCCTACTCCCGGCTCACCAATTAAAACAGGATTATTCTTTTTGCGTCGACACAAAATTTCAATCACCCGCTGAATCTCGGATTCGCGCCCTACCACTGCGTCTAATTTACCATCTGCAGCAGCCCGTGTTAAGTCGGTTGTAAAATGATCAATGAAAGGTGTTTTACTTGTTTCTTTATTATTTTGCAACACTTTGGTTGTCTGTACCTGACTACTACCACCTTTATCATCGGCCAATTCCTCCTCGGCCTCATTGGGCACGTCAAGGCTATCGGCAGGCACTTTATCTTTTTCGTTCTCGGCTTTGATAAAAGTCAGTACGTCTACATATTCCATCTTATTTTTTTCTAATATCTCCTTAGCGCCATTGTCCGAATGGTCGTGTAAAATAGCTAAAATCAAATGCTGCACTTCCACAATCTCTGCATGCAAAACGCGCGCTTCCAACACTGCTAAACGCAGGATGTTACTTGCTTGCTGATCTAACACTATTTCTGAATCCACCTGCGTTGCATCAGTTTCTCCCGTCTTTACCTGTAATTCGAGTGCACGTTTCACAGACGATTCATCTATTTTCAAGCGTTCAAAAAGTACATGAAGTAAGTTATCATCATCCTTGAGCATGCCTAAAACCAAATGTTCGGGCTCCACTGATGGACTGGAGAGCCGAAGCGCTTCCTCACGACTGGATGCCAAGACCACGGAAACATTATGCGAGAATTGAGTTGTCATGTTGTTATTCCTTTCTTCCTTTCGAGACCCCAGGCCTCTCTTGTTTCTATTGAACGTCCCTATTATATTATTTCTAATTCCTGCATGCCATTCTTACAAAGGCTATGCCAGAAGTGCCATATTGGGCACGCTTTTTGCATTATCAACGCGAAAGTATAAAAAATAAATGATAAAAGGAGATGTAAATTATGGCATTTATTGATTACTATAAGATATTGGGTGTTGATAAAAACATTCCACAAAAAGATGTGAGAGCGGCCTATCGAAAACGGGCTAAACTGTTTCATCCCGATCTCCACCCAAACGATCCGAAAGCGAAGGCAAAGTTTCAAGCGCTCAACGAAGCCTACGACGTGATTAGCGACCCCGAGAAGCGTGCCAAATATGATCAATATGGCGAGAAGTGGCAACAGGCCGATGCTTTCCAAGGGCAAGCGGGAGGCAATGCGGCAGGAAATCCTTTCGAGGGATTTGATTTCAGCGGCTACGGTGAAGGAGGCGGTGGATTCTCAAGCTTCTTTCAAGATTTATTTGGCGGTGGTGCACATTTCCGCTCATCGGGTTTTAACTATGGCACACAGAGTCGCCCAGACAGCGGGCAGATGGAAGCAAAAGTGAATATAGACCTCTATACAGCCTTGTTGGGTGGCGAGATAATGATTCAGCTCAGCAATGGCCAAAAGCTAAAGCTAAAGGTTAAACCTGAGACGCAGAATGGTACGAAAGTACGCGTGCGTGGCAAGGGATATAATCGTGGGGATGGTACTTTTGGTGATTTGATTATTAACTATCAAGTAAAGTTGCCTACAGGACTCAATGAACGTCAAAAGCAACTTCTGCGTGAAATGCAACAAGCATAATACTGACATAATGACTTATAAAAAGGGAGGAGCAGCAAAATACTCCTCCCTTTTCGTATGTCAATTTGACAGATTTTGGCCTACTATCATCCGAACAGCATTAGTTCTTAATTTATTGCTGCGCGATAAAAACGGATTGAAAACCAAAAATAATGTCTCTACTCTAACAGCGTTGTGGCACGAACACGGCTCAGTGTCTCGGGGGTCATTTGCAAATAGCTGGCAATATAAAGTAGCGGTGCACGCAAAATAACCTGTGGCATGAGTTTGCTCATACGTTTATAACGATTGCTAGCCGACTCAAAACGCACCAAATCAGCATGCACTTGCGAGAGAATAAGACTCTCCTCCAATATCTTGCGATAAAGAATCTGAATGTTCACGTTGTGCAGTGCCACCTGCTCCAAACGTTTTTTAGGCAGTGCATAGATAATGGAAGTCTCTAAAGCATCGACTTGAAGATGGCTGGGAATCTCCTTAAACAAGCTTTCAATGCACATAAAAATCGACCGATCGGCACCTAAATGCTCGGTCATATCCTTACCGTTTTTGAAATAATACTGGCGAATGAGACCTTTGTCGATGTAGTAAATGTTTTTACACACATCGCCATCTTTTAGGATAGCTTCGCCTTTAGCAAACTTCATCGGCACCAGCACGCTCTCCAAAATGTCTAATTCATCGTGTGTCATTGTGCTATACTTTCGCGCGAGTTCGCGTGCTATATCGCGCGGTGTATTCATCAATTCTTTCATATAATAAGGCTCCTTCAAAAAGTTAATTATAGGGGGTTACTTAATCTAATTTCAATACGGCTAAGAAAGCTTTCTGCGGCACTTGCACGTTGCCCACTTGCTTCATGCGTTTTTTGCCTTGCTTTTGCTTTTCCAAGAGTTTACGTTTTCGGCTAACATCGCCGCCATAACATTTGGCCGTAACGTCCTTCCGCACTTGCTTAACCGTTTCACGAGCGATAATTTTAGCTCCAATCGCTGCCTGGATGGCTATGTCGAACTGCTGCCGAGGGATAAGCTCTTTGAGTTTCTCGCACATCCTGCGCCCAAAGGTCACGGCATTACTTTCGTGAGTGAGCGTCGAGAGTGCATCAACGGGCTCGCCATTGAGCAAAATATCTAATTTAGCCAACTTCGACGGACGAAACGAATCGATGTGATAGTCGAACGAAGCATAGCCTTTTGAAATGCTTTTGAGTTTGTCGTAGAAGTCGATGACGATTTCGCCAAGCGGAATATAAAAGTGCAGTTCCACCCGATTGCCGCTCACATATTCTTGCTTAATGAGCTCGCCACGCTTATCCAAACAGAGGGTCATGATGGAACCAATATAGTCGGCTGCCGTGATGATGGTAGCGCGAATGTAGGGCTCCTCAATATGGTCGATGAGCGTTTGTTCGGGCAATCCCGATGGATTGTGCACCTCCTTCACATTGCCCTGTTTGTCGTAAACCATATAGGACACGTTGGGGACGGTGGTAATGACATCCATATTAAACTCTCTATCCAAACGCTCTTGAATGATTTCCATGTGCAGCAGTCCCAAGAAACCGCAACGAAAGCCAAAACCTAAAGCCACAGAACTCTCTGGCGAAAAAGTCAGGGCGGCATCGTTAAGCTGCAACTTTTCTAAAGAAGCCCGCAGGTTCTCATAGTCGTTGGGATCGATGGGATAAACACCGGCAAAAACCATAGGCTTCACCTCCTGAAATCCGGCAATCGCTTCGCGGCAGGGATGAGCAACAGAGGTAACCGTGTCACCCACTTTCACTTCAGTCGCCGTTTTAATGCCGCTGATGATATAACCCACTTCACCCGTTGTGAGCGCCTGCTTGGGCATCATATCCATCTTCAAAACACCCACTTCATCGGCCGTATATTCCATCCCCGTGTTGAAGAACTTCACCTTTTCACCCTTCTTGATGCAGCCGTTAACCACCTTGCAAAGCACGATGACGCCACGGAAACTATTGAAAATAGAATCGAAGATTAAAGCTTGGGCAGGCGCTTCGGGGTCGCCGACAGGTGCAGGAATACGCGCGATAACAGCCTCTAAGATGCGCTCCACGCCCTCACCCGTTTTGCCCGACGCACGAATAATTTCTTCGCGCTTGCAACCGAGAAGCTCGATAATCTCGTCTTCCACCTCGTCGGGCATCGCATTGGGCATGTCGATTTTGTTAATCACGGGGATAATCTCCAAATCGTGCTCAATCGCCATATACAGGTTGGATATAGTCTGTGCCTGCACACCCTGCGTGGCATCAACCACGAGCAATGCGCCTTCGCAAGCTGCAATCGAACGCGAGACCTCATAAGAAAAGTCCACGTGTCCCGGCGTATCAATCAAGTTTAAAATATAATCCTTGCCATCCTGCGCTTTGTAACCCATTTGAATGGCATGGCTCTTGATCGTGATGCCGCGCTCACGTTCCAAATCCATGTCGTCCAGCATCTGGCCTTCTGTGATTTGAATCGTTTTTGTCTTCTCCAACAAACGATCGGCAAGTGTAGATTTGCCATGGTCTATATGTGCAATAATACAAAAGTTTCGTATATTATTTATCGTTTCCATTCGGCTGAAAAATTACTTTTACGCGCAAAGTTAACGAAATTCCTTTAATAATTTAGTAACTTTGCGTGAAATAAAATAGCCAAACGATGAAAAAAGCATTATTCCTAAGCGCAGTAATTTCACTGCTTGCAGGCTGCCAGCACGAGACCGTTGACGACAGAGCTGCCCGGGAGGCTGCCGAATATACGAAGCAGATGTGCCCCACACCTATTGAAAACTTCACGCGGACAGACAGCTTGGTCTTCAACCGGGCGACGCGCACCCTCATCTATTACTGCGCATTTAGCGACAAGATGGACGACGAGAAAATGGTGACCATCAACCGAAACAAGCTCGTTGAGGGCTTGAAGGCCGGCATTAAAAACGACATCGGTCTCAAAACCTATCTTGAAGCGGGCATACACGTGATGTATGTTGTGCATTCTACAAAAGAGCCTCAGAAAGTGCTCTTCAAGGAGCAAATCCACTAAAACATGCAGGAGCCTTGCCCACAAAAGCACTCGGCCATGCGTTTATCGACCTTCCGAGAGGATAAAATTAATTTTCGGAATGCTTGTGGAGCTTCCGCAAATAACAAAACAAAAATTTTAGCGCTTGCGGAGCTTCCGCAAACGATAAAACAAAAAATTTAGTGCTTGCGGAGCTTCCGCAAATGGCAAAACAAAAAAATTGGCGCTTGCGGAGCTTCCGCAAATAATAAAACAAAAATTTTGGCGCTTGCGGAGCTTCCGCAAATGGCAAAACAAAAAAATTGGCGCTTGCATAGCCTATGCAAATGCCAAAACATAAAAAATAGCGTTTGCATAGCTTATGCAAATGCCAAAACATAAAAAACGATGCTTGCATAGCTTATGCAAATGCCAAAACATGAAAAATGGTGCTTGCATAGCTTATGCAAATGCCAAAGCGTAAAAAACGGTGCTTGCATAGGCTATGCAAATGGCAAAACATAAAAAACGGTGCTTGCATAGCCTATGCAAATGCCAAAAAAAGATTTCAAGACTTGCTCACAGTTGAGTAAACACCCAAAAACAAAGCGCTTCAGCTAACGGGCTATCGCTTAAAGGCTGCAATAATCTTTCGTGGCAATCCATGCCAAAGCACAGCTCTATTTTCAGTGGGCGACAGGCGATAAAAGCGCATATAATGGTACAATTTAATTTTCATGGTCTCCACATAATAGGCTAATCCCGACCGAACGGCATGCTTGCGCCCATGCATGCCAAAGTTGCCACGAGCGAAAACCACGTGCAAGATGTCGTTGACATAGGCTTCATCCGCCGAAGAAAGCTGAAAAGGATAATCTGCTTTCGGCAGTCCCAATGCCTGCACGCAAACGGCACCAAAGGCATTAAAGCCCGGAAGAAAATCTAATTGTTGCAACAGCTGATGTAATCGGCGGGCGTATTCAGGTTGAGACAACAGGCTTGCATGTGCATGAATCAATAAAGCCATGTCGCAAAGTTGCCGCAGCCCTATGCCCAACTCCACGAAATGATGATAGAGATGCAGGAAAGTAAAAATGAGATTTTCAACAGGAGGCAATGTGGGTACGGCACATCCGGCAACGTCAATAGAAAAAGGTTGGGCTTCGTTCAACATCTTGTCAAATGCCATTTGAACACGCTCCGAACAGAATTTAAGCAAGCAAAAATGCAATTCAAAGGGCACGTCCTTGTAATCGAAAGCAATATGCTGTTCGCTCTCATCATCCTCGGCACTGAAAGTCACGCCCCACGCCGACTGAATAACTTCTTTTGCACGCACAAAATTTCTGGCATCGCAATAGAAGTCTATATCACCCGACTGGCGATGCTGCGGATGAGGATAATATTGCGCCAACAGTTGTCCTTTCACCACAATAAACTCAATAGCATGTGCCCGCAACAATTCACACAATTCCACCAACACCTGATTAGCGCGCTGATTTTGTTTTGCAATCGTTTGTTGGGCCACAAGCAGTTCTATCACCGTTTGCCTATCCAACTGGAAACTATTTTCAGGCGCTAACAAAGCATCCGAAAGAAGTCCCAAAACCGTTTGTTTCTTGGCTGCGGTTATCATGGAACGACAGACAGGATGAGCTATTACTCCCCCTGTAATGGGCTTTTGCCAAAGCGATGCGCGAAGCAAAGCCAAAAAATAGTCTTTATGATTCATGCCAACAACAGCACTACAAACAAATTAATGAGCCGAAGGAGCAGGCTGCTGATCTAAAACAGAATAAACAGAATTCTTCGAAATAAACTCAGGCACAATAGCTTTCATCTTGCGAACAATAGCCATATTATCAAATCCGTGTGCCAAAAGAATAAGCTCGTCAATGTCATGCTTCACCTGTTCAAAATCATACTCTTGCACCTTGGCTACTCTAATCTTCTCGTGGAAACTGGGCAGCGTGTCTTCTTCTGTGCCCAAAACTTCCTCATAGAGCTTTTCGCCGGGGCGCAACCCCGTGTAAACAATCTTCACATCTGTGGCGCCGCTTAGCTTAATCATGCGTTTAGCCAAGTCGGATATCTTCACGGGCTCGCCCATGTCAAACACCAATATCTCGCCTCCCTTTCCTTGCGTGCCCGCCTCGAGCACCAACTTGCAGGCTTCCGGAATCAACATAAAGAAACGAATGATATTAGGGTCGGTCACCGTAACAGGGCCTCCTGCCTGTATTTGTCGTGTGAAAAGTGGAATTACCGAACCAGCAGAGCCCAGCACATTGCCAAAACGTGTGGTGACAAATTGTGTAGGTGGTGCGCCTGCCGAACCATTCGCCTGATACTGCTGCAGGAGTTTGGCATTCAATGATTGAGTGTAAATCTCGCAAATACGTTTCGAACATCCCATTACATTCGTGGGATTCACTGCCTTATCCGTACTCACCATGACAAACTTCTTCGCACCATATTTCACGCTAAGGTCGGCTATCACTTTTGTGCCATAAACATTATTCTGAATGCTCTCGCTGGGATTATCTTCCATCATCGGCACATGCTTGTAGGCTGCCGCATGGAACACATAATCGGGTTTAAACGATGCAAACAATTTGTCCATGCGCTCCTCGTTCGCAATGCTGGCTAAAATCACCGAACACTCCACTGATGGGAATTTATTTTGCATCAACAACTTCATGTCGTGCTGCGGTGTCTCTGCTTGATCAATCAACATCATAGCCGAAGGGGCAAATGAAGCAATCTGCCTCACCAACTCGCTTCCAATACTTCCGGCGGCGCCCGTAACCAAAATGCGCTTACCCGTCAGCATATTGGCCACCTCATCCATATCAATCGTGATTTCATTGCGCGGCAAAAGGTCGTTAATGCTGACTGGCTTCAAATCGTTCACCGTGCCATCTTGTGTCCACTCCTTTGTCTCGGGCAGCATCAAAATCTTCACACCCTGCTCAATCAACAGATCTTGCAACTTTGTATCATGGCGGAAACGGTCATTTTGTATAGGCGAAACCAACACCGTCTTAATGCCTTCGCGCACAATCACATCTTTCAGATGATCATCAACAGGATACACCCTTTCGCCCATCAACAACCGCGTTTTATAGGCGGGATTATGGCTGATGAAACCCTTTAGTAAATAGCGCGTGGGCTTTTCATTGATGATGTTTTTTGCCAATGAAATACCTCCGTCGCGAACACCATAAATAAGCGTCTTACTGGCACCATCATTGGCAAACGAAGCATCGTAGACCGACTTAATCAACACACGACAAGCCCACATCACAGCTGTGGCCAATAAATAGATGACGGCTAATTGGCGCGCCTGATAATGCACAAAGTATAAGCCAAAATTCTCTGAAAGATAATTGCTTGAATAGTAAATGATGTAATGGAAAATCTCTGTCAAGACTAATGCCACCCCCATAGCATAGCCCACCTTCTTCAAATCAATGAAGCTTGAATAGCGGATAATGCCCGAATAGGTGTGGAATATTTTAAACGCGATGACATTGAAAATCATATAAAACGACAGGGTCGTCAGCAGCGGAATGATACTGCCCAAGATACGCGCGCCATTCCAATAAAGCCATGTTACATAGATTCCCGACAGATAGCAAATCAAAATATCCATGCCCAAAATAGCCCAATAAGGCAGTGAGCGGCGCGAGAAATACCAATTAGAAAGTTTCTTTAAGAATTCCATTTTTCGTTTGTTTTTGGTTCATCTATTGGATTGCTTCTTTTATCAAACCGATGATATAAGCCACATCCTCTTCCGAAACCATCGGTCCGCTCGGCAAACAAAGTCCTTGATGGAACAGCTCTTCGCTCACACCATTCACATAAGCGGGATTATTTTGATAAACGGGCTGCTTGTGCATAGGTTTCCAAAGCGGGCGGCTCTCCACCCCATGCTGATCTAAATAAACGCGCAATGCCTCAACATTGGCATTCGGTTCGCAATCGGTATGCAGGGTCTTTGCCTGATGCACCGTACTGCCTGCACCACCAATAGCCCCCGAAACCATCGTCGAATAAGCGTTTTCCTGTCCTTTCACCTTCACTTCGGGCGAAAGCAAAATGGTGTTCAGCCAGAAATTACTATCACATTCGGCCGTGGGATTGTCATGGAACGTCACGCCCTCCACATTCTTAAATGCCTCACGATAGCAAGCAGCCAGACGCTGATGATGTGCAATATGCTCGTCTAAGATAGTCATTTGTCCACGACCGATTCCCGCACAAATATTGCTCATGCGATAATTATATCCCACATCGGTATGCTGATAATAAGGATAAGACTCTCGCGCTTGCGTGGCAAAATACATAATGCGGTTGCGCATTTCCATGTCGTTACAAATCAAAGCGCCACCACCCGAAGTGGTAATCATCTTATTGCCATTGAAGCTCAGCACACCAAAAACGCCGAATGTGCCCACCACTTTTCCATCATAACGCGAGCCAAAACCCTCAGCAGCATCTTCAATCACCGGAATATCATACTTTGCGGCAACCTCCAAAATTTCTTTAATCTTGCCCGGCATGCCATAAAGATAAACCGGAATAATAGCCTTGGGTTTGCGCCCCGTCTTTGCAATGCGATCTGCAATCGCCTTGTCTAACAACACAGGATCCATGTTCCATGTGTCGCGTTCCGAATCAACAAACACTGGCGTAGCTCCCAAATAGGTTACAGGATGCGAAGAAGCACAGAACGTGAAGCTCTGCACCATCACCTCGTCACCAGCCTTCACGCCACAGGCAATCAGCGCCAAATGCACGGCGGCTGTACCCGAAGAAAGAGCCACCACCTGCTTGTTTTGACCAACAAAAGCCTCGAGATCATGCTCAAAGCCATCTACGTTTGGACCCAATGGAACCACCCAATTAGTGTCGAACGCCTCTTGAATGAACTTCATTTCATTGCCACTCATGTGCGCCAAACAAAGTAAAATACGTTTTGCTACTATCATTACAGCTAATTTTTTAAAGTCATTTTTGAAGTCACAAAGATAACTATTTTTATAATTAACTCCAAGTATATCGCAAGAAAAGCCATCAAACAGCCCATTTCCATGACTTTTATTTCTAACAAATCAAGTTCAGTCGTTAGCAGGATATGCATTACGCACTCCCGTCCCCCCACTCTTTAAAACAAGTTTTATGATGCTTTCGGTGTCGCCATCGCCCAACCACGCTCACCACTATTGAAATTTACTACGCCAGGAAGTGCGGGAGCTGATGACGGTAAATCTTTTTTAAAACCATAGTATTGTGAATAAGGTTAGTGATTAAATCATAAAAAAGGCTTCCCGCAGTTGAAAATGCTGTTCCCAACTTTGGGAAGCCTTGTTTTTGCTGTTTTTCGTCGTTCCCAACTTTGGGAACGACTATTTTTATGATTTTTGGGTGTTCCCAAAGTTGGGAACACCCGTTTTTCTCATTTTTCCTCGCTCCCAAAGTTGGGAACACCTGTTTTTGTGAAATCCGGTGCGTCCCAAACTTGGGATAAGGCATATCTAAAACATCTAATTCCTTTTTATGTTAAAGCAACTGCCGTTCCACCTATTTAAACCAGGTTGGTTCGGCAGAAGCCCCCCTCAAATTTTATGTCCGCAATAGATACAGATTACCATAACTGCAAGCGCTCGGCTTCGGGGAGATAGAGCTTGTCGCCAGGCTTCACATTCCATGCCTTGTAGAAAGCATCGATGTGGGGCAATGCACCATCTACGCGCCATTTGCCCAAGGAATGGGGATCGCGCTTCACGCGGTTGCGAATTTCCTGATCGGTGATATTGCCAGCCCAAACGCCTGCATAGGCTAAGAAGAAACGCTGGTCGGGCGTAAAACCATCCTTATTCTTCAGCGGCTTCTTGGCTGTGGCATTCTTAAACGCATGGTAAGCCACTTGAAGGCCACCATGGTCGGCTAAGTTCTCGCCCAAGGTGAAACGACCGTTGGCATGCAATCCCGGCAACACCTCAATCTTGTCGAAGAAGTTGGCATAGAGGTCGGCGCGCTGGTCGAAACCTTTGGCATCAGCGGGTGTCCACCAATCGCGCATGTTGCCCTCGTCATCATATTGGCGACCTTGATCGTCGAAACCATGCGTCATCTCGTGACCAATGACCACACCAATGGCACCATAATTAAAGGCTTCGTCGGCCTTGGGATCGAAGAATGGATATTGCAAAATGCCTGCAGGGAAGCAAATCTCGTTGGTCGTGGGGTTGTAATAGGCATTCACCGTTTGCGGTGTCATGCCCCACTCATCTCTGTCGACAGGCTTTCCCGCTTTCTCGGCAATCTCTTTGTCGTGATTGAATTTCCTCACGGCCATCACGTTTTCATAGAAACTCTTCCGTGGGTCGATGGTCAGACGACTGTAGTCGGTCCACTTGTTGGGATAGCCAATCTTCACATAAAACTTGTCGAGCTTTTTATGGGCGTTAGCCTTAGTAGAATCGCTCATCCAGGTTTGCGCATCAATACGTTCGCCAAGACTGATTTGTAAATTCTTCACCAACTGCTCCATCATCTTCTTTGACGACTCGGGGAAATATTTCTTGGCATAGATGCGTCCCAAGGCTTCGCCCAACTGACCGTCAACCTGATTGGTCGCACGTTTCCACAAGGGATAATCTTCCTTGCGCCCGCTCATCGTCTTACCAAAGAAATTGAAGTTGGCCTCGCGAATTTCGTCGGTGAGATAGCTTGCGCTACTGGTGATGACATCCCATTCCATGAGAGCCTTGAGCTCGTCGACCGTTTGCAGCGCCATGAGCTTGTCCAATCCTGCCATGAATGCAGTTTGTCCAACCACCACGTGCTGCAAATATTTAGAATCGATGCCCTCAGCGTTGGCCCATTGCTCGATGGGGATGTGGGGATAGTCGGCGCGCAGCTCGGCCAGCGTCATCTTGTTGTAGTTGGCCTGCGGATCGCGCAATTCGGTCATACTTTTCGAAATCAGCGCCACCAAAGTCTCCTGTCGGAACAGTTCTTGTGCGCGCTGCTGCGCCTCTTGTGCGCTAAACCCATAGAGGCGGAACATCTGGCCGACGTAATCCTTGTAGGCCTTGCGAATGGCCACCGTAGCCGAGTCGTTGTTGAGATAATAATCTTTCTGCCCCAACGTAAGCCCGCTTTGATAGATGTTGAAAATGTTGTTCTTCACATCTTTCTCGTCGGCGGCAAAACCAGCACCATATTGCACGCCATAACCTTGCACAGCATACTTCAGTTGCAGTTTTCGCAAATCGGAAATGGTTTTAGCCGCCTCAATCTCGTCTAAAACGCCTTTCACGGGCGCAATTCCCTCTTTGTTGCGGCGCTCCACATCGAGTGCGAGCTTGTAGAAGTCGGAGAGCTTCTGCTCTATTGTCCCTGTCTTAAACTTTCCTTTCTGCAACTCAGAAAGAATTGTGTTAATACGCTTGTTGTTGTTCTCTTGCAACTGGTCGAAGCTGCCGAAACGGCTGTAGGCTGCAGGCAGCGGATTATTTTTCTGCCAGCCGCCGGTTGCAAACTGATAGAAGTCGTCTTGCGGCTTCACCGAACGGTCGAAGTTCTTTTCAAAAAGTCCTGAACCGTCTTGCGCCATGCCCACTGTAGGGAGCGTGGCCATCATAACCATCGGAATAATTTTTTTCATTTTCATAGGCTTTTCCATTTTTATTGGGTTGAATCATTCTATTCATTTATAATTGTTTTTGCAAATCGGACAGGGTTTCCGAAAGGCTGAACCACTTTTCGTTATCGCTGTCCAAGCTGCGTTGCAATTCGGTATACTCGTTCACCAACTGCATGTCCGAAGCCTTGGCGGCATCCATCAAGAGCGCGTCCAATTCTTTTTGCCGCGCTTCCATCGAAGCAATGCGCTGCTCAAGGGTTTTCATTTGCTTTTCGGTCTTCGAAATGTTCTTTTGCAGTTGCTTTCGCTCGGCATAATCCACATTGTTGCTGCGCTTCTCGGTCACCTCATCCACAGCGGGCGAAACGACTTTCTCGGCCGATTGCTTCTCTAACGCCTCGTGAATGGTGCTGGCTTGATGGGCTTGCAGATAGTCATAGATGCCACCCAAATGCTCGGTGACGCGACCGCCTGCAAATTCATAAACCTTATCAACCAAACCATCGAGGAACTCACGGTCGTGGCTCACGATGATGGCCGTTCCGTCGAAAGCCTTAATGGCTTCTTTCAGCACATCTTTCGAAGGCATATCCAAATGGTTGGTAGGTTCATCGAGAATGAGCAAATTTACGGGCTCGAGCAGCAATTTAATCATGGCCAATCGGCTGCGCTCGCCTCCGCTCAGCACTTTGACGCGCTTCTCAGACGTTTCGCCACCAAACATGAATGCCCCCAGAAGGTCGTTGATTTTGAGCCGCATGTCGCCCGTGGCCACACGGTCGATAGTGTCGTAGATGGAAAGGTTCTCATCCAACAACTGTGCCTGGTTCTGTGCAAAATAGCCAATCTGCACGTTATGTCCCACCTTGAGCGTGCCCGTGAAGGGAATTTCGCCCATGATGCATTTCACGAGCGTTGATTTTCCTTCACCGTTCTTGCCCACGAACGCCACTTTCTCGCCGCGCTTAATGGTGAGCGAGACGTGGCTGAACACCACGTGGTCGCCATAACGTTTCTCCACGTCGTCGCAAATCACGGGATAATCGCCGCTGCGCAAACAAGGAGGAAACTTCAGGTGCATGGCGCTGTTGTCGATTTCGTCGACCTCTATCGGAACAATTTTCTCTAATTGCCGAATGCGCTGCTGCACCTGCACAGCCTTCGTAGCCTGGTAACGAAAGCGATCGATGAAGGCCTTCGTGTCGGCAATTTCCTTTTGCTGGTTTTCATAGGCGCGCAGCTGCTGTTCGCGTCGCTCTTGGCGCAACACCAAATATTCGTTGTATTTCACGCGGTAGTCTTCGATGTGCCCGCAAGTAATCTCAATCGTCCGGTTGGTGACATTGTTGATGAAAGCACGGTCGTGGCTCACCAAAACCACGGCACTCGCACTTTGCACCAAGAACTGCTCCAACCACTGAATGCTCTCAATGTCTAAGTGGTTGGTGGGCTCGTCGAGCAACAGCACCTTGGGCTTGCGCAACAATATTTTGGCCAATTCAATGCGCATGCGCCAGCCGCCCGAGAACTCTTTCGTGGGCCGCTCAAAATCCTCGCGCGAAAAGCCCAAACCCGTGAGCGTGCGTTCGATTTCGGCCTCATAGTTGTCGCCCCCCAACAGCAAATAGCGTTCGTTCTCCTGCGTGAAGCGCTCCACCAACTGCGCATAAGCCTCGCTCTCATAATCGGTGCGCTCCACCATCTCCTGTTGCATGGCTTCCAACGCCGCGTGCAGTTGCGTTTGCTCGGAAAAGGCTTTGCGGGTCTCCTCGCGCACGGTGGTGTCGTCTTGCAACTTCATCACCTGTGGCAAATAGCCCACCGTCACATCGTTGGGCACAGCAACCGTGCCCGACGTGGGTTGCTGCAACCCGCATAATATTTTTAGCATGGTAGATTTTCCTGCGCCGTTTTTCCCCACAAGCGCTATCCTGTCTCGGTCGTTAACCACAAAGCTAACGTCTTTGAACAAAGGGCGGGCAGAAAATTCTACACTTAAATTCTCAATTGATATCATCTAAAAAACGTCTTTTCGTTGCGCAAAGGTAAACATTCTATGCAAGACAGCCAAACCATGGCTCATTTTCTTTGTGGAACAGGGTGCCCGCACGTGGGTGCTCTCTCGTTTTTGAAGGAAAACATGTTCGTCCCCCGGGGGGATTTTCAATTTTTAAACGAAAACGCGTTAGTCCCCAGGGGGATTTGTAATTCCCAAACGGAAACGGGTTAGTCCCCGGGGGGATTTGCAATTCCCAAACGGAAACGCATTAGTCCCCGGGGGGATTTGCAATTTCCAAACGGAAACGGGTTAGTCCCCGGGGG
>ERZ772986.473-NODE-473-length-25148-cov-7.088590_pt1 | contig 25148 bp, 18 predicted proteins | sample MGYA00511898_ERZ772986 | MGnify/ENA primary metagenome ERZ772986 (study PRJEB29015, sample SAMEA2737934) | human oral metagenome | biome: human oral; feature: human-associated habitat; material: dental | place: China | collected 2148 ... | reverse complement strand
GGATAGCGGGAGCGAAGCATTCGTAGAAGGTGTGGGCATACATCACGGTGCCCGAGGCCTGCATCGAGCCAAAGAAAGCAGCCCAAACTGCCAACTTATAGAAATACACCAGAGCCGGGGTGATCTGAGAGAAGAAAGAAGCCTGGTTCTGCATGATGGCGTCGTTGTCGGGCAGTGCCTGCAGTCCATCAGCACCCAAGATCACATTTCCCAGAATCATGAAGGCCGCAGAGAAAACAAAAACAGCAACGAAGGAAACTACGGTATCGAAGACCGGAGCCCGGTTCCAGGTCTTGACCTCGACGGCGTTCTCCTCGGAAACATCCATGGGGATACGCTCCCCGGCCTTGAGAGTGATTAGCTTCGCACGCAGTTCCTCAAGGTCAGGGGTACCCAGCATGCCCCATTTCTTCTCGTTGTACATGCCAATGTAACCGATGTAGTCATAGGTGCCACCGCCGATAGCGCCCAAGTAGGAGATGATCTCCAAGGAGATCGGTTTGGCCGCCACCTTGGGGTATTTCTCCTGCACCCAGGCTTGGTAACCGTCGGGGATCGACGGGACCAGGCCGCGCAGCACATCAAGGAAGTCTGGGTTACATACGACCACGGCAATGAGCACGAACAGCACCATGGTGGCCACAACCGCGGTCTGGAATCCCTCAATGTACTTGTAAGCCCCAATGAACAGGGAGGAGAAGGCGAGCAGGATCCAAAACGTCGCCCACACCTTGGGGTATCCGAAGCCGAAGGTCCACACACTCCACTGTCCTAGGAAGGATGCGAAACCACCACACCAGGAGGGGAAGGAAACCACGGCGAAGACGCCCAGCAGAACTGGGAACCAGTTCTTTGGCCCCGGCAACACCTGGCCGAAGCGGGCGAAGGGTGATTCGCCGGTCAAGGTGATGTAGCGAGTTCCGGAGTAGACCACCACTCCCTTGAGCATCGCACAGGCCAGGAAGGTCCATAACAAGGTATAGCCAAAGATGGCCCCACCCCTGGAGGAGAAGAACAGCTCACCAGAACCGATCGAGGCCGAGGCCATGATCAGGCCCGGGCCGAGGTACTTGAACATACCGGCCTTAGAGCGAAGGCTCTGCGGGGCCTTGGGGATCACCAGGGAACCCGGCACTTCAGCCCTGGTTTCATCAACCGGGGTGTTGCTCATCGACATACCTTTCGCGTTTCATCAGATCGATACCGCCATGGTGTCGGCAGACTGCGGGCACGCCACCGTCAGCATCGACGGGATCGGGGCGTGTACACGCTGTTGTCGGGCGACACACTACGCCTACGGCAACTGCTCGTCCATGCTGGCGGCCTTGTTGCCCGGGAATGGCAACCGCATTCGGGGCGTATCCCCGGCCGATACCATGGTGGCGATTTGAGCCACAACCGTTTTGAAGGGACCGCAATGCGTCTGACCATCACCGATCTTGACCACGAAAGCCATGACATCGAGAAGGAGATCTGCGCAAACGAGGGTGTCGAGCTGACCTTCCTCGATGGGGATCGCGGTGCCGGTTTGGACCCGCGCGCGAAGGGCACCGACGCCATCGTCGCCCAGTACGCCACCATTGATGCCGAGGTGATGGATTTCCTCCTACCGGAGTTGAAGGTCATCGGCCGGTACGGTGTGGGCCTGGACACCGTCGATCTGGCCGCTGCCGAGGAGCGCGGCATCACCGTGGTCAATGTGCCGGATTTCGGCACCCATTCGGTCTCTGATCACGCGATTGCCTTGGCCGTTTCCCTGGTCCGTAATCTTCCGGGCTTGGAGAAGGTGGCTCGTGCATCCTCAGCCGATGTCGCGAAGGCCGCACCGATCCGCCAGTTCCGCAACCAGACTTTCGGTCTCATCGGCTTCGGACTCATCGGCCGCGCCACCGCCGAGAAGGCCCGCGGGCTGGGCTTCAAAGTCATCGCCTACGACGCCCTGATGGCACCGGGTACCGAGATCGACGGGTTCACCACCACGACTCTTGAGGAGGTGCTGGCCAATTCCGACGTGCTGTCCCTCCACGTACCGCTGCTGGAATCCACCAAGCATCTGATTAACGACGAGACCATCGCGACAATGAAGGATGGCGCTATCCTGGTCAACACCGCTCGTGGCGGGGTTGTCGACACCGCGGCGGTACACCGGGCGATCGCCTCTGGGAAACTGCTGGGGGCGGGGCTCGACGTGCTGGAGACCGAGCCGCTCGACCCGAGTGACCCGATCGCATCCTGCGAACGAGTCATCATCACCCCGCACGCCGCTTTCTACTCGGAGGAATCCTACGCCGAGCTGAAGCGCCGCACCGTGCAGAACCCGATCGACGTTCTCAAGGGACGCAAGTGCGAGAACATCGTCATCCCTCGTGTCAAATGAACTGACGGATCGTTGAACGGCCCCGGACCGCTCCGGGGCTGTTCGCTTCGGATAGGCCCGCCCGCCACCCGTGAAGGAGTCGGCCTATCATGAGGGCGTGAGAAGGCTGGCTGATCAACGCAAGAACTACGAGCGCGGGGAACTCGACGAATCCGAGGCCACCAGCGCCCCACTGCAGATGTTCGAGAAATGGTTCACCCAAGCCGAGAAGGCCAAGGTGCCCGAGCCCAATGCCATGACCTTGGCCACTGTAGGCGCTGACGGCCGACCCTCAACTCGCGTGGTACTCATCAAGGACATCGACGAGCGGGGAGTCGTTTTCTACACCAACTACAACTCCCGCAAGGGACAGGAACTTGCGGCGAATCCGATGGCAGCCCTCCAGTTCCACTGGGTGGAACTGGAACGGGTGGTGCGCATTGAGGGCCGGGTGGAGAAGGTTTCGCCCGAGGAATCCGACGCATATTTCAACGTGCGTCCACTCGATTCACGTCTGGGCGCCTGGGCCTCCCCGCAGTCAGAGGTGATCGCCAATCGCGCGGTGCTAGTGAAGAACGTCGCCACGCTCACCACGAAATTCGGACTGAATCCCCCACGGCCCGAGCATTGGGGAGGGTTCCGGCTGGTGCCGGATACCTGGGAGTTCTGGCAGGGCCGCACGTCACGGTTACACGACCGGTTGCGTTACCGGCTGGTCGACGGGAATTGGCACAGGGAACGTCTGGCACCATGAGGGGTGCTGAATACGGCAATACGACACTGGGAGCGGCAATGAAGGTAGGCATTGGCAGCGACGGCTCGGGGTTCGAGCTGAAGAAGATCGTCAAACAGCACCTGGCCGAGCAAGGGCATGAGGTCATCGACTATGGTCCTGCCGAGGACGAAACCCCCGAATACTCGGCCACCTATGCCCGTCGTGTGGCCCACGCGATTCGTGACGGCGAAATCGAGCGTGGAGTACTGATTTGTGGCACCGGGATCGGCATCTCGATCTCGGCGAACAAGGTGCGCGGTATCCGGGCTGCGGTCTGCTCAGAGCCGTTCACCGCGCGGCACACCCGGGAGAACAACGGCTCCCAGATCATCGCCTTCGGGGCCTTCGTCGTGGGACCGGAGATGGCCAAGGCAATCTGCGATGCCTTCCTGAGCGCACGCTTCAAGGGCGAGACCGACGAAGAATTCAAACAACGATTCGCAAAGATCGCCGCGATCGAGAATGAGGAGATCGCCCTCGCCAATCAAGGGTGAGAATGCCAAGGACCGAGTTCAGGCTTGCCTTAGCAAGGGGCAACTTCCCTCGCCAAGGCTGCCCTGAGTTTTGTTGCCAGTCGATTCGGGACGGTTTTAGCGTCGTGTTCATCGAGGTGGTTGACCGCCACCATGAACACATCTGAAAGGTTCTGATCTTATGAGCACCATCACCGCAGTCAAGGCTTGCGCCGCCACCAAGTGCGCCTTCAACAACAACGGTTGCACCGCCGTCGCCGTTACCATCGGAGGCGCCGAGAAGGCAGCCTGCGAAACTCTCACCATCATCGACGCCCGCGCCGGGCTCTCCTCGGCCAACGGTCAGGTCGGTGCCTGCAAGCGTCTGGAATGCAAGCACAACTCCGACCTGCTGTGCACCGCTGCCGGTATTAATCTCGACGACGTGGCGAACTGCGCCTCCTACGAGGCACGCTGATCCCGGGGGGATCGGGCTCACAGGAGTTCACCCCCATCGCAGAACCTTCAAGGGCCGCACCCATTCGGGTGCGGCCCTCGTCGTGTCAGCTGATGCCTGTTCCCATACTCACCGCGGCGAATAACCGAAACGACGTGGTTTCTGGTTCACCTCGGCATCTGTACGTCCACATCGTGAACGACTTTGACACATGGCGTCGAGCATCATAGATTGAAAATTGTTCATACCCCAAGGAGGCATCATGCACGCATCTGCAGGCCTGGCCATCATGGTCGATCAGGGCCTCACCATGTGCAGCTGTCCTTGTTGTTGTCGCTGCTGTCGTTGATCTGACCAGCGCGTATTCACTCCCCGGCCCGTCATGGCCGGGATGACAAAGGTTTGAGTCACCTCCGTTAAACGACTTTTCCCTCCGCTGGCAGTTCCTTGCGGAGTTGTCGTCGGATGTCATTGTCATTCACCCGAACACAGGATCACCCATGCCCGCATTCAGCAAGAAATTGATGGCTGCCCTGGCCATTTCCACACTCAGTCTGCTCGGGGCCTGCTCGGCCACCAACGGTTCCTCATCAAATTCCTCCGGCAGCGATAACGTGCGCTTCGGGGTGTCCGGTCCCATCACCGGACCCAGCGCCGAGTACGGCACCTACTGGAGAGAAGGCTTCGATCTGGCCCTCCAGGAGATCAACGCCGACGGCGGCATCAATGGCGTCCCCCTGGAATTAGTTTGGGAAGATTCCCAGTCAGACCCGAAGCAATCGGTGCCAATCGCGCAGAAATTCGTCGCTGACAAGACCATCGTCACCGAACTTGGGGATTTCAGCTCGCCGGCCTCAATGGCGGCCTCGGCAACCTACCAGCAGGCAGGCATGGTGCAATTTGGCTTCACTAATTCGGCGGCAGGGTTCACCCAGGGCGGTGACCACATGTGGAGTTCCATCCTCACCCAGGCCTATTACCAAACCAAAGCCGCAGAACTCGTGAAACAGCACTCCGATAAGGTGTCCGTCGTCTACTTGCAGTCCGACTGGGGCAAGTCCTCCTTCGATGCCTTCAAGCAGGAGGCCGAAAGAATCGGTCTGGACATCGCCTACGAATCAGCAATCCAGGCCGATTCTGAAGACTACCGCCCCGTGCTGATCAAGGCTAGAGACGCCCAACCCGATGCCATCGTCCACATCGGTTATGCCCCCGACGGCGCACGGGTGGTGCGTCAGCTCCGCGAATTGGGTTGGGACAAGGAGTTCTTCGGCGGACAGTCAACCCCGCAATTCATTGAAGCGGCCGGGAATGCTGCAGAAGGCACGATCATCAGCGAGAACCTGTTGATCGGCAATGACTCGGCCACCGTCACACAGCTGTACCAGAAGTTCCGAGACGCCTATGGTCATGACCCTTCGGTGTTCTCCGTCTACGCCTACGATGCCTTACGCATCCTGGCCCAGGCCGCCGAGCGCGGCGGAACCACTCGAGAAGGCGTATTCCGAGGACTCAACGAGGGCGGTAGTTTCACCTCCGCCCAGTTCGGGGAGTTCACCTTCGGCGAGGACCGGCGTCCCAACAATGTTCCGCTGTTGCCGCTGGTGGTCCGCAACGGCGCCTACGAAAAGTTGACCTAATGCTTGACACAATCATCTCCGGACTCGTCCACGGCAACGTGTACGCGCTCGTTGCCGTGGGCATCTCCTTGATCTTCGGCGTCACCAACGTCGTGAACTTCGCCCAGGGCTCCATCATGGGGTTCGGGGCAATGCTCGGCTGGTGGTACATCGGAGTGCTTGGTTGGCCATGGTGGCTCTCTCTGGTGGCCGTGGGCGTCTCGGCTGCGGTGATCGGCTGGTTGGTCAATCTCACGACCGTGCGCCCGCTCATCAAGGCGCCCCCGATCGCGGCCCTGCTCACCACCTTCGCAGCCTCCATGGTTCTAGACAATTTCTCGCAGATGGTGTTTTCCACCGAGACCCGTGCCTACCCCGAGCCGCTGCCCACCGATAACATCCAACTTGCTGGGCTGTCATTGGGCACCAGCGACCTGGTCACTTTCGGCTTCACTTTGGTGACGATGCTGGCCCTGGGCGCCTATCTCAGGTTTGGCCGCGACGGGCGGGCGATCCGAGCCTCCGCAGCCGATCCGGACGCAGCCCAGCAGATGGGGGTGGAGGTGCGCCGGGTGCAGAACCTGTCCTTCATTCTGGCTTCAGTACTCGGTGGGATCGGCGGGGTCTTCTTCGGTATGTACTCGGGAATAGTCACCCCCACCTCGGCCTCGTTCACCGGCACCGTCGGATTCGTCGCGGCCGCCCTGGGCGGGCTGGGCTCCATCAGCGGCGCGGTGGCCGGTGGGCTGCTCATCGGGCTGCTGGAAGCCTTGGGTATTTACCAGTTCGGCGGAGGTTTTCGTGACGTTTTCATCTTCGGTCTGTTCCTCGTCGTGCTGCTGGTGCGCCCGCACGGGTTGTTCGGCTCACGCAGGACCGTGACTACCGAACCAATGACTGGGACCTTCTTGGGAGCGGGTCGGTCCATCCCGATCGGCAAGTGGGGATGGGCCGGTCTGGGAGCCTCAGCAATCGGGTTGCCATTCGTCGCCGGACCGGTGGTCGCTTCGGCTGGTTCACAGGTCGCCATTTACGCGATCATGGCCATTCCGATGGTTCTGCTTGCCGGGTCGGTGGGGCAGGTCTCGCTGGGGCAAGCGGCACCCGTGGCAATCGGAGCCTATGCCTCAGCACTACTGACGACCGAACTTGACCTACCATTCGCCATGGGCCTGCTGGCTGGCGGAGCAGCTGCGATGGTGATCTCCACCCTAATCACTCTGCCGATCTGGCGGCTCAACGGGCACTACGTTTCCATGGCGACGATGGCCCTGGCTTATGTCGTCGTCGGGGTGATCCTGAACTGGGAACCAGTGACCAACGGCGCCTATGGGATCGCTGGGATTCCGGCACCGCAGTTCTTCGGTACGGTACTGATCACCCCTGTCCAGCACTATCTGCTGGACTTAGTGATCGTGATGCTGGTGCTGTGGGTGGTGCTGCGCATCCAGCACTCTCACTTGGGTACCGTGTTAGCCGGGGTGGGCTCTGATGAGACCGCATCCCGGTGCCTGGGAATCCACACCCGGGACTACAAAGCCTTGGCCTATGCAGTCTGCTCCTTCTGCGCGGGTGTCGCAGGCGCGCTGCTCGCCCATCAATACAACTACATTGATCCCACGGTATTCACCATTCAGATGTCGATTCTGGTGTTGACCATCGTCGTGCTCGGTGGACTGAACTCCCCCTTCGGGGCGGTCATCGGGGCCGTTGTGCTGGTTGGATTGCCCGAGGCGCTGCGCATAGCCAACGACGTTAGGATTCTCGCTTATGGGGTAATCATGATTGTCATGATCCGCTTCCGCCCGCAGGGACTGTGGATGAGGAGGGCGTCATGAATGTGCTCGAGATCACCGGACTGAGCAAATCCTTCTCCGGGTTGAGAGCCGTGAACGGGGTCGGCCTGCGGGTTGCCGAACATCAGACGGTATCAATCATCGGCCCCAACGGGTCGGGCAAGACCACCACCCTCAACTTGGTCACCGGGGTGCTGCGCCCCGACGCAGGAACGATTCTGATCAACGGACACCCGCTGCCTGCCAGGCACCCGGAACAGGTCGCAGCCTCGGGAATACTGCGTACTTTCCAGAACGGGCGGGTTTTCGGCAATCTGAGCGTCAACGAGAACATTGAGATCGGAACCCATCTGGGGCTACGTGCGAACCGTCCGTTCAAGGTCTTCGCCGCCCACCCGCTGATGGCCTGGCTGCCAATGCTCGCTGAGGTTCTGCTCGCCTGTTTTCCGACCCCTGCTGCACGACGAGAACTCGCCGAGGCCCAAGAACGTGTCAACGAACAGGTGAACCGTTTCCCGGAGCGGCTCGGCCCCCGGCAGAATCACTTGGCCCACACCCTGTCCTATGCCAATCGTCGGCGCACCGAGATCGCCCGATCGTTGGTCGCAGGCCCCGAGCTCTTGGTGCTTGATGAACCGACCGCCGGGATGAACCAGTCAGAGACTGCCGAGATGCTCAAACAGTTGCTGGAACTGAAGGCATCAGGGCAGGCGATGCTACTCGTTGAACACAAGCTAGATCTGGTGATGACCCTGTCCGACTGGGTCTACGTGATGGATGGGGGTCAGGTGATCGCTTCCGGCCCTCCGGCCCGGGTGCGCACAGATCCTGCGGTCATCGACGCTTATCTGGGGAGGAAGTCATGAGCCTCATCGAGTTGAACCAGATCGAGGTCAGCTACGGGATGGTCAAGGCACTCAACGGCATTGATCTGATGATGAATTCCGGAGAGATCGTCTGTTTGCTGGGTGGCAATGCCTCAGGCAAATCAACGACCATGAAGACCATCCTGGGCCTGGTGCATCCCACATCGGGAGCCATCAGGTGGGATAGTCATGAGATCACCACCTGGCCCACCCCACGGCGTATCGCTTCCGGCATCGCTTCGGTTCCCGAAGCCCGTCGGATCTTCGGCCCGATGACTGTGGAGGAGAACCTGCTGATAGGCGCCTACACTTGCCGTGACCGGCACCTCATCCGACAGCGCCTAGCCGAGCAATATGACCGCTTCCCCAGGCTCGCCGAGCGTCGCACCCAGACAGCAGGAACCATGTCAGGCGGTGAGCAGCAGATGCTGGCCTTCGCCCGCGCTCTCATGAGCGGTCCCCGGCTGATCTGCATGGATGAGCCGACGATGGGGTTGTCCCCCAAGCTCGTCGACGAGGTGCTCGCGAGTATTGCTGACCTGAACCGTGATCTGGGTATCACGATCCTAATGGTCGAGCAGCAGGCTGAACTCGCCCTGTCCATCGCCCATCGAGGCTACGTACTGGCCACCGGGGACATGGTGCTGTCCGGTGAAGCCGCAGAACTGCTTGACAACCCTCGGGTCCAGGAGGCTTACCTGGGCCGCACGATTGCGAACGGAGAAACAGAATGATCACCAGGCGTGAACGATTCCTCAGTGCCGCCAGCGGCCAGCAGGCCGACCGGCCGCCGGTCGGTGGGTGGATCCACCATGGCTCCTCATTCTGGACCCCGGAACAGGTGGCCGAGGCCCACTTGCGTTTCATCCGCCACTATGACTGGGACTACATCAAAGTGATGGATGATTTCCGGCTGGAAATTCCTGCCGGTCTCACCGAGATCACCGATCCAGCACAGTTCGAGTTGATCAGTCCAGATCCCGAGGCGGTTCCGGCCAATCTGGTCAAGCAGTCCGAAGTACTGCGGATCATCCGTGCGGAAGAACCCGACAGGGCCATCATTGAGACGATCTTCTCTCCGAACCAGACACTGGTGCGTGCTCTAGGTGATCGAGTGGTTGATTTCTTCAGAGCCGACCCGCAACTGGCTCATCGCACCATCTCGCGGGTGGCCGCCCAGTTGTCAGCCTGGGCCGTACAGCTCGGCAAACTTGAGGTGGATGCGGTCTTCCTGGCGGTCAACGGGGCCTCAAAGGATCCGACCAGTTGGGGGTTGTCCCCCGAAGAATTCTGTGACTGGATCGCCCCTTACGACAAGCAAGTCCTTGAGGCTGCGGCCCCATTGGTGCGCATCGCTCACCTGCACGGGATGGAGGCTGATCCCGAGCTGATCCGCGACTACCCGGTGGAAGTACTGAGTTGGTCGGACAAGGATTCAGCTCCGACAATCGCCACAGCAAAAAGCGATTTCGGGTGGATCCCGATGCTCGGCCTCGACGAGGTGACATCCTTGTACTGGACTCCCAGCCAAGTCTTTGAGCAGGTGCTGGATGCCCGCCGTCAAGCCGACGACCAACTGATCATCGCGCCGAACTGCACCTTGCACTCGGATGGTTCACCATTGGTGCTGGAAGCGCTGCGCGCCTCGGCAGATCTGGTGCTCGATTGAGCATCACGTGGGTGTGAGACTCGGCCCTACACCCACAGGGTTGAAGCACATCATCCCGCCTGAGGCATGTTTCGTGCCCGCCATGGGGGCCGCCCATGACGGCTCAGACAACCCCATCGTGTACCACGGCAACAAGCAAGAGCCGGTCGAGTTGCCCGGTGAGATCCTCCAGGGTCGTGACGCCCTTGTCGAAGGCTACGAAGATCGAGGTGGTCGCCTCGGGAAGCACTTGCAGCCACGTGATCCCGGTGGCGTCGATGTCGGCGCAATACATCTGCCCCCACACATGCGCGCAGTCGGTCCGTTCGGCGCTGTGGCTACGCACCCTGCCCGTCAGCTTGCCGGTGAGCACACACCGGTGGATCGCATGAACCGCATCGGTGCCCATAGCTTGCACCATGTGGAATGCCTCAATCTGGTCGACTCCCTGCAAGAAACGAGGAGAACCGAGCATGCCATCGGCACGCAACAACTCATGATCAAAGGAGCGCACTCCCTCGGCGTCATGCAACAGCAGTCGCGGTACCTCAACCAATCCGAGTCGCCCGTTGGGCAGGGAGGCAACCATCTCGACCTCCGGAGGAAGGATGTTGTCCTCGATCATCGCGGTGCGGGTGGCCTCGGGGGCCCAGCGCAGCACCCCCAACCCGTGCAAGGTCGCGACGATCATCTGGAGATCGGGCTCGGGCGATTCCTTGGTGATATCCAGACGGACATCAATGCCCTGGGCGAAGGGCATCTCATCGACCGGATCGCCCGGCTGTGGGCTGACAGCCACGACGAGCCGCCCGTCGCACGTCATCCCGTGAACCAAGGAGTTGATGGTGATCACCTGTCGATAGTCGATCAGCTGGGCAAACCCATCCCCGTGCAGCATCCGCAGAACCATCGACAAGGCGGTTGCGTTCGCATTCAGCCCATCGCACCCGACAACGTCGTCCATGTGCAGCCTCCCACTATTCGGTGAGGCTACCCTAATGCCTTCCTGCCGGACATGTCCATGGCACCGCGGCGCCAGATGCGATTCATTCCCCCAGTTCGGCCAGGAGCAGCGCCTCGGCCAGACAGACCTTCTCCCAGTCCGGCACATGCAACGACTCGTCGATGCCATGCATGCGACAGTCGGGGTCGGACACGGCGGTGCCCAAGACCCCTGCATCGGGGAAGGCGGCCTGGAACTCGGCGATCATCCCGATTGTTCCACCAGTACCGATCAGCAGCGGGTCCACGCCGAAAGCAGCGCGCCAAGCACGATTAGCCTTCTCCTGCAGTCCATGCTCCAGAGTTATCAGGGCTGGGGAAGCGGATTCGCCATTGGTGACGGTGAGCTGGGCATTCCAACTGACATGACTTTCCAGGTGGGTTTTCAGGCAGTTCCAGGCATTGGCCGGGGTGTCCCCGGGGGCCACACGCAGCGAGATCCGTGCCTTGGCCATCGGAATGAGGGTGTTAGAGGAATCGGCGATCGAAGTGGTGTCCAAGCCAATGACCGAGATCGACGGCTTGGTCCAGGTGCGCGAGGTGAATGCCCCGGTGCCGATGAGCTGTACCCCGTCGAGCAGAGAGGATTCGCTACGTACGGTGGCCTCATCCTGGTCGACAGCCACCTCGTCACTGGATACCAAGCCTTCGACGGCAACGTTGCCCTGTTCGTCGTGCAGGGTGGCGAGCAGGCGGCACAGGGTGGTGAGAGCATCGGGGACGATCCCACCGAACTGGCCGGAATGCACCGCGTGCTCCAACGTGCGCACCTCGACAACACAATCGACAACACCACGCAACGACGTTGTGAAAGCGGGCTGGCCGATGGCCCAGTTACCACAATCGGCAATGATGTAGAGGTCGGCCGTAAGTTCGTCACGGTGCTCGGCGAGAATCTTGCCCAAGGTGGGTGAGCCCATCTCCTCCTCACCCTCGACCAAGACGATCACATTGACCGGCGGCTTACCGTCAAAGGCTCCCAAGGCAGCCAAGTGGGCCGCCACACCGGCCTTGTCGTCGGCGGTTCCGCGACCATACAGCCGGTCCCCGCGCCGAGTGGCTTCGAAGGGCGCGGAAGTCCATTGGGAGACCTCGCCGGTGGGCTGTACGTCGGTATGCGCGTACAGACAGACGGTGGGCAGTGCGGGATCAACGTCGAAGTGGGCAATCAACGCAGGATGCCCACCGGCGGAGACGACATCCAGCCGAGTGGCACCCAGTTCGTCAAGGTGAGCAGCGATGACGTCGATAGCCCGGGCCACCTCGGCGGCGTACTGGGGCTGGGCGCTGATCGAGGGGATCGCAACCAACTCGACCAACTCGTCGGTGACCTTGGGGAGAACCGCGGTAAGACGTTCACGAATCGCTGCTGCATCAACCATGATCCAAACCTATCGCTGCCCTGTCACCAGACATCATGAGGGCACCCGCAATGCATCGAAACGATCGCGACGGATGTCCCCGATATGAGAAGAACTGCTGCGAGAACGCACGTACGCCACAAGCCCAACATGCCGCGGGGCGGGGAACCAATCGGCTCCCCGCCCCGCGGGCTTACAGTGCTTCGGATCAGTACATGCCGTCCATGCCTTCGGCACCACCCGGCATCGCGGGAGCCTTCTCAGGCTTGTCGGCGATGACCGCCTCGGTGGTGAGGAACAGTGCGGCGATGGAGGCCGCGTTGGCCAGCGCGGAACGGGTCACCTTGGTCGGATCGAGAATACCGGATGCGACCATGTTGGCGTACTCACCGGTGGCCGCATTCAGGCCCTCACCCACGGGCAGGGACTTAACCTTCTCGGCCACGACGCCACCCTCGAGCCCAGCATTGGTGGCGATCTGCTTCAGCGGGGCCTCCACAGCAGCCAGCACGATCTGAGCACCAACGAGTTCCTCGGCGCTCAGGCCGGAGATGTCGGCCTTCCCTGCAGCCTGGAGCAGAGCTACACCGCCACCAGGCAGCACGCCCTCCTCGACAGCCGCCTTGGCATTGCGCACGGCGTCCTCAATGCGGTGCTTGCGCTCCTTCATCTCGACCTCGGTGGCGGCACCGACCTTGATGACGGCCACGCCACCAACGAGCTTGGCGAGACGCTCCTGGAGTTTCTCCCGGTCGTAGTCGGAGTCGGAATTGTCAATCTCGGTGCGGATCTGCTTGATCCGTGCGTCGATCTGCTCCTTCTCGCCCGCGCCCTCGACGATTGTGGTGTCATCCTTGGTGACGGTGACGGTGCGGGCACGACCCAGCAGGTCAAGCTCGGCGGTCTCCAGAGACAGTCCGACGGTCTCGGAGATGACCTGGCCACCAGTAAGGATGGCGATGTCAGCCAGGATCGCCTTACGACGGTCGCCGAAGCCGGGGGCCTTCACCGCAACCGACTTGAAGGTGCCGCGGATCTTGTTGACGACCAGGCCTGCCAAGGCCTCACCGTCGACGTCCTCGGCAATCACCATCAGCGGATGACCGGTCTGCTGCACCTTCTCGAGCACCGGCAGGAGCTCCTTGAGGGAAGACACCTTGCCGTCGACGATCAGGATGTAGGGGTCGTCCAGGACGGCCTCCATCCGCTCAGCATCGGTGACGAAGTAGCCGGAGATGTAACCCTTGTCGAAGTTCATGCCCTCGGTGAGCTCCAACTCCATGCCGAAGGTATTGGACTCGTCGACGGTGATGACACCTTCCTTGCCAACCTTGTCCATGGCCTCGGCGATAATCTCGCCAACCTGGTGGTCACCAGCGGAGATGGACGCGGTCTGGGCGATCTGCTCCTTGGTCTCCACCTCGGTGGACATGGCGGCCAGCTGATCGGAGACAGCGGCCACAGCCGCCTCAATGCCGCGCTTGAGTTCCATCGGGTTGGCCCCTGCGGCAACATTGCGCAGACCCTCGCGAACCATCGCCTGGGCGATGACGGTCGCGGTGGTGGTGCCGTCGCCAGCGATATCGTCGGTCTTCTTGGCGACCTCCTTGACGAGCTCGGCACCGATCTTCTCGAAGGGATCCTCGAGTTCGATCTCCTTGGCGATGGACACGCCGTCGTTGGTGATCGTCGGGGCACCCCAGGACTTTTCGAGCACGACGTTGCGACCCTTGGGGCCGAGGGTCACCTTGACCGCGTCGGCCAGGGTGTTCATGCCCTTCTCGAGACCCTTGCGGGCCTCACTGTCGAATTCAATGAGTTTTGCCATGGTTCTTGGAAAATCCTTTGGCATTCAGGGGCCAGGCCCCGTTGGATTGTCTTGTGGTTGTGGCCGCTCGGGCCCGCCCACTCGGCGGCTGATGCCCGCGACGGACGACCCTTGGGTCTCACCGGCTGCCAGTGAACGTTGGCACTCGTTGGCTCGGAGTGCCAGATCAATTATTAGCACTCACCCAAAACGAGTGCAAACATCTGCGCCCTGGCAAGCGGGGCCCACAGCAGTGACCACGTTGTTGAAGTTGCTGATCAGCGGGAGGTGAGCCGCGATGCGGAGCGCTCGCGCTGACGCTGCTCGCGCAATCGGCGAAGCCGCTTCACCAACAGCGGATCGTGACACAGCGCCTCAGGGCGATCGAGCAGAGAGTTAAGAATCTGGTAGTAACGGGCGATGGTAATGCCGAAGCGGTCACGTATCTCGGTCTCCTTGGAGACCTTCGCCTGCCACCAGCACTTCTCGAAATCCAGAATGGCCATCTCCTGTTCAGTGAGCGGAGTGGATGGGGGGGTCGTCGTGGACTGAAGTGCCTGAGCCATAACCCGCAGCCTACTCGGCGCATCACGGCAACGTCATTGTGACGCCTCGCCCTGTGCGCAACTCCGGTTATCAAGTGCCCTGCCACGCGATGCAGTGGTCAGGAAGGCCACGACGGCGGCAGTACCGGTCCCCCGGTAGTACCCAGCCTTCTGCGAACCCTTAGGCAGACCGCAACAACGGCTCCGTTGCGGTTGCTGCGGACCCGCTAGTTGGCACGGTGGAACGGCTATGCTTGTTCGGCATCGATTCCGAACCGAGGGGAACCCTGCATGCGTCCGCTGATGGGAAAATTCCGGCACTACGACTGGGGATCGCGCGATACGATCCCCAGGATCCTAGGGTTGGAACCCACCGGGGAGCCGGTCGCCGAGTACTGGCTTGGGGCTCATCCCTCGTCTCCGTCGACCCTAGACGACCTCTGCCTAGACGAGCTCATCACCAATGACCCCTCGGTGGTCGGCGATAACGCACGCACCCACTTCGAGGGACGACTGTCCTTCCTGATAAAGCTGTTGTCCGCAGCACGCCCTCTATCGCTGCAGGCCCATCCCACACTTCCCCAGGCCCAGGCGGGTTACGATGCGGAGAACGTCGCCGGGATCGCTCTCGACGCCCCAGACCGTACCTACCGGGATCCGTGGGACAAACCCGAACTGCTCATCGCAGTCACTCCCTTCGATGCCCTGGTCGGCTTCCGGGATCCGGCCCACAGCATCGAGTTATTCGAGGCGTTGGGAGTCAGCTCGGCAACGCTGTCGTTGCTGGACGCCCTGCGACTACGCAGCGGTTCGGCGGCGATGGCAGAACTCTTCCTCAATCTGCTTGTCCCTGACGAACAGCGTCAAGATGCGCTAGTGGAGGTGGTCTCCGCTGCGGTGACCCACGTAGATGACGAGGGCGAGGTAGGCCTGTTCGCCCGCACCGCCGTCGAACTCGATGAGCACTTCCCCAATGACACCTCGCTCTTGGCGGCCCTGTTGCTCAACCGGGTGCATCTGGAACCGGGCGAGGCGGTTCACCTGGAGCCCGGCACGATGCACGCATATCTCAGCGGCACCGGGGTGGAAGTGCTGGGCAATTCCGACAACGTGCTGCGCGGTGGGCTCACCAGCAAGTACATCGACGCCCCCGGGCTGGTCCAAGTGGTTGACTTCACCGCTGTCGAGATGCATCCAATGAGCCCAGTGCCCCGCGGCGATGGCCTGTGGTATTACCCTGCCGAAGAAGCTGCCTTCGCTGCTTGGCGTCTCGACCTGATGCCCGGCCGTGAGGTCACCTGTCCGGCATACACCTCGGCGAGGATCCTGTTGGTCACCGAGGGCGGGCTCACCCTGACCGATGGCACCGGGCACCTCACCCTGGCCCGCGGGCAGGCCGCCTGGCTGGCGGCCGGTGAACAGGTGAAGATAACCGGTGAAGGCACCGGTTTCCTGGCTGCCACCGGCCTGGATGCCTGAGCTGACCGGCGTCCCGGTATCGGCTGCATACCAACGGTCAGTGGTCAGTAGAGCCGCCGGTGATGATGGTGCCCACACATCCGCCACATGTTCCACGTCACCACGCAGGTATTGCTAGATGGATCATCTTGACCATGTGGAACCTGTCCGACACCCACATGCTCAGCCGGGTCGCTGCCCTCAATCCCTTCCGGGAACCCGGTACGTCGAAGAAATCCCGTTCCTCGATCACCGAGGCAGACACGTCGAGACGCGTAACAAGTTCGTACGCGTCATCGACATGAAAAAACATTGATGCGTCCTCGTGACCGAGTCGCTTCATATAGGCGTGCATACGCCTCAGGCCTGCCGAACTCACCGCGTCGAAGATCAGTTCGCACCCACCGAGCTCACCCAACCGATTCATCAGCTCGACGACCTTCGGTTCATGGAAGTAGTGGAACAGTCCGGACGCGACTACCAGAAATGGATCACTGGCATGGTTTCTTACCTCGTCAATCCACGCAGGGTCAAACATCGATCTGGCGAGATACACCTCCCGCTCCCCGGCTGGCAGGTATTTTCCACGCATCTCGATGATCTCGGGAAGATCGATCTCAAAGAAGGTGGCCATCCCGTTGTCGGTCCGGTTCGAGGTGGTGTCGAGGCCACAACCCAGGTTCACAATCGAGCCGGCTGGGTGCTCGACCAAGAACCTTCGCACACAGCGATCAATGTTCACCGATCTGATTGCCGACGCCATCAAGGTGTACTGACTCTGCCGGGACATGTCCATGAGGAAGGGGTCGAGTTCGTCGGCGATCCTGACTGCCTTCTCATCCTCCAGGATGTGCGGGAATCGACGGGTCGCGTACACACGTCCTTGCAGCGGCACGAACAGGGTTGACTCGACGGGGTTCAGATCAGTCATATGTCTCCCTCCGCAGGTATCAAACCGATGGCCGGTACCGGACGCTGGGGCATGCCTTGCTGCAGACAAACCGTCGGGGGCCGCACCATCGGCGCGGTCCCCCGACGCATCTCATCCCAGTTCCTCCGCTTGGGCCGGGGTGGTCGCTAGGGGCAGCTTCACTCCGGTCGCGGGCAGCTTCCCGGGTTTCCTCGGTCGCTCGGACGGGACCGGGCTCGGGGTGCAGGTCGCGTTCTGATAGGTCAACCCGTACCCGTAGCCGAAGAGCTCCCCACCCGGGGTTTCCGGATAGCCCGGGACGTTGGAAAGATTGTTCTCGATCGCCTGCCGACTGGAAGCCAGTGCGAAGGGCATCTTGCCCTGGGGGGCGAATTTGCCGGTGAGCACGTCCATCAACGCGGTATCGGAAATGCCGAAGGTGGCCATGATGGCACCGGCATCCAGCAACCCGGAAGCTTGGTCAAGGACAAAGGGCTGACGGAAGTAGACATTCAGCACGACCTTGTTCGGATCGCCCACCTCGGCCATCGCCTGCTGGACGGTACCCAGTGAAGGAACAACCTGCCAGGATTCCGAAGATTCCATGCCGGAAAAATCCAAGGTTGACGACTCCCACGGATAGGACCCACCAAAGATCAGCCCGTCATCTGTGCATTCGGCGGCTCCGTAGGCATTGCAAGCATCCGCAGCACCGTAAGGCGACTTGCCATCAAGCCCGTTCACCCCGGGGAAGACGATCGGTGAGGTATGCGCCGGATTAGCCCCAGTGGCCGGATCCTTCGAGCCGTAAGCCCGGGTATTCTTCGTCTTGGCGGTCATCGACACCAGGACGTAGTCGGCGCCGGCAGCGGATGGGCGCGGGGTTTGATTACCGTCGATGACGGTGAATCCGGCGTTGTCATAGGCGCGGATGGTGTCGAGATTGAAATCACCCAGCAAGTACAGGGTGCTGTTGGCTTTCAGCGGGAGCACCTTGTCACAGTCATCGGGATTGGTGGTATCCCGGTTCTGCAGCAGCACCGCAGACTTGCGCTGCACATCCAGGCCGACGGCCCGATTGTCCGCAGAGCCGACAACGGCATCGGCAGCGGCCTCGTCGACATAGGGGTTCTCGAACAATCCCATCTGGAACATCGGGGTGAGCAGGCGGGTCGCGGCCAGATTGATGCGTTCGGTGGTGAGCAGTCCATCATTGACCAAACTGGTGATCGTCGCAACGTCGTGGAATCCGGACAAGGTGTCGGTTCCCGCATTGACGGCCGCCGCCACTCGCTGTGGGACAGTCAGCGTTTCCAGCCCCCAAGCCCGGTCGTTGATGATGCCGGTGTCGGAGTTCACATAGCCCTTGAAGCCCAGGTCATCGCGCAGCAGACCATTGACGATTTCGTCGGAGAAGGCCATCCCAGTCTGCTTGTAGGTGGTGCCGTTATGGGTGACGTTCATCGGGACACCGTAGTAGGGCATGATCGAGGCAACGCCCGCGTCGATGGCCGCGGCAAAAGGTTTGAGGTGATAGCCAAAGTGGTTGTCACCATCGTGTTCCGGGTAGACCTGTGTCTTGCCGAAGGAGTAGTGCGGGTCGAGGCCGAGTTCTTGGGGCCCGCCTCCCGGGAAGTGCTTCATCGTCAGGGCAACGTCGGTGTTGGGACTCAGCGATACCCCGTTGGCATCGACCGGACCCTGCAAGGTCTGCACCAAAGTGGTCATGATGTCGGCGTTGAGGCCGGAGTTCTCGGTGAAGGTCTCGTGGTCACGGTACCAGCGAGGCTCGGTAGACAGATCGGCCATGTAGCCATACATGCCGCGCAGCCCGTAGGAAGACCATTCCTCACCCATCACCCCGGCGAAATCACGCACCACATTCATGCCGTCGCCACCGTTGCGGGCGGCATCGCCCAAGGCAGCCGCAGCGATGCCTGCCTCCTTGGGAAAGGCAGTCATGGCACCAGCCGATTCGTTGATTCCCGCCCGCGCATCGGGGTCAATATGGTTGCGGGCATTCGACTTGTAGAGCACCGGGATGCCCAGCCGGGTCGATTCCCCCAGTTCCTGCATGGAGTTCATGAATTTCGCTGCCTCGGAAGGGGTCACCGAGGAGCCGGCACGGAAACCCGTGTCGGGTCCGCAGGTGGGATTTCCGGTCACCGTATTGCGGAAGATGAACCGATGCATCTTCTGGGTGTTGACATAGTCGTTCGCCGCTGGCAGCAATGATCCCTGGCACCCAGCGTTGAGGGTGTCGATGAGCATCAGCCCAGCCTTCTCCTCCAGGGTCATCTGGTCGACTAGATCAGCGGCACGCTCGGTGACGTCGCGACGCCAATCCTCGTAAGGATCAAGCTGACCGTTGGCATTGAGATCACGGAAGCGGAGTCCGTCGGCATTGATCACGGCCTTAGTCCGGGTACCGAGAGCCGGCTGTTCCTGGGCGACGGCCGGGGCAATCAGCGCGCCGGGGGCGACCATGGCCATGCCGATGACCACGGCCCCCAGCACAGTTCTGCGTGGGTTGCGCATGCATTCCTCCGAGGGGCAGGACCGACACGAGGGGAACTCCGCTTCCTTGCGGACGTGAACGGCCACGATGAGCCATATGCAACCGGTTCCCACCGTGATCGGTCAAGGGCATCGACAACCATGTGCAACTTGGGAAGCCTGCCCAGTACTACTCAGGGTCAGCGCTATTTGGGGGTGAGCATCTCTATCGGCCGACGCTCCGCCCGGAAGTCATTGATCCGCTCGTCGGAGGCGTATCCCAAGGCGAATCCAGTGATCAGCTTGTAATCCTGAGGCACCTCAAATTCCTGGTCCGCTGGGCTACGCCACACCGCAAGATTACCGATCGGGCAGGAGTCGACACCATTGGCCTTGGCCGACAAGAACAGGGTCTGCAGCATGAGTCCAGCGTCCATGGCCGAGAATGGCAGCATCCCCTCCTGCACGAAAACCAGGCCGATGACCGGGGCGCCGAAGGCCTCCGCATTGCGACGAGCGTGCGCGGACCGGGCCTCCCGGTCCTGACGCTCAATACCCAGGTGCTTGTACAAAGCCTTGCCGATGGCGATCTGGTGGGCTCGTTGTGCGTCCGGGTAACGAGCCTGGACATCAAAGTCACCGTCAACGCCCGCGCCATCACCTGTCAGGGTTCTGTCAAAAGCAACACCATAGGCAGCCCGCAGACGCTCCGCACGATCCCCAGCAGCCAGAGCCAGTTTGAAGGCCCTGGTGTTCGACCACGATGGGGCCGAGGTCGCGTCGACGAGGATCTTCACCAACACGTCCTGGGGAATCGGATCTGGGAGAAAGCTACGCACCGAATGTCTGGCGGCGGCGAGTGCCGAGAAATCAGCAGCATCCATGGAGGGATTCTATCCATCCGCACCAGAGCACCACCATTCCCGAGTGGTAAATGGGCTCCAACACTGATCCGTCACGAACAATGAGAGCACGATACGCAGGCACATGGCCGGGCCCAGACGATGATCCATCTAGGCCCGGCCATGTGCTGTCATTCAGCGGTGCTGAAAGCGCCGAAAGCGCCACCCGCCCCGACCTTGGGACGGTGACCACCGTGGACCCGCGACTTCTCGGGGCCGTGGATGATGGTCTCCGGGTTCGCATGCCATGCGCCACCGCCCTGTTCTGGCTGCCCGGCCCTGGGCTGCTCCTGCTGGTCAGCAGAAGCCTTGTCGGTCTTCTCGGCCTCAGCTTCGTCAGACTCGGCCTGGTTGACCTGCTCCACGACGGCCTGGTCACCCTGCCCTGACGAAGGTTTATCCTGCTTGACGGAATCCTGCGCCTGCTGCTCAGCCTTCGAGGTTTTCTCCTGCTCCATGTTGGTCTGGTTATCTTGATCAGCCACGACCTGAACCTCGGCGGCCTCCTGGTCGTTCTGCTCGGCGGGACGCTTATCCGGCTGCTCGGCTGCCGCTTGCTGCGGTTTGGCCTCCGATTCCTCCTGCTTGGCAGGGCTCTGCTCAGCCTTGGTCTCCTGTTTAGCGACAGCCTTGCCTGGTTTGGCAGAGGTCTGCTCAGCCTTGGTCTCCTGCTTGGCGACAGCCTTGCCTGGTCTGGCCTTCGGAGTCTTCTCCTGCTTCGCAGTGGTCTTTTCCGAGTTGTCCGATTCAGTCTTTGCAGCTTGTTCAGCTTTCGGAGCCTTCGCCTGCTCGGCGGCCTCCTCGTCTTTCTGCTCAGCAGAAGCCTTGTCCGCCTTCTTCGCATCGGAGTTCTGCTCGGCCTTGGCGGTCCTAGCGGCCTTCTCCGAGGTCTCCCCGACCCCATCCTCCGCGGGCTCTTCTAGCCTACGCTTCTTGCGAGTACGAATCACTGGGCCCTTGCTCGCCAGCTCGGTCTCCAAGCTGATCCGCTTGAGCTGTTCGAGGTTGAGGTCTGCGCGCTGCATCTCGATGACGACTGCACCGTCGCGCACCACCAAGGCTCGGTCGGCAAGGGCTTCGATCTCGGTTTCGTCACCGGAGAACAACAGCACCCCGGCGCCGCGCTGAGTGGCAGCCTCCATGATGCGCACGAAACGCTCCCGGGCGGAGGCATCCAAACCCTGCATCGGCTCCACGAGAACCATCATCCGGGCATTCTCGGCGGCCAGTTCTTGAAGCTGGAGCCACCTGCGCTGGCCGGTGGAACGCACCGGGCGCTTGAGAATCCGGTTGCCCTTCTCTTCCAGAAAACGCAGGGTCTTGAGAATGTGGATAGTCTCCTCAATCTCCGACTCGTCGTCCTCCTGTTCCTCGTTGAGCATGGAAAGGTTCCAAGCAGCATGGGTGTCACCGGTGGGGATGGTCGAACTGGACAGCACTGCGATGCGGTTGCGCGGCAGATCCGATACCCCATTGATGGCCATCGGGATACCGAGCATGCGCATCGCATCGGCCGGGCATGGGCTCTCGCCGGTGAAAGCAGCCATGAGCTGCTTCACCCCAGAGTTGCGAGCCCCGCACACCGCCAGGATCTCACCCTTGTGCAGGGTGAAGGAGATCGGTTTGCAGTCGTCACAGCGCAACCCCTCGACCTCGAACAGTGCGTCCTCGGTGGTATTCACGACACGCGGCGTGGACTCGACTGCCTGACCGAACATCGCCTCGCTGAGGTCATCGACGGTGGATTCCTTGGCATTGAAGATCTCGACGATCCGGCCCTCGCGCATGACCGCGATCCGATCGCACAAAGACAGCGCCTCACCAAGACGGTGGGTCACGTAGAGCACACCACGTCCGGCTTCGATACTGCGGTTGAGTGTGAACCGCAGGTCCTCGACTTCGCGAGCGTTCAGCGTGTTACTCAACTCGTCAATGACGATGACATCACGAGGATCCGCCAGCATGCGCACGACCTCGACCATGCGCTGCTCGGAGCCCGTGAGATCACCGAGGCGATCAGCCGCCATGAGGGCGACACCGGATTCGGCGAGCACCTTGCGAGCCTTCTTCATCATCTCGCCGATATTGGGCTCCACCAAAGCATGGCGAAACATGGCCCTGACCACAGTCAGGTCCGGATCCAAGGTGGCCTCCGGATCGATCAGCATGACGCGATCCGGGTCCCACGGTCCACCCTCCATCGACAGTTCGCCGCTCTCAAATTCCGACTCGCCGGCGAGCAGGGCCGCTAGCGTCGACTTGCCGACGCCATTGCGACCGACCAGGCCCAGAACCTCACCCGCCTTGAGATCGAGATCAAGGCCCTGCAAAACCTCCAGGTCCCCGAAGGACTTGCACAGACCGCGCATGGACAGCAGAGGCGCTGCACTCACTTCAGTCATCTCCTATATTGTTCAGTTGGACTGCTCGGGTGGCAGCAGAGGCCCACGCGGCTTCTGCATCCGATCCAGTTCCAGCGCCATGCTTTCCAAATTGTTCCGCGCCTCGCGGAGGGCAGTGGCCAGACGACCGTTGTCCTCACGAAGCTCGGTGATGGTCTGCTGGAGACTGGGCACCGTGGTGTCCCAAGCGGCAGTGGCGCCGGTCTCCAGCCTCATCATTTCCACGTCCTTCTGGACGATCTGTTCCTTCAGCGCGGCGACCTGCGCACGCAGGTGCCCAATGTCGGAATCAGCAGATTGTTCCGGGTCCCTGACCGCCGCGATGGTCTCGGTTCCCCATTCGTCGTAGAGCTGTTCATAGGTGACGAGCCGCTTAACAGTTGCCTTGGTGCTATTGAGCTCGGTCTGAGGTTCGGTCTCATCAGACGCAAGCCCGGGCTCGACCACCTCGGCATCGGCGACGCCGACAGCTTCTACCGATTCGTCAAGAGCCTCCTCTACGGAGATCTCGGCGCCCTGCCCGTCTCGTTCATCAGAGGCATCGGCGGTGTCCGTCACAGCAGGAATGATCTCAGAGTTCTCCATCTCCAAGCGATCAGGATCCCCAGCCTGCTCAGTTGCAGCCTCGGTGTCCTCCATCCCGACGCCCGGGATCCCGTCGCTCGAAGCTTCGGCATTGATGGGTTGATCTGCCGATGCGGCAGCAACAAGTCCAGCCGCAACTACGGCGGCGGGAGCTGCCAGACCCGAGGCGATTTCCCCGGATCCGGCGAGCACGCTGGCCTCTGCGCCGGGATCATTGAGTCGTTCACCGGCACTTCCGGTGACCGGGGAATCCGTTTCGTGCGCCTCGGATCCGAGGTCCCCGGTCAGGAAATCAACAGGCGGGTCATCAGCCTCGATAGCAGCCGACGTCTCAGGACCAGAAATCTCATTCCCGGGCTCAATGGTGGGCATCTCACTCGGCGCAAGGCCCTCTTCCGTCACCGATTGATGATCTGCAGGAGTCGCTCCTTCGCTCTCGTCAAAGTGCTTGTCTGCGACAGAAGCCGTCGCATCAAAGGGTTTCTCACTGGTAGCTGTAAAAGTGTCGGACCCTGATTCGAAGGCACCGGGGTCCGGCTCGGGCTCCGGGACCCCGCCCGGATCTACAGCAACCGTCGCCACGTCATCGACCGGCGCCGCAAAAGGCTCGGAAGCGAAGGGGCCGTCCTGCTCAGGTTCGGAAATCCCTGCCTTGGAAAGGTGACCGAAGCGGTCGTCGCTCTCCTGGTCAGGCGTGGTTGATGGGAAGAGATCCTGGCTACGAGCCTCATCGAACTCGGCAACAGCATTGGCTGTGGGGAACCGGACGACGGGCTGCATGGAACCCGTGTCGATGGGGGATGGCCAAGTTGCGGGATCGACCTGTGCATCGGTATTCGTCATGTGCTCAACATTCGTTGCGGGATCGGCCTCGGACTGCGCATCGGCAGCCATGTCGAGGGGGGACGGCCAAGTCGCGGAGGCGACCTTCCCGCTAGTGTAGGGAGCAAGGGTGTCGGAATCAGGGGTTTCGCCCCCATCAAAATCCAACACTGAATCCGGGACATCCCCGCCTAGTCCCTCCGGACCGCTTCCCACCACGGCAGTTGCCTCGAAGAGCTCGCCAGTTCCGGTGAAATGCGAATTCAGATCCACATGTGTATCGAACTCGTTGTTGTACTCAGCCAGGGAATCCGGCCCCAACAACTCATCCGTTGACCGGTCGTCTTCCGCACCCAAGCGCACCGCAGAAACGCCGGGCTCATCGATCCCATAGGTGGCCGGAGCAATGACCGGGGTATTGGCCTCAGCGGGCAGCGAAGGCCACAGGTTCTGCACCTCGGGTGCCAGACCGGCATCCGACTGAGGGACCACCGCATCGCCAGAATCCGGGAGCAGATGCGTAGCCCCGAGATCGGTGAATTCCGAGCGCGTCGCAATGCCCGTGGGCTCGATGGTCTCCGGCGACAGCTCCGAGCCCCCCATCAAGGCAGACTCAATGACCTCATACGAAACCTCCGACGACAACTCCGATGCACCCATCGATTCAGGCTCAATGACCTCCTCATACGAAGTACCCGACGACAACTCCGATGCACCCATCAAGGCAGACTCGGCGGACTCATACGAAACCTCCGGCGACAACTCCGATGCACCCATCAAGGCAGACTCGGCGGACTCATACGAAACCTCCGGCGACAGCTCCGAGCCCCCCGCCAAGGCAGACTCGGCGGACTCATACGAAACCTCCGGCGACAGCTCCGAGCCCCCC
>ERZ772986.462-NODE-462-length-25647-cov-4.886214_pt1 | contig 25647 bp, 20 predicted proteins | sample MGYA00511898_ERZ772986 | MGnify/ENA primary metagenome ERZ772986 (study PRJEB29015, sample SAMEA2737934) | human oral metagenome | biome: human oral; feature: human-associated habitat; material: dental | place: China | collected 2148 ... | reverse complement strand
CCTGTTTCTGCTGACTGATGAGTTTTTTTCTTTTGTTTTGTAACTGCTTAATTTCCTCTTCTGCCATTAAGATTTTTTCATCTATATTTTTCATTTTCTGTTCTCCTTTCTGATTTTTAGTAAAGAAAAAACAGTAAACCGATTTGATTTACTGTTTCGTGAACTGCTATGTTATAGCTTGTATTTAATTGTTTTACTTCGACAAACTGCAATTTGTCTGTCTCAAAACAATTCGTTTATCATTGTCACAAATAAATCCGGTTTCAGTAAAACAAGACCTGCATGCCCCAGTTTAGGCAAAACCTTGAATTCTGTTTGCGGAAAATGCTGATTCATGTAGGCGATATCAAGTTTTCGCTCCTTTTCTTCGCCATCGGCATACCAGTAATGCATTTGCGTATCGACCTTCGGAATGGGCTGTGGAATCTTATAGTTGTTGCATGAGTCAAAAGTTCTCCATAACGTTTTTCTACTGGAGCACTTCAAAACATCTGCAACATATTGAAGATCTTCCTTCGAATATTCATCGGTAGCAAAAGCCTTCTCAAGCAAGCGCACTCCACCTGTCCTGCCCAGCATCACCATGAGATAGTCTCTCAAGGCGATAAAGCGTGTGACAAGCCATGGTAGCTGATATGGTGTAATGCCTCCGTCCATAATGCAGTGTCTGATTGGAATAAGTTGTCCAAGCGTTACCATTAAAGCAACGGAGCCGCCCATCGAGCACCCATATACTGCATACAATTCGGCAATCTCTTCAGCCTGAAGCCACTCATTCAATTCGGCAGCGATCTTCTCAATGCTTGTAAAGTCACTTTCATCCTCAGAATCATATCCGGGAAGAGCCGGAATAATCAGATGATATTTGTTTTTGAGAAGCGGAATTAAATGTTCAAAATAATCCCATCTTACAACAGAAGGATGTATCAGCAGAATTGCTTGTTCATTACCTTTTCCAAATTCATGTATATTCATTAGTCTAATCCATCCTGTGTACAAATTCTAATTTTTCTCTCTAAATAATTAACAATATTATACCATTTTTAAGCCATTTTTTCTATATCGGCTTTTTGTGGTACTTGACAGTTGCCTATAAAGTTAAAATACACATCAACTTGTTGTTTTCTATCTTTTCCTTTTCTTCCCCCTGTGGCTTCATGGACTACAACTTTTTCTATATACTCATTTATCATTGGGACTGTCAGTTCTTCAATATCGGTATATTTTTCTATCATCTTTAGGAATTTATCGGTGTCAACTTTTCTCTGATGATAGCTTTCTATTTCATCTTCAAAATACTGTATTTGCTTTTCTAATTCTTGTTGCTCCGTGTCATAGATATTAAATAATCTATCAAAGTGTTTTGCGGGAATTTTTCCAAGTGCATGGTCTTCATATAGCTTTGTAATAAGGGTTGTTAGTTCTTCATTTCTTGAAGATAATTTTTCTAATTTCGTTTTATCATCTTGATACTTTTCTTCCCTTTTTTCATCGGATAATTTGTTCATCACTTTTAGAAATTCTTGCTTTTCTTCTTTTGCAAAATCTGTGATTTCTTTGATTGATTTTAGGAGAATTTCATTCACTGTTTTTACCTTGATGTAGTGCATACTGCAAGAGCCTTTTCTGTGTCTGTAATGTTGACATACAAAGCAATAATCACAATCATATTTCTTTTCTTTATATTCTGCCGGCTCTCTGTAACTTAATTTACCTCCACAATCTGCACAGATTAAAAGTCCTGTAAAGGGGTGTGAGGTTGTTCCGTACTTTGGACTTCTTCTCACTGTTTTTCTTAACCTTTGAGCGTTATTCCATGTTTCTTCGTCAATGATGGCTTTATGGGTGTTTTTGAAGATAATGAGTTCATCTTCTTTTGCCTTTCTGCGTTTCTTAGTTTTGTAATCAAGGCATATTGTTTTACCAAGTACAGTATGACCCATATATTCTCTTTTTTCTAAGATATAACCTACTGTGGTCGGTGTCCAAAAATACGGGTCTTCTATTCCTCTTTTCTTTGAGCTATGGTTATTTTCGGGGTAATGTATTTGGGCATAGGCTGACGGAATAAGGACTTTATCTTTGGTTAATATGTCTGCTATCTGTGTTACTCCATATCCCTCTATTACAAGCCTGTAAATGCGTTTTACGACCTTTGCACTCTCTTTATCGACAAGTAACTCCTGTTTGTTCTTAGGATTTCTATAATAGCCGTATGGAACGCTTGGTGATACTCTTTTACCCTCTTCCATTCTTGCTCTAAAGATGGATTGTATTTTTCTTGAGGTATCTCTTGCATACCATTCATTCATAATATTTAGAAATGGGGTAAAGTCGCTTTCTGCTTGTTTTTCGCTATCTATTCCGTTATTGATGGCGATAAACCTTACTCCCTTTTCTTTGAAAAGTATTTCGGTGTAAAAGCCTACTTTAAGGTAATCTCTGCCAAACCTACTCATATCTTTTACTATCACAGTAGATACTTTGTTTTCTTCTACTGCTTTTATCATTTTCTGAAATCCCTCTCTATCAAAGGTTGTTCCGCTTACTCCATCATCGGTATAGTGATAGATATTTACAAAGCCGTTTCTTTTCGCATAACTTTCAAGTAGTTGCTTTTGATTAGTGATGGAATTGCTTTCTCCCTGCATTTCATCATCTCGACTTAAACGCTCATAAAGGGCTGTTTGTCCTGTTCTTTTTGTATTTGACATGAGAATTACCTCCTTTCCAAGTTTTTTATTTTCTCTGTCCCTAAGAGGTTAATCCTTTCGGATCGGTTACGCAATAACTACTGTGCATTTGCATAAGGTTCGGTTTTACATAAAATCGGGTTTTTCCCTACAATGTCAAGTATATGATATAAAAAATCACCTAAATTTCTTTAAGTGATTCTTCTAATCATTCTTTATAATGTTGTTCCTTCTGAAAGAATATCGACGTACTTTCTATATACATACTGTTTATATCGTTTCTTCTCTTCTACAAGTTCCAATATTTCAAGTTCTATCAATGTTTCAAGTAATTTATTTACCGTTGGTTTGCTTAAATCCGACAAGCGTCTGATATCTTCCGTTTCCAAGAATGGATGCCTTAACAGGTAATCATATATCAAAAGAAGATTTGAAATATTGCCCTTTGGTATATTACGAATTTTTTCAATATCAGCTTTTTTTAACTCTATAATTTTTTGAATAGATGAAATTGCATCTTCGGATATTTCACATATACCTTTTATGAAAAATTTAATCCATTCTTCAAATTCTCCCTTTACACGAACATTATTCAATAATTCGTAATACTTGTTTCTATTTTTTTTGAAAAAGTAACTTAAATACAGAACGGGATATTCAATCAGCCCTCGCTCTTTTAAAAACAATACAATAAGTAATCTTCCCATTCTCCCGTTACCATCCAAAAAAGGATGTATTGTTTCAAATTGATAGTGAATCAAAGCAATTTTTATCAGATTTGGAATAAAGCTATCTTCATGTATATATTTCTCTAAATCAGTTAAGGACTTTTCCATTTCGCCAGGAGCAGGAGGAACAAAACTTGCTGTATTTAATTTGCATCCTGCATATCCAATCCAATTTTGAGATTTCCTAAACTCTCCGGGTGATTTTTCATTGCCTCTAACACCTGATAATAAAATGGAATGTGTTTCTTTAATCAACCTCATACATAAGGGTAACTCTTCTAATCTTTTAAACGCATAATTTGTTGCTTTTATATAATTGACAATTTCTTCGGTATCTTTTATTTTTTCATTTTTTCTATCTTTTTGTAAAACATCAATCAGTGAAGCCTGTGTCCCTTCTATTTGTGAACTAATAACTGCTTCTTTTTGCACATACATAGATACAAACAGATTAATATCCGGTAATGTAGTTGCCATACCGTCTAATCTTCCTAAAAGAAGATAAGCCCTATTTATTAAATTCTGAAATTCTTCATCTATGTTAAATTTCAAATATTTTAAATCATGAGGAACAAAACATTCATAATTACTTTGCATCCTCTTCAAAATACCTGCTCTATCCGTTTCTAATTTCATAATTCTAATCCTTTAAGTTAAATTTATTTTACTTAGCTCAAGTATATCAGCTTTAAGTAAAATTTTCAATTATTTTTCTTACTTACAACATTTGTTGTTTTCCTGAGTAAACTTTTTTATCATAAACTATACTTTTTAATTCTGTTTTAAATTATAATCCCCTCGAAATCGAGGGAATTATAATATTTTCAACAACCTAGAAATATAAGTGATTTTCCAGGTGGTTTCATTTTTTCTTCGCTATTATTTTCGTTTTGGCGTAGTAATTTTATGTTTGGCGAGTTTTATATCAATCAAAATATATTCACTATACTTCACGTAATTTATACTTTATAACTATTTTCTTAAGTGTATTTCTATACTTCCGTATCTTGATACCACAATCTTCTCCACCATAGTATCTACAATCTCTTTGGTAATTTTACCATTGTCGAATAGATCAGGAATCTCGTTTGTAGATTCAAAAATACTCTCTTTTTCTAATTCCTGCTCTATCTCTTGTTTCTTTCGTAAGAGATTTTGTTTTTCCTGTAGATATACCTCCTTCGATAACTCTTTCTTTTTGTACTTCTCATATTGCTTCTGTAAATTGTTTTTTATGCTCTCCAGTTCACAAGAAAGATTCTTCTTTTCCTGAATAGAAATTTTTGTACTTTCTGTATCTACTTTTACAGGTATATTTTTTATCTTATCTAAGAGTAACTCCTCTAATTTTTCCTCTTTTACAATATTGCTGTTTTGATTTACTTTACAAAAACTACAATAATACTTTTTGTAAACGGATATCCCATTTTTTGTTTTTTGACTGTCTTGTCTATAAAATAATTTTCTTCCGCATTCTTTACAAAATAGTTTTCCCTCGAGCATACTATAGTATTTCTTTTTCGTGCTAGCACATTTAAAATTTTTTACTCTGTTCAGTTTCTTTATTTCTTGAACTTTGTCAAAAACTTCTTTGGAAATAATTGCTTCATGCGTATTTTCTATTTTTTTCCAATCTTCTTTCGGTAGTCTTTCCGTTTTTCGTCCGCCTATATGAGTTTCTTTCATTTGATTATACACATAATCTCCGGTGTATAGTTCCATACTGGTCATTTGAGCAATTGTCGGTCCTTGCCACATTCTCTTTTTTACTTCTGTTCCGGTTTTTAAGTTATGCTTATAACTTGTAAGTCCAAGCTCTTCTTTTCTATCGGAACGGGTAATATATCTCTTTTCGTTAAATACTCTTGCTATTTTATTACAAGAATATCCTTGTAAGATAAGCTCAAAGGCTTCTCTTACGATAAATGCCGTCTTTTCATCAACAAGAATATGATGTTTATCATTCGGGTCTTTTATATATCCAAAAGGTGCTAATCCATTCGTATTTTTCCCTTGTGATTTTAGTTCTTGAGATATACTTCTTATTTTCTGAGATAATTCTTTGGAGTAAAAATCATATAATAAACTTTTGAATTGGGTATCAATTTCCGTTCCGTTACTTCCTTCTTTTAAGCTGTCATAACCATCATTTATGGAAATAAATCGAATCCCCATAAAAGGAAAGATATTTTCCAGATAGTTTCCCATTTCAATATAATCTCTTGAGAATCTGGACATGTCTTTTACAATAATGCTATCTATATGATTATTTTTTAAATCCTCAAGCAATCTTTGGTATGCCGGTCTATTGGAATTGGTTCCTGAAAATCCGTCATCTACGTATTCCGATATTTCATATTCCATCAGATCTTTATGCTCTTTAATATAAGCTTTGATATATTCTCTTTGGTTATGAATACTTTCACTTTCTCCCTTTTTCTGATAATCCTCTATGGATAGTCTCAAATACATAGCTAATTTATTCATAACTAAGACCTCCTAAGACTTCTATTTCTTTTGATATATCGAACTTAAAGTGTATTATCACTTCTCTATTCTTTGATATTTGAATAGAATCAATGATTTTATGGATAAACTCCTCATCTATGCTGTCCATATCTTTCGTTTTCATATCAAATATGGAATTTATAAAGTGTTCCAATTCCGTTCTTTTTTGTTTTACTTTCTTTTGCCTATCAAAATATATCTTAATTTCTTCATCAAGAGAATAAATTTGATTTTGAATAATAGTTTTTTCTTTTTGATAATTATCTAATAAGAGTTCCCCTCTTACATACTCCTCATATTTCTTTTGAAGTTCCAATGATTTATCTTCTTTCTTACTTTGTAAGGTTTTTAGCTTGATTTCCATATCTTTTAATTGGCATTTATAAAAATATTTCAGTCTATTCTTCAAGTCGTCTTTTGAACTTAAAATTCCTACAATTTCCTTTACAGTATGAAACAGGATTTTATCAATTTCACTTTCCCATATTTTGCAATGTACTTTATTTTCAAACAGATAATCTTCTCCCCTGCAAAAGAAATAATATTGCTCCTTATTTTCTATTCCCGCATGATCGTTGGATGTATTCATATGGCGTGATTTTAATAATTGTCCACATTCTTTACATATCAAAAGTCCTTTATATTTATTGTCAATTGTTTTGGTATTGGTATATAAATTATGTTTTTCTCTTGCGATATCCCTTTTTTCTTTTCTAAGATTTTGAATAGCAAAAAATTTCTCTTCATCAATAATAGCTTCGTGAGTATGTTCCACCTTAACCCATTCCTCTAAAGGTCTATATGCTCCTTTTTCTTTTCGGATGCTTTTTTTCTCATGCATCCCCTGTACCATATTTCCAATATAGGCTTCATTTTTAAAAAATTGTCCAATTGCACTGGGGCTCCATTGTTTTTTATTATCCGGACTTCTTAAAACTTCTCCCGTTTTCATATATTGCCAGGGGGTTGTATACTTTTTGGTCAGTTCCCTTGCAATTTCTATTTGAGATGCCCCTTTATAAGCTAAATCAAAAATAAGTTCTACAACCTCTCTTACCTTTTCATCTGCAATTAAAATCTTCCCCTTATCTTTTCTCACCGCTTTATAGCCGTAAGGTGCAAAGGTTCCTATAAAGTATCCCTGCTTCATCTTTTCCTGTTTGGTACTGCTTACTTTTTTGGAAATATCTTTTGCATACAGGTCATTGATGATGTTTTTAATTGTAATTTCAAAGGATTTTTTATCATCTGTTTTATTTTCCGTATCAAAATGATCGTTTACGGATATAAAACGAACTCCCAAGAAAGGAAATACTTTTTCGATGTAGTTTCCAATCTCCAAGTATTCTCTTCCAAATCGGGACAAGTCTTTGACAAGGATACAGTTTATTTTTCTTTTCTTGATGTCTGCCATCATTTCGTTAAAGGCAGGTCTTCTGAAATTTGTTCCGGTATATTCATAATCTTGATAGACTTTAACTATACTGATTCCCTTTTCTTTGGCTTCTTTGATACAAAGTTCTTCCTGCATGGCAAGGGAATTGCTTTTATCCCTGTATTCTTCTTTTCTCTCTTGAGATAATCTGGTATAGATTCCCGCTTGATAGAAAGTAGGGTTCTTTCTATCTTTTTCCTCTGTAACGGATATTTCATATCTCTTTTTTGTTCTAGCCATAGCAAACCTCACTTTCTACAGTTTTTTGTACGGTTGATTTCATAAACTGTAACAAAATTCGTTGCTTATGGTCTTGTTTCTCTTCACTATTATTTGCCATTGCTTCTAAAAAAGCGACTTCTTCCTGATGATTAAAAATCACTTCAATTTCTTTATTTTCTCCTACAAGAATTTTATCAATCAGCATAACAATAGAAAGTCTGTCCGGTTTTGTAAGTGCTTTATACTTTTTTAGGTCAAACAGCCAGCTTTCATTATTTCTAATGTGTTCTTTGACTGTTTCCTGTTTCTTCTTCCTATACTCAATGTTTTCATTTAATTTTGTAATTTGTTCCAGATAATTCTCACGAAACATCTGATATTCTTCTTTGGAAATAATATCTTCTTTTAAATCTACATATAGGGAAGATAAAAGATTTTGTGTCATTTCTTTTTCTCTTTGAAGTATCCCTATCTGCGTATCTGCAATATTTCCAGTAACATCAATCTCTTGGATTTTTCGATACAAATTTTCATGAAATATTAGATATTTATCAAAAATACCTGTAAGTATTTCTTCCAAATCTTCTTTTTTCATGCTATGCCTTGTACAAGATTTTTCTTTGTTATACTTTGAGCAGATATAGAACACCTGCTCTTTTTCTTTATATTTGACCACTCTTCTTACAAGCGGACTGTTGCAGTCTTTACAAAACAACATTCCACTAAAAAGGTCTGTTTTTTTATCTTTCGTATTATACAAATCCCTTTTTAACATACGATTTGCAATGTAAAAGACTTCTTTACTGATAATTCCTTCATGGGTATCTTCCACCTTAACCCAATCTCTTTTATCTTTTTCGATTTGTTTTTTATTTTTATAATTGATTGTAGCACTTTTGCCTTGCAGCATTGTACCGATATATACTTCATTTTCTATAATTCGATTGATTGCCTTGGCAGACCAGTTTCTTCCCTTCTTTACTTTAAATCCGCCTTTATAATTTAGTCCTTGATTTTCTTTGTATATTTTAGGGGAGTCTATTCCTAAATCGTTTAATTCTTCTGCAATGGCTTTGGAAGAATAGCCTTGTAGTTTCATATCAAAGATACTTTTGATAATATCACTGACATTTTCATCTACGATCAGCTTATTCTTATTTTCTTCCGATTTCTTGTAGCCGTATGGTGCGAAGGAACCGATGTACTCCCCTTTTTCTCGTTTCATCTTCTGTGAGCTTTTTACCTTATTGGATATATCTCTGGCATAGCTGTCATTGATAAAGTTTCTGATAGGCAATATTAGATTAGTATCGCTCATATCCGCATTTTTGCTGTCATAGTTATCATTGATGGAAATAAACCTGATGTGAAGCTGTGGAAATATTTTTTGAATATAGGTGCCGGCTCCGATATAATCTCTTCCGAATCTGGAGAGGTCTTTTACAATGATAATGTCAAATGCCCGATTCTTCTTACTGATTTCTTCCATCAGATTTTTTAATGCCGGTCTGTCATAGTTTGTCCCGCTATATCCGTCATCTACATATTCCTTAACAAGCTCTATTTCATTGTTCTTTGAATAGCTTTGTATCAATTCTCTTTGATTTGTAATTGAATTACTCTCACTATTAATTCCATCGTCCTTTGATAGTCTTAAATACATACAAGCCTTATTTTTAAACATAAAAAAGCCTCCTTCAATTTGATTTATACAATAAACCAAACAAAGGTTAGGCTTCCACACATTTATTATACCGCTCCTAAACATTTCTTGCAATACCGATTCTCAAAATGAAGTTCGGATTATTAAGATTATCTCAATCTTTTATTTACAACTTCCTATCATCATGTTACAAAAAGTTTTTCCTGAATATAGGCATCAATTAAATGTTCCAAACGAAGTCCGTTGTCGGAAAATCTTACTATTACGGTATACCCCTCTATCTGATTTATCTTCTGTTCTTCTTTTTTATCTTTATATGTTAATCCCACATTTACTTTCCTATTTGTAGGATTTCTCTTATGTTCTTTCATAAGAAAATGCTCCTTTCTTAAGTTTAAGTTTTTTGACATTAACAGGTGTCTTGGCTGACAACATAGGAATTTCACCTCCGCCTCTTTTCAAGATGAGCCGGCGTCAACTGTAGATGTATCATTATCCCCATTTATATCTTCGCACATAGGCTGCCACACCTATGTTCTACCTTCCAAATTTGTCGCTCTCTTTCTTCTATCCTTTGCACTTGCAAGTATTTATTTAAACCGAGATTAAAAAATATAAATTTTATCTTTGATATTTTTTCTCAGCAGAAAGGTCTTGGCGTTTTAAGATATATTGCTCCATAAATGGTTAAAGTCCTGTTTTGGTCTATTCGGTTGTCAAAGATCAAATCTATATATAACGAGGTTTAAAAAGTCCCTCTATATATAAACCTTACTTTCAAGACAACTTTTAACACTTTTTTTGAATATTTTTTTGAAAAATTTTCAAAAATAGAGGACAGAGATCTTTTCCCTGCCCTCTACTTAATTTACTTATCCAAAAGTTTTCTCAGTTTCTCCAAAATCTTATCTCTTAGTCTGCTGATTTTCATTGGATTTGTGTCTTCTTTCTTTGCAACTTCTGTGAGAGTTTTATCCTCAAAATATAGTGCTTCTATTAGTTTTCTCTCTTCATCATTTAGGCTGTCTAATGCACGATACAGATCTTCTATAAGCATTTTGGTTTCAATAATTTTTTCAATATCAACTGTATTATCTGCAATATCTACAATACTTGTATTGAAATCTCCAAAATGAAACACCTTATGCTTTCTATCCAATCTTTTTAAATGAGCTTCATGATTAAGCTCTTTTTTATATGCTCTATACACTTCGTCAGGTACATAAATCTTTTTACCTTTGACATAAATATATTTTTCTTTGTCTGACATCCTTTGATCCTCCTTTTTTACTCGTTTTCTTGATTTTTGAGCATAAAAAAGGAGGATCTCGGCATTTTGACATGCGAAATCCTCTGAAATGATGCAAATATTTATTATGTAAATTAAAGTATTTAAATTTGAATATAAAAAGGTAACATCTTGACGATTGTTATATTGCAATTATCATAAAAATCCCTACAACAATATGACAACAAACCGTTTTCTATTAGACAAAATAAATTTCCCATAACACTCTCCATACTTAACTATAATCTCTTAATTTAAATAATATATTCCTCTTAAAGTAATTCATTATTTCTATCTTTATACTAATCTCAAATAAAAATTAGGCATACAAATTATAATTAATTCATTATAATAATTTTTATATTACTTATTATTGATGAACAGTTTTAATTTGAGATTAGTATTAGTTATAAGTAAATTCCAATCAACCATAATAAATTAATAAAGTTGAAATTCTTGTAGTTTATTACTTAAAGTATTAAAAACAGTAGAACTCTTTTTAATGTCTAAAAGTTCAATTGATAATGCCATAGATTCTATGAACTGTACAAATTCACTATCTATTACACAATTCTTTTTTATATTCCTATAAAGTGTTTTTAACTTCTCATTATTATGAATTTTAATTAAAAAAAATAATGTATATTTCCCTAATTTCTTTTTCTTTCAAAATCATATCTATGATATTATTCACCATAATATCTGAAGTATCGAATTTACCATGCATATTTATTATTGAATTAATCTTTTCAATAATGTTATATTTATGATAAGCCACCAAATCATATAAGATTTCATACGTATTTTTATAATAACTATACAAACAGCCCTCACTAATTCCTGCTTTTCTAGCCACATCCTCCATTGTCGTTTTTGGAAAACTTTTCATTAAAAATACTTCTTTACCTGCAATATTTATATATTTAGCTTTCGTACGTATGCGGGTAATCTCTTATTTTACACAAGTTACTTCTTCATATAAATCTATATTTTCTAATAAAAAAAATGGGCTGGCATAGAAATAAAATCTTTCATATACCAAGCTCATTTCTACAACAGTACTAACTCCTAATTAACTAAGTTGTTTCATCTTGGAAAGTTCTCGTTGCTGCATAACAAGTCCTACAACAATCATTGTAAAATCAACGATAGGTTCTGCCCACCAAACAGCCCCTGCTCCAAATACTCTTGGTAATATAAGTAAGGCTGGAACAAGTAGTATTAACTGCCTTAACATTACAATAATACCTGCTTTCTTACCATCTCCTATTGCTTGGAAAAAAGTTATCGTCATAATCATAATTCCATAAAGAATAAATACTGAGTAAAATATTCTAAAATTGTTAATTCCGCTTGAGATTATATCATTACTTACTCTGAATAGGGAAAATAACTCTTTTGAAAAAATTTGGGCTGGTATCCAAAAAATAGCTGCGAGAACTGTTCCTCCTATAGAAAAGACTTTCATTGTTTCTCTTACCCTATCATATTGTTTTGCCCCAAAGTTTGTACCAATAATTGGTTGCAGACCTTGACTCATACCCCAAAGAGGTATGAAAGAAAATCCATAAAATCTCAAAGTTGCCGACATTAGTATTGCATTTGGATCTCCACCATATTTAAAGGCTTGTTTATAAAGTAATGTTTGTTGAACCATAAGAAAAACTTGCATTATCATGGCTGAAAAACCTACTCCAAACATTTCAGTTGATATTTCTTTTTCTTTTTTTACTTTTCCTATTTTTACATTTTCACTTTTATTTTTGAAGTAATACAAGGTTATAATTGCTTGGATTATTTGAGCTGTTACTGTCGCTATAGCTGCTCCTTCAATCGCATATTCTCCCATGGCTTTCATTAATATTGGATCTAAAACTATATTGATAAAAGCTCCAAGTCCCATAATAGTCATTGCTCTTTTCATAAGACCTTCACCACGCATTACCATATTAGCTGACTGGGTAAAGTTTACAAATATTGAACCTATAAATATTACTCTTAAATATCTTATTCCTAATGACTTTATTTCTCCTGTTGCTCCAACTAAATCTAAAAAATATGGTCCTAAAAGTATTCCTCCTATAGTTATAATTGTCGAAAAAAAGATTACCCAATAAATAAGATTTCCCATAAGTTTGTCTACAGTATCTTTATCTCCTTTTCCCAAGGCTCTTGATAAAATTGAAGCTGAACCTACCCCTATAAGCGTTGCAACCCCATTATTAAAAAATGTAAGTGGCATAGCTATTGAGCAAGCAGCCATAGCATTCTCGCCAATTATTTGTCCTGCAAATATTCCATCCATAAGTGGATATAAACCTATAACAACCATTCCTATAACTGCTGGTATAGATAATTGAAACATTAATGACAAAGGATTCTTGATTAATAATTGTTCTTTCATGTTTTGTTTCATTTTTAATCACCTCAATATATAAATTCTTCTGCTAATTTCGTTTTTTCTAATAAATTTTTATACAATTTTGATTCTTCTATCAATTCTTTGTGACTTCCTTGACTCTCCACATATCCATTTTTTATAACTATGATTTTGTCTACATTTTCAATAGATTTTAATCTGTGGGAAATAATAATAACTGTTTTATCCTTTATTAATTTATTTAAACTCTCTTGAATTTTCTTTTCATTGTCCACGTCAAGACTTGCTGATATTTCATCTAATATAAGAATTGGTGCATCCTTTAAAAAAGCTCTTGCAATAGAAAGTCTCTGTCTTTCACCACCGGAAAGCTCTGACCCATTTTCTCCTATAACTGTATCTAACCCATTAGGAAGTTTATTAATAAAATCCATACAATTTGCAAGGGTAGCTGCCTTTATAACTTCTTCATCACTGGCATCTTTTTTACCTATGCGAATATTTTCTAATATAGATGAGTTAAATAAAGTAACATCTTGAAAAACAATAGATGTTTTTTTAAATAAAGAATCTGTGGAAATATTTTTTATGTCTTTTCCATCTATTAAAATTTGACCTTTATCATAATCATACAATCTTGATATTAATCTTAATATGCTTGTCTTTCCAGATCCAGAAGGTCCAACTAGAGCCGTTACCTCTCCCTGCTTAGCAGTAAAACTAATGTCCTTTAAAACCTTATTGTCTTCATCGTAAGAAAAAGCTACATTTTCAAAGACTATATCAAACATATTTAATTCTATATCTTTGCCCTCTTGAATTTTTGTTTCTTTAATCTCCCTAATCCTTTCAACACTTGGATCTATAGAGAAAACTTCTAGTAATCCCTCTTTGGATAAATCAAAAATATCTTTTATCTTTATGGCAGCCATTAAATAACCTAACAGATATAAAACATCTATCTCCCCAGATAGAATAAGACTAATGCCAACAAAACTAACCACTGCAATACTTACAAAACCAAATGCAGAGGATAAACCCATTACAAAAATAGAGCCTTGTTCAACTTTAAGATGTACTCTTTCACTTTCATCCATCTGCTTATATAGCAAAGACCTCACTTCATCAGATAAGTTAAAACTATTTATCTCTTGCTGAAGTTCAATGGTTTCTTGAAATTTTTCTGAATTTTCTCTAAGCACCTCGTGATATTTCTTATTCCCCTTTACTTGAGACTTTTTAGCAACAGGTATTAGTATAAAACTTAAAATTGTTGGAATCATTACTGCAAGCCCCATCTTAAAATTCCCTATCATTAGCATAATTCCAATTAATGGAAAGAACAAAACCATTCCTCCTACCTTAGGTATAGAATGACTCATAGCGTGCTCTACTTTTTCTACATCAGCCATAATCGTTTGAGATATGTCTGATAAATTATGTTTTGAAAAATAAGATAGTGGAAGTTTAGAAAGAGTTTCAGCAATATTTATTCTTAAATTGGCACTCTCCTCATATGTTGTAGTATAAAGATCATCGTATTCTTTAGCTAACAAAATATACATTGATACCAATGTAACAACAGAAACGCCTAAATATAGATAAGAGTTTTTAACATTTTTCAAAAGAAGCTCGTCTGTTAACATCATTAAAATAAAGGCAGGAACCATATTAATACAGTAGACTAAAAAACTTGATACAGTAGATTTAGTAAGATCTTTAGCCCCTTTATCAGTAAGACAAAAGCGTTTTTTATAAAATTTCTTCATCTTTAACCCTCCATTGATTTGCACTATCGTAAAGCTCTAATAATTCCTTATATTTCCCACCTTGTGAAATAAGTTCCTGATCACTGCCTCTTTCAATTATTTCACCGTTATCCAAAACTAAAATTTCATCAACGGAACGAATACTACTCATTCTATGGGCAATCATAATAACTGTTTTATCTTTCATAAGATTTTTAAAGGCCTTTTGAAGTTCATACTCATTGTCTGGATCTATAGAAGCACTAGCTTCATCCATAATTACTATTTTAGATTTTTTAAGCATTGCTCTTGCAATAGCAATTCTCTGTTTTTCTCCTCCTGATAAATAGACTCCCTTTGAGCCAATCATGGTATTCTCTCTATCAGGAAATTTGTTTAAAATAACATTGCAACCTGCAAGCTCCATAGCCTTCATTACTTCTTCTCTAGATGCCTTTTTATTAGCAAGAGCAACATTTTCGTAAATAGATTTCTTGAAAAGTTTGCTATCTTGGAAAACAAAAGAGATTGTATTTATTAGAGCATCCTTACTATAAGCTTCTAAGGGCTTCTCTCCAATTTTTATGCTACCACTATCTATTTTATAAAAACCAGATAATAGCTTTACAATGGTTGACTTGCCTGAACCTGAATGTCCCACTAATGCATATTTTTTTCCCTCTTGTAATTTAAAGGATAAGTTTTCTAATACTTTATTTTCATTGTAGCCGAATGTTACATTATCAAACTCTATATTATAGTTTTTGAAATTACTATTCTCTCCATAAGACAATTTATCTTCATTCATCTTTTTATATAAATCTTCCAAAGTATCTACCGCATACCTAGCGTTAAAAATGTTCATACTAGCCCACATAATTTTCATAAATGAAACCATCATTACTCCACTTAAAAACAAAATCATGAATAATTCAACAATAAGCAAATTAGCGTTGTTTACTTTATTTATGGTAAAAACTAATGGGATAGACAAAATTGCAATAATGCCAAAAAATATCCATTGATATAATACATAAGGTTTTTTAGAACTAATAGAATAATCAAGAGCATACTTAGAATAATCCTTAATCGCCTTATAAAGAGTTTTAAAAGACTCTACAGTAGCTCCAAATATTTTAACAACCTGCATGCCTCTGACATATTCTACTGTTTCACCACTTAAAATTTCTAGAGATTTTTGGTAGAATTCCATAAATTCTCCTCCACCCATCATGTTTTTTAAAATAAGAGCCCCTACTATTGTTAGTATGAGAATAACTAGTCCCACTCTACTACTAATAGAAAAGGCAAGTATTAAAGATAAGACTGGAATTAAAAAAGCTTGTGAATTATCTGGTATCATATGTGCTACTGCCGTATGAGTTTTAGCTGCATTATCATCAATAGTTTTTCTTATAATTCCAGATGGATTTAAGTCATAAAAACGAAAACTTGCTCCTGTAAGTCCATCTATCCCTTTCTTTCTCAAATTAGTTTCTAAACGAAAGCCAAGTTTATGAGAGAAAAAACCTGATAAAAAGTAAACTAATGCCCCTATCATCAAATAAATGACAGTCTGAATAGACAATATCCTAGCCACTAATAAATCTCCTTCAACAATTGCACTTCTTAAAAGTTTATATAATAATAAATATCCGTACACCATCAGAAATGCAGATAGTGCTGATAAAACCACTGCTATATATCCATTATGTTTTTCTCCAGGCACATAGGAAAAAAGCCTTTTATAAATTTTCATATTTTCCTCCTTAATAATGTTTTGATAAGCTTGAAATAAAAAAATCACTTCTTCATTGATAGACCTCATCATATATATATTGTAAATTATTTTCATCTATTGTACAATATAAATAGGGCTTTTACGTCTAAACGTATTATCGGAGGTTTATATGGAAAATTTTGAAAGTTTAATAAATAATTATGTTTCATCGGAATTAAAAGACGAGAATTATTTTCATCCTCTAGGGAGATATTATATAGCTAACACAAAATTATATAATGGCTATTACTGGTATTATGAAAGTAGCGACTTTATAATAGACATTCATAATCTTTTCATAAAAAAAGATTTTGTAGAAGATGGTGTTGAATCAATGCAAAATTATGTCGCATTTATTTCTAATTTTGTAATATCTGGAAACGGAGAATGGTTTAATCCTTATCAAGCAATTGAACCCTTCTCTATGTTTTTTATGAATCCTTCTAATAAAAAAAATAGATATCTTGTTCACAAAAATTCTAGATTGTTTATAGTTGGTATAAAGTTTAAAAAAACTTTTTTAGAAAAAAACTATCCTTCTTATTCCAAATCCTATAATGAAGAGGATTTAGAAGATATGTTTTTCCGTTCCAAAAATTCAATTTTAAATCCTATAAGTAAGATCGTTAAAGAAATTTTAACTTGTACTCTAGAAAATTCAGAAGCTAAACTTTTCTTTGAAAACAAGGTGAAAGAATGGTTTTTTATCATGATTAATTCTAGCAAAAATCTAAAAAATGAAAAAACTTTATCTAAAGAAGATGGAGAGCTTATTGAAAATGTAGAAAGATATATTAGTGACCATTATTCCTACAACATACCTCAATCACTTCTAGAAAAAATCGCCTGCATGAGCGGAACAAAGCTAAAGGAAAGTTTTAAGAAAAAGAATCACTTGAGTATTACAGAATTCACCCAAAAAAAAAGAATGAATATGGCAGAACAACTTTTGTTAAATACAGATCTTGAAATTAGATATATTGCAAAAACAGTAGGCTATACTTCGCCTAGCCGATTTAGTAAACTTTATAAAAGGTTCAAAGGAGTTTATCCACGAGAAGTGAAAAGTATGATTAATATGGCTAAATAAGATTAATTCTAATAATTATAATAGAGGACTACGATATTTCAATAAATCGAGTCCTCTATGTAGTGGTTTTTTCATCATTTTAAATTTTTCAATCAGAATAACAAACACCCTAATATCCTTTCTAAATTTTTCTAATATAGATAATAGCCTCATCATGTAAAGTATCCTTTAAAAATGTTTGTTTTAAAATTAATCTCCTCCATCTTTATACTAAATATAGTTCTTAGCTCAATTTATAAAAAAAACAAAAAAATATTCTTTATTAATTGCTTAGTTAATTATTTGAAATAAACTCATTAATTTTATTCATTAAATCTATATTTAAACCACCAGTAATATTTTTTGTAGGATTATGATCGCTATTTTTGAGTAAGATGTATTCAACATTTTTGTTAGTAATCTTTTCCTTTTTTTCATAAATTGAATCACTAATCTTTACAACCATATCATCAATAGATTGAATTATTAAAACAGGTTTATTGAAATTATTAATACTTTTAATTGACTTATTAAAAGATAGCTCACCAAATTTAAGAAATTCAATGATTTTTATGGTAATTTCTATAGGCCAAGTGAAAATTATATGAAAGCTACTTGCTATACTCTTTCTTACAAATTCGGATGGATAATCAAATCCTGAGATGACTACACTATTGTCTATAAAATTCTTCTTAAACTTTAATGAAGTTGCTACTGCAAATCCACCCATACTATGACCTATTAAAGATACTTTATTGAATTTTTCATTCTTTTCAATATACTCAATAGCTAATAAGGAATCCTCTAAAAACTGAGTAAATCCACCAATTAATTTGCCTGTGCTTTTCCCAGTTCCTTTAATGTCATAACAGAATACAGTATATCCATTTTCTATCCAGAAAAATATCTCTGATTTAAAATCTAAATATGATTCCTCATATCCACATACTAATATTATTAAATGGTTGTTTTCATTAACATTCTTTGGGCTCTTTGGGTAAAAAAATAGCCCAAATCTAAAAAAAGAATCATTGTTTTTATCGGAGTTATCAAAAAATACTGATTTTTGATTGACCTCAGAAAAAAGTCCCCCACTATTTACATAGTCTATTCTTTTATTAAATATTTTTCTATGCATTATGCTAATTACTAGAAAAAACATAGCAAAATACATAGTAATAAAAATAACGAAACCATAAATTAAATAACCCATATTTTTTCTCCAAATCTCTTAAATACAATATAATTTTACATTAACATATAACATCAAACGGTTATGTTAGATATTCTGATATATCCATTATGCAAAAAAACTTTTATTATCTCATAAGCATCAAACATTTCCCAAACTTCGCCTATCCCATGTTTTAAATTTTTATTATGTTTCAACAAATTTATAACTTCTGTTATAACAACAGCTGTAAGCTTATTCCAGTCCAGTTTTGATTCTAAAGTTATTCTTTTTTTATTCTTTAAACCATTTGAAAAAATACAATAGTAATTAGTAAATGACGAATTATAGCCTACACTTTCTTCTTCAAATAAGCCTATTAATTCAGAAATATAATTCCTATAGATTTTCTCATCCTTTTCAATAATGCTTTTTGCTTCAATTAGTTTTAAAATGATTTTTTCACTTTTAAATGTATTATAAAAATATGCTGTTTTTATATCAGTGCTATTAATACATTTGAAAAAGCTTTGGTTAATTACTGGTATACAAATAACATCTCCAAATAAATGATTCAGCTTCCTTTTTATTTCCCAAGTTTCCATTTTCTCAATACTATTACCTCTTACAAAAGAACGGAACGAACTTTTATATTCATTTGAAATATCTAATAACTCCTCTATTGCTGATTTCGACATACTTCCACTACCAGAAAAAATGATTTCCAATTTATGAGGACTATATTCTGTATCAATGTACTTAATGAAAATCTCTGTTAATCCAGGATTACATCCCGCTGAATAAATTATACAATTATTTTTCTTTGTTTTATCTAATTCTGCAATTTCACTTATATCAAAAAATGATGGATCTACATAATTCACATTATTTTCCATGCAAATATTAATAATGTTTGCATTTTTTGTACCTGTGCAATTTATTACAACTTGGCATTTAGAAATAAAATCATTTAGTTTATCCTTATTTTCAATATCGAAAATCTTATTCTGTATGTTGCTTTTCTTAATAATGTTTTTTTCGTTTCTAGTAGCTGCATAAATATAATTATCTTCAGTTTTAGAAATTTCTTCTAGAACAATTGAACCAATATTCCCACTACATCCTAAAACACCTATTTTATACATTTTTTTACCTTTCTATATCTGTTTTTATCCCCATCTTTTGTTTGTTAATTATTTGAAGATTTTATATGTTTTTCCTAACACTCTTTTCATTTTCTAGTGCAATTATTCATCTATTTTCCTGTCATTACAATTCTATATCTACTAAATATTTTACACTAATTAATATATTCTACCTATTAAATTTTAAAATTCATAAACTCTATCACAAGTGGAGTTAATAAACTCTATATCATGAGATACTATGAAAATATAGTAACCCTTTTTACTTAATTTTTTAATTTCCTTAGATACTACATTCATTCCTTCATAGTCTAATCCTGATGTTGGTTCATCAAAAATAAAAATTTGTTTATCTGATAATATTGCATTTCCAATTACTATCCTTTGTTTTTGTCCACCCGAAAGTACCATAGGATGCAATTCTTTAAATTCAATTAATCCTAATTCCTTTAAAACTTCTTCTATTTGATCATCACTACAATTATTTCCTAAGCAACACTCTTCAACTATACTATTAGTAAATAGCTGATAGTTTACATCTTGCATCACCATTGATGATAGTTTCTGTCTTTCTTTACTATTTAGTGTCTTGCCATTTAGTGTGATTTGACCTTCTGATTGCCTGTGCAGTCCTGCAATACATCTAATTAAAGTAGTCTTTCCTACACCATTATTCCCCATAATCCCTAATATTTCTCCCGATTTTAGACCTAGGTTTAAGTTCTCAAATACTTTTTTTTCACCATAATTACAAGATACATTTTCAATCTTTAAAGAATAGTCTGATATGTTATACCTAGTTTTGCTTTTTAAAGTTGGTTCTTCTAAACTTCTGAGTCCCATTGATATTCTTTTTTTGTCATCTAATCTAAAAAAATCATTCCCAGAAAAAGATTGTTTAATTACGCCCTCATCTACATATAATACTCTATCTACCAAATCTTTCAAAAAATACAATCTATGTTCACATATAATTATAGTATGTCCCGCTTTTTTTACCTTTTTTATGATTTCCCTGACTTTTAGAATTGTTGTCTTGTCAATATTAGCAGTAGGCTCATCCAGAACATATACTTTAGGATTCATAGCATAAATAGATGCAAAGGCAATTATCTGCTTTTCTCCCCCTGACATTAAAAACATATTTCTGTTTGTCAAATTTTGTATGTTCAATTCATCTACAACTTCTTTATACTTTTTTATAATCTCATTAGGCTCCATTCCACTATTTTCCAGTCCAAATACAATTTCTGCATCTGAATTTGTATGAAAAAATTGTGCTTTAGGATTTTGAAAAACTGTTCCAATTAATTTGGATAATTCATACATTTCAAATTGATTGGTATTTTTATCATCAATATAAACTTCCCCTTTCAAAACTCCATTTTCAAAAAAATGTGGGATTAAATTGTTTATAATTCTGCCTAATGTTGTTTTTCCACATCCACTTCTTCCACATAATAAAATACATTCACCATCTTGTATTTTGAGATTTAAATTATTTATTATTTGTTTCGATTCCGAATAAGAATAAGAAATATCTTTTAATTTAATCATATCTTTACCCCCTCTTAATACCTAAGATAAACTAAAGCATAAAAAGTAAAAGATACTACACATACAAGCAAATCTCTTATTTTAAAATGCAATTCAATTATTGATTTTCTTTTTATAGGATTGTCTATACCTCTTACTGTTGCTGCTTGTGATAATTCCTCTATATTTAGTGTAGCTCTTGTAATGGTGGTAATGATTAATCCATTTAATTTATCTATGGGAGACATATTTTTTAGTTTCATAGCATCACGTGTTTTAGCATAGTCCTCTTTTAAGGTTGGAAAATATCTGAGCGTTATTGATAAGCCTGTTATAATACTTTCTGGAAAATACATTTTTCTAAGAGCACTAGTTAACTCATATAAACTTGTTGTTTTAACAAAAGTATATCCAAATAATGCTACTGATAACATCTTTAAAATATACATTATTAAAATAGCAAAAGACATAGCAATTAAACTTGGTAACTTTGGCAAAACAAAAAACTCTATCCCATAAAACAACAAGTATGCAACAACAAATTTTATTGATATCTTGTAAAGTCCATTGTAAACAGCATATACACAACTCCAAAGTAATAAAAGAAACAATGCAAAAGTTTTTGATACGTTAAATATTGTAAAGTTCAAAACCAAGAGCAGGAAAATCCCTGCTCTTGGGTCTAAATTTAATTTATCTTTATTCATTTTACATAATACCTGCTTTTTTAAAATGTTTTCTTGTTATCCTCCTTGCAAACAAAGAACCTAATACTGCGCATATTAGAGTCAATACAAAGACTCCTATCAGTACCACAGGTGAAGTAAATGTTTCTAAGGTATTTATATAGTCTTGTGACATTCCTACTTCTGCTATGTGTGCAAAAAATGATTCTTTAAATAACCAAATAGGCAGTGGCGAACCTATCATTCCAATAGAAAACAAGGCAAATGACAAAGTATTTCCTAAAAAACTCTTATAATTGGTAACTTTTCTTATAATTTCTGCAAGTATACACCCTATCGTAAAAGTTTCAAGAATAACTACTGTAAATTGACCAGTCGCATAATAAATCAAAACAGTAATAGTACCCATTATTAAAATAGCCCCTGGCTTTTTTACTTTATTACATATCATCATATATGGTATCCCTGTAAAAAGTGCAATTAAAGCAGGCATTAATATCCACATAATAGGTATCATTCCTGCCACCATAAACGCAAAATTGATTACAAAATATATTGCTGTATAGATTCCTATTGTGATTAAATCTTTTCCCTTCAACTTATTATCCATTTCTCTTCTCCTCCTATACCATTGATTTTAAAAGTATATTATCAATTTCTTCTTCGCAATAGCTTGAATTTACTTTAATCTCATTACTTTTAAATATCCCAAAACATATCTCTTTCCACTTTTTAATTATTTGATTATAAGAAATATCATGGTCAATCATATATTCTTCATTTAATATAACTTCTACCTCTCCAATATACGGAGATAAATTTACATTAAAACATTTTAATGTCTTTTCATGAACGTTAAATGTTTTAAAAATAAAATCATGATCGAACTTCTTCTCTTGATATATAATTTTTGCATATGTTTTTAATCTTTTCTCTCTTTCTTTTTGTAATCCAATATAATCTGAAACGCAATTGTTTACATATTTTAACATAATTTCATTTGTAATCCCAAATCTTTTTAAAAATTCTTTTTCTATCATTTCATCGTTTATCTTATAATTTTGAATCGGAAAACTGTCTACTAAAATTGTTTTTTTAAGTGACATTCCTTTTTTTAACAATTTTGAGGCCACATCAATAGCAAGAATACCACCAGTTTGAAATCCTATTAGTTGAATTTCTTTATAATCTAATTTTACTATAGCGTCAAAACACATATTACTGATAGATTGAAATAAACCATCTTCTTCCATAGAACAATATGAATCTGCATCAATTACGGAAAATGTAGCAATAGTAGAGTTGGTGTTGCTTTCTACAAGCATATCTAATATGTTTTTCATATTGTCAATGGTTCCAAAACTATCAAATAATATAACTTTTAAAACATCTTGTCCCTCATTAAATAATTTCAATTCACAACTGTTAAAATTATTATGCTTTATTATATTTTCTAAATTATATAATTCTTTTGATTCCATAGTATCAGCTATATTTTTAAGTGTCGGCTTTTTTAGTAGAGATCTATATATCTCATCAAATCTTAGTTTGCTGTCTTCAATACTTACACTAAAAGAATCAATTATTTCTCTAGCTAATTGAGCTAAAAGCAAAGAATCTGCTCCATAGCTATACAAATCAACATCAGGTGATATATTATCACTGCCAAGTAATTTTCTTGCTATATTACATAATTGATTTACCTTTTTATTGTAACTATCGGTTGAATCAAAGTCTAATTTTTCATCATCTGCATCTATAACTAAATTATTTGAATCTTTATTAATAGTCCACCCATAATAACTTTGTTTTAACTGTTCTTTATTAAAAGCCTTTTTATTATTATTTAAGCCATTTTCTTTATAAACATCAGAGATAAGTTTATTAAAAGATTCTAGATTTGAAAAATAATTTAATAAACCAAAATAACTTTTTACTATTGAGTTTGATAATTCTTTTGAAAAAACACCTGATCTCAAATCAAAGTTAACTATTAATTCTTGATTTACTTCCATGACTTGACAATCCATAAAAACTTGAGGAGTTTCACTTAACCCTTCCTCTTGTAAGTGAATATATTTATAATCAGATGAGCTTATACCCAATGCACTCGTAAAAACAAATGGAAATATACTATTTCTCTTAGCTGTATCCTTCCTAATTGCACGAATAGTTTCTACTCCTGTAAATGTTTCATGTTTTAAATCATCAATAATCTGTTCTTGTACCTTTTTTAATAAATCACAAAAAAGTTGCTTATTGTTTATTTCAACTTCCAAAAGGTTCGTTGCTGTAAAATCATTTACAATATCTATCCCATCATATTTTTTTGGTCTATTCATGGTTGTTAAATTAAGAGAAAATTTAGAATTAGAACTCCAGTTGTTAATTATAATGGCCATTATTGTTATCAAAAAAGATGTTTGTGTGAAGCCTAATTTCGCTAAATTCGATTTTATTTTATTCCATTTAATAGTATCAGCTTTAATCTGCATTCTCTCAAATCCATCTTGAATTGTGATGTTTTGGATTGGTAATAAAGGCGAACCTGGAAGAGTAGTGATTCTACTCTCCCAAAACTCTTTATCTGATAAATATTTTGAACTTTTCTTTAGAGCAAGTTGGCTCATTCTAATCTCTTTAAGATTGTAAATACTATTTAAAATACTCTTATTATTGAAATAATTATTTTCAAATTCTTTCAATAGGATCCAAATACTAGTCCAATCTAAAATCAAAAAATCAAAAGAAAGATGAAGTAAACTGTAATCATCCACTTGGCTTATAACTATATCAAATAACGGCCATATATTAGATTTATATCTTTTCCCCTTCAACCTCTCTCTTGTTGATTTTACTTTTTCATTTATACCTATGCCTTCATTAAATTCAACTGGGTAATACATGTCTCTTTTTAATATTTTTTGTGTATTATTTGATGTAAATATCGAACGTAAAGCTTCATGTTCTTTTATTATATTATTCCAAACATCCTCTGTTCTACTCTTTTCCAATAATGGCAACCTTACTTCCATATAAACATGACTTGAAACTCCACCTAATTCAAAGTGATTCTCTCTGCCTAATAAATATGCACTTTGAATTTCTGTTAGAGGAATTTCATTATCCTCTAACACACAAGTAGAATTAATGCTGTTTTTATTTAATATAGTAACAATTTCATTTTTATATTTTTTTAAAAAATCTATATCCTCTTTTTTAGGTATTCCACTAGTAGACCTGTAATTTAATTCTTCTTTATTAACAAATACCTCAAGCCCATTTCTGTATAGTTCTATTAACTTACTTTCTATTCCCATAATCTTCATCTCCATTATTTTTTAATATGAATAACTTAAAAACTTAATCTATAAAAATAAAATCCTTTAAATCCTTTACATTATCTGATTTTTTTGATAAAATCAATACTGATAAGAAATTAGGAGGAATTCAAACATGGGTAAAATTTTTAAGGGTGCTTTATTAGGAGCAGTGAGTGCATTAGGAGCTTATTATTATAAAAATCCTAAGGAGTTAGAAAAACATAAAGAATTACTGAAAGAAAATACTAAAACTGGTATTGAAAAATTAACAG
>ERZ772986.459-NODE-459-length-25732-cov-5.789111_pt1 | contig 25732 bp, 35 predicted proteins | sample MGYA00511898_ERZ772986 | MGnify/ENA primary metagenome ERZ772986 (study PRJEB29015, sample SAMEA2737934) | human oral metagenome | biome: human oral; feature: human-associated habitat; material: dental | place: China | collected 2148 ... | reverse complement strand
TTCTATTTCTTTTATATTATCATTTGCTTTTTTTTGATCTTCATCTATATCAACTATTTTATATTCTTCTTTATTCCTTTTATACTTATTTTCATTTTCCTCTAAAATATATCTCATATACATTCTATCTGTTTCGCTTGTACTAAAATAATTATAGTCAAGTAATGCAAGCATTGAAACTGTTTTTCTTTTTACTCTTCCTTCCAATACTTCTTCTATGTCATTATATATTGGATTATATGTGTCATCTTTTCTACTTTCTATAGACTTATATATCTTTTCTGGTATTTTATCTATATATTCTTTTCCAAGCATTTGTAATATTGCATATAATTCTGAATATGCTCTTTTATCAATATTATATTCTTTCATTAAAACTTCTTGCATCTTTTTCCCCACTTTCTCTATCTACTCTCTCTTTTTGCTTATCTCTTTCATCTATATTATTAAATTCATCTACTTCTCTTTCTAAATCATTTTCTTTAACTCCATATCTTTGATATAATCTATTAAAATTATTCTCTTTTTGTTCTTTTTCCTTTTTTTCTAGAACTATATTTTTTCTATCTTCTAAAACGTATCGTAATCTTTCATTTAGTTCATCAACTGTATATGCCTTTTCTTTTGGATTTTCTATTTTTTCTTCTAATACAGTAAAAGTATGATTTCTTTCAAATTCTTCCTTAGTCTTAAATACATTCTTTAATTTCATCTGCCCTGCATCCCATGTTGGATCATAATAATACCAATCATTACCTGTTTTAACTCTTATAACTGAATGATTTTCCCCCCTATCTACAAAACTTGTTTCTTTATTATCTCTTTCTCCTATACAGATTACTGTTTTAGATTCTATACCAACACTTGAAAGCATATAATGCATCATATTTGTATATCCTTCACATACAACCTCTCCTTTCATAAATGCATTATATGATGATTGTTTCCCATTTAATATTTTGCTTACACCTTTTCCTATCTTTCCTCCTTTATCTTTAATTTCTTTTTCTCTTTTTAACAAAATATCATCATATTTAATATTTTCTACTATATATGCATATATTGCCATCGTTTTCTCTATGTCAGAATATTCAGGTCTTACTATATTTCCTAATATTTCTTTACACTTCTTATCCATTGGTACAATTTGTCCTGTATTATACTCATTTTTTTCAATCTCACTTGCATTTTCAGTCCACTTACAACTAATATACTTTTCTTCAATTACACTATCTAATCTAGGTTGCATTTGTTTTAACTTAGGGTATAAGTCTAGATCTAACCTTAGTGTATTAAGATCTTTATTCTCCATTGCTTCTACTATATTAGATTTATTTAGTTGCAAATCACCTTCTCCGATTATGTTCTAAATCTAATTCTAAAAGTTCTTCATTAAAATCAAGTCCTCTTACTTCTTTTAAATTTGGATTATCTCTTAATTTTAAGCTTGCTAGATTTTTTAGGTTTTCTGTATCAATTCTTTTCAAATTTTTTTCATTATCTATTTGTAAAATTTCTAATTTTCCTAATCTCTCTATTACTGAAAAATCTTTTATTCCTGATAATTTTGATTCATAATTATACCTATCATCAGGTGTCATTATTTTACTTTTTAGCATAGTTCTCATATTTACTGAAGATATCTTAAGATTCCTTAAGTTTGGTAATTTTTCTAATTCATCTATTTCACCTATATTAGTGTTTATTATATTAAGATCTTTTATTTGTTCTAGTTCTTCTTTTTTGAATCTTTGAAATCCCAAACTCTCATTCTTTTTTATTCCTTTTTTATCTAATTCTTTTTTTATTAATATTGCTAAATACATATTATCTATTCTTACAACTTCACCACTCATTTTACTTTTCCCTTTATATTTATGTTCACATTATATATACTAAATATTATATATTTTATGTTTTGTACTATAAACAATAATAACATTTTTATCATGTTCTTTTACATTTATGTAATATACAAAAAAACAGTATTAGTTGAAGAACATGTTCTTGATTTTCTTTACTAATACCGCTTTTATATTTTTTATTATTACCTAAATTTATCCCTTCATAATTGTTTCAAATTCTTCTCCAGAGATTTTTTCTCTTTCTATAAGTACTTTAGCAATACTATGAAGTTTTTCTGTATTTGTTGTTAATATTTCTTTACCAATATTATATGCATTGTCTATAATTGACTTAATTTCTGAATCAATCTTAGATGCTGTTTCTTCACTTATATGTTTAGTATGTCCTATATCTCTTCCTAAAAATACTTGTTCTGAATTTGTAACATATGATATAGTTCCGAAGTTTATAACTCATACCATATTTTGTAACCATATCTCTTGCAATTTTTGTTGCACGTTCAATATCATTACTTGCTCCTGTTGATATATCTCCGAAGTATTATTTCTTCTGCAATTCTACCACCTAAAAGCCCTATTATACTTTCTTCCATTTCTTTTTTAGATATAAATGATTTATCTTCTCCGAGACTTATACATTGTATATCCACCAGCCATACCTCTTGGAACTATAGATATTTCATGTACTTTATCTTGTGTTTTTAAGAAATATGACACAACAGCATGTCCTGCTTCATGATATGATACAAGTTTTCTTTCTTTTTCAGATACAACCCTACTTTTCTTTTCAGGTCCCATACTAACTTTTATCATAGCTTCTTCAATATCTTTTTCTGTTATATATTCTTTTTCTTTTCTTGCTGCTAAAAGTGCTGCTTCATTTAAAACATTTTCAAGATCTGCACCTGCAAATCCTGCCGTATTTTTAGCAACTACTTCTAAAGATATATCTTCAGATAATTTCTTATTCTTACTATGTACTTTAAGTATTTCTTCTCTTGCTTTAGCATCTGGCATTGATACAACTATTTGTCTATCAAATCTACCTGCACGAAGAAGTGCTGAATCTAATACGTCTGGTCTATTTGTTGCTGCAAGTACAATAACACCTTCATTTGAACCAAATCCATCCATTTCAACAAGTAATTGATTTAATGTTTGTTCTCTTTCATCATGTCCGTGATCCGAAGTCCTGCACCTCTTTGTCTACCTACTGCATCTATTTCATCTATAAATATGATACAAGGTGCTTTTTTCTTGGCTTCTATAAACATTTCTCTAACTCTTTTTGCTCCAACTCCTGAATACATTTCAACAAAATCTGAACCTGAAATTATAAAAAATGGAACCCCTACTTCTCCTGCAACTGCTTTTGCAAGAAGTGTTTTACCGTGTACCAGGTCTTCCTACTAAAAGAACTCCTTTTGGTATTCTTGCACCCATTTCTATATATTTTTGTGGATTTTTTAAGAAATCTACTATTTCTTTTAATTCACCTTTTTCTTCTTCAATACCTGCAACATTATCAAATCTAACAGTATTTTCATCTTCTTCTATAAGTCTTGCTTTACTTCTTCCTATTGCTATATCTTTATCTGGCATTTCTTGTCTTGCTCTTATAGAAGCCATATTTATCCAGCTTATTACAAGTATAATAACTATTGCTGTTGGAAGTATTACAACTGTATTTTGAACTACTTTATCTACAAATGTTAATTCTTCTTGTTCTATCACAAATCCATCTTTAATCTTATCTGAAATTTCTGTTAAAAATACTTGATCATTTGGTATATTTGTTCTTGCATTTTTATCATTATATATGTATCTTACATATGTCTTATCAGATGCTATCTTAATTTTTTTTACTTTTTCTTGTTTTATTGCTGATACCATTTCAGAATAATTTATATTTGTCTCAAATCCATTTTTCAAATTCATGAAAATTAATGCTATAACTACTATTACAAGTGCTATCCTTACTATATTTCCTATCTTTTTCATCATTTTCCTTCCTATTTTTTCTTTCCTACTTCATGACATCTTCTACATCTAGGTTCATAACTTTCTTTTTCACCTATTTGTATTATTTCTGAATCTATACTTGCAGGTTTTCCATTTACTATTCTTTGACTTCTAGTAGCAGGCTTTCCACATTTCATACACACTGCTTGAAGTTTTGTTATGAATTCTGATTTAGCTAAAAGTTTAGCTGTTATATCAAATGGTTCACCTCTGAAATCTAGATCAAGTCCAGACATTGCAACTCTTATCCCTTTATCTACAAGTTCTTCTACTACATCTATTATTCCTTCGTCAAAAAATTGTACTTCATCTATTGCAACTAAATTAACATCTTTTTCATTTTTTAATATTTCTAATATTTCTTCTGAATTTTCAACAGCATGTCCTTCTATTGTTTCACCATTATGTGATACAACATCTGTCTTACTATACCTATTATCAATTTTAGGTTTAAAAACAAATACTTTTTGTTTTGCTATTATTGCTCTTTTTACTCTTCTTATAAGTTCTTCACTTTTTCCACTAAACATTGGTCCTACTATAATTTCCATATAACTATATTCTGGTCTAAACATGTTTATCTCCTAATCTTAAAAATTTATTGTAATTTTTCCACAATTCTATGATATCTAGGGTCTTTTAATTTTTCTATATATCTTCTATATTCTTCATCACTATTTCTATTTAAATATTTAATATTAAAATTATACATTTCCTCTAAATTTGTACCTATAACATTTAAATTTCTATCAATCATTGTATATCTTAATTTTGCATATCCATAATCATCTATTTCTATTCCATTATCAATATTTGCAAATATATATATACCTTCTGTTATCAATGTTGAAATAAAAATATCATATTCTAGTTTTGTTCTTGGTTGAAAATTCTTATCAACAATTTGCCATTTTTCATTCATATTTTTAACAATATAATTATCTCCATCTGGTATCACTTCTTTATATATAGGTGAAATTGCTTTTAAATCTTCATCTTCATTACTTGCAAAATATGTTATTTTTCTAGGCTTCCTTTTTATAGCAAGCCTCTTATCTTCAAAAACTTCTATTTGTACATTATTATTTAATGTATATTTTTTACCTTGTAAATTGAACCAACCTTGTTCTTTTTTACTTGGTGAAAAATATGGTAAAAATCCATTATTATATACATAAAGATAATTATCATCATGTATAAGTTGTTCTGCATTTAATTTTATATAATCACCTTTACTTTTACTATTTTTTAATAAGTCTCTTTTAGTAACTAATGTATATATTTCTTTTTCTGTTATTTCTGATTTTTGAATTAAAACATCATATTTATCAGTAAATTGATATCTTTTTTCATTACTATTTTTTGTATCTTCATATATATTTCTAGTAGCAAATCCATTATATTTATTACTTACCTCTAATTCTGGATTTTTTTCTCCTATCACATCTTTTAAAATTTTTACAAACTCATCTCTTTTTCCTTCATGATCTTCATTTGCATATTCTGAATTATATGACATTACTTTTCTTTCATTTTTCATGATTACATCTGTTGTATTTTTAGTTGAAACAGCTGCAAGTTCAAATGTTTTATCATATGCTCTTATTTTATAAAATGGTGTTGCATAATCATATTTAAAATCTATTTTTGTTTCTCCAGATTTATTAATATATCCATATTTACCATTTAATTTCACATTTATATATATACTTTTATCTGGTATTTCTTCTACATATTTAAAATATTCAGGATTATATGCTATTAAATTAATATCTTCTCTTTTCTTTATATATTCAGCTATCTTTTTATATTGTGATAATGATATTGCAGACAATCCTATTATTCCCATCATAATAATTATTATTGTACTTGCAAAAAAATTATCTTTTTCAATATAATTATTTTTTGATAATGTTCTTATTATCAAAATTCCTGAAATTATTGTAAATATAGGATAGATATATGAAGGTGTAAAAAATGTTATAATTCCTACAAGTGAAAAAAGGTAGAATACAAAATAATATCCTTTTTTCATATTAAATATTGAAAACACAAAATTTATAAAACATATTACTACACTAATTCCAAATATAATATTATGTTCTATATTCATAACAAATCTTTGGTGTCTTGTAAGTTCTAGTTTATTATTATGTAACATATACCATACATACATAATAAGAAGCAATCCAAGAATAATATTTAATATTCCTAAAAATATATTTGTCTTCTTACCTTTCATCTTTATATACTCCTTATATTAATTTTCTTTTATATACCATTTTGATAAATCCATATCTTCTATATCTAAAATCATTTCATGTTTTGGTAATACCCTAAATGTATATACAAAATTTCCACCATTATTTATAGTAATATCTCCTGTATATGTACATGTTCCATCATCATTTTTATTTGTAAACTTAAGTTCTTCAGATTTCAAATATTTCATTTTACCGGTCTTCTATTAGTTCTGCGATATATACTTCTACCTTTGCATTTTCTACTGCTATTCTACCCAAATCTACTCTTATACTTACTTTTATATTTTCACCTGCATCTAAAGTTTCTTGTCCTACTTGTGTATCTTGATATATCTTAATATTTTTCCATTCTTCATAACACATTTTTTTCCATTTTAAGAAATCAAAAACTTTTTCTAATGAATTAAACTTACTATCATTTATTTCTATAAGTGGCATATATATTTTTCTTAAATAATCTATAAGCATTCTAGCAGTTGAATACATTCCTGCATTTGTAGCTATAGAATTTTTCATATATTTAATCCAATCTAAAGAATATGAGTTTATATTTTCCTTATTATAATATGTTGGTATGATTTTACTTTCAAGCATTTCATAAAGACTATTACTATCTACTCTATCTTGTTCTTCATCTGTAGCATATCTTTTTCTATCACCTATTGCAAATCCATTTGTTCCATCATATCCTTCATCCCACCATCCGGTCTAATATACTAAAGTTTACAGCTCCATTTATTGCAGCTTTTTGTCCACTTGTTCCGAGATGCTTCATATGGTCTTCTTGGATTATTCATCCAAACATCAACACCTGCTACAAGCATTCTTGAAAGTCCCATATTATAATTTTCAAGAAGCATTATTTTTCCTTTAAATTGTGGCATTTTTGAAACTTCATCAATACGTTTTATAAGTTCTTGTCCCATAACATCAGCAGGATGTGCCTTTCCTGCAAATACAAGTTTTACTGGTCTTTTTTCATCATTTAAAAGTTGTGTTAGTCTTTCTAAATCTTCAAATATTATTGTTGCTCTCTTATATGTTGCAAATCTTCTAGCAAATCCAATTATTAGATCATTTTCATTTATTTTACCAACTGTTTCTACTATTTCATCATATGTAGCACCATTTTCGCTCATTCTTCTTCTAACATTTTTATTTATTTCTTCTATTAATTTTTTCTTATATGTTAAATGTGTATTCCATAAAACATCATTTGGAATATTATATATATTTTTCCATACATTATTATCATATATCCTATCTTGCCAATATGGTATTAAATAATTATTATACATTTTCTTTATACCTGGTGCAAGCCATGTACATGTATGTACACCATTTGTTACATATGTAATTGGAGATTCATCATCTGCAGTATTTGGCCATATTTCTGTAAATAATTCTTTAGAAACATCTCCGTGAAGTTTACTTACCCCATTTTTCTTACCTGCTATTTTAAGTGCAAATACTCCCATATTAAATGCTTTTTTATAATTATCATTTGGTGTCATTCCCAAACTTAAGAAAGTATCTTTAGAAATTCCAAGATCATCCCATTTACCATCAAACATTTTTTCTATTAATTCAATATCAAATATTTCATTACCTGCTGGTACTGGTGTATGTACTGTTACTGCTGTCATTGTTTTTACAAATTCTTTTGCAACTTCAAATGAAACTTGTTTTTCTTTCATTATTTGTTCTATAAGTTCTATGATTAAAAATGCTGAATGTCCTTCATTCATATGATATAGGTTTGGTCTTATATTTAATGCTTTTAATAATTTAACTCCACCTATTCCAAGAATCATTTCTTGCATTAATCTCATTTCTCTTCCACCACCATATAATCTATATGAAAGTTCCCTATATTTACTGCTATTTTCTTCAGTATCAGAATCTAAAAGATATAATTTTACTCTACCTACATTTATTACCCATACTTTAAGCATTACCTTATTATTTTCAATATCTATATATATTGCAAGATCTCTTCCTTTTTCATCTTTAACCTTTTTTATAGGCATATTATCTAAATCTGATTTTGCAAATAATGTAAGTTGATTTCCTCTTCCATCAATCTTTTGATTGAAATATCCTTCTTTATACATTAAACCTATACCTACAAGTGGTATTCCAAGATCACTTGCAGATTTTAGATGATCACCTGATAATATACCAAGACCTCCTGAATATAATGGCATTGTTTCATCTAAACCATATTCTGCTGAAAAATATGCAATACATTTATTTTTATATTTTTCATAATTATTCATATAATATGTATTATTATTTTCCATATATCCTTTGAAATCTGAATATACCTTATTATATTCTCTTAAAAACTCTTCATCTTTTGCTACTTCTTCAAGTTTAGTTTGTGAAATTTGTTTTAAAAATTTAATTGGATTTTTTTCTAATCTTTCCCAAAGTTCTTTATCTATCTTTTTAAATAATTTTAAACTTTCTGTATTCCAACACCACCATAAATTTTCTGCTATTTCTTGTATTCCTTTTATTCTTTCTGGTAATTTAGGAACCACTGTTAATCTATTAAATATGTACATTTCTCCTCCGTATATTTTTTATTTTTCTTTTGTATTTATTATCTATTATTTATTCTTTAGTAAACATCATTCCTGCATAATCAGTATAAAAATTACTAGAAAAACTTCCTATTATCTGATTTAATTTTTCCTGTGTTGCAAACTCAAGTACATATGTTCTTCCAAAATTATATGCATCTTGATCTACTAATAATGTTATGTTTCCTCCCATTCTATAAGAATAAAATATATTATTTTCTTTTCTTTGTAGCTCTCTATATCTTGTAATAGTTTCTGGTGTAACATTACCTTGGTTTGTTTTAAACATTCTATCAAATTCTGTTATATCTGATATATATACTTTTTTAGGTTCTTCTATATTTTTATCTACCTTTTTCTCTTTTTTTGTTGTCTGAAGTTTTAATATTGTCATATATTTATTATGTACATTAAAACTTATAACACCTAATATAATTATTATCATTAACATTGATATTACTGCATATACTGTTAAAAAACCTTTTCTTTCTTTTAATTTACTTCTCAAGTTAAATCTCCTTACTATTACAATTTTAAGCATAACTTATATTATAATTTACTATATACAATTCTTTTTTTCTACCTTTTTTACAAAAAATAAAATAAACTTAAAAGAGTACACTTTTTAATCTATGTACTCTTTATTAAAAATATATTTTAATCATTAACTCATTACTTATTTCCCAAGCATATTATTATACTCTTCTTCTGTTATTCTTTCTATACCAAGCTTTTCTGCCTTCTTATACTTACTGCTTGTTTCTTTTTCATATATTACAATATTTGTATCTTTTGTTATACTTGATTTTACTATTCCACCATTTGCTATTATTTCTTTTTCTATTTCTTTTTTAGGTTTACTAAAATTACCTGTAAGTACAAATATTTTATCTTTAAATATATCTGACACTATTTCTATATCTTCTGAATTTTCTTTTTCTTCTTGTACTTCCATTCTAATTCCATGTTCTTTTAATTTTAATATTATATCCCTATTTTTTTCTTTTCTAAAGAAATTATATATATTGCTTGCTACAATATCACCTATACCACCTATTTGTTTTAGGGCTTCTTCATCACTTTCCATTATCTTTTCTATAGAATTAAAATTTTCATTTCTAACAATTTCTTTACTTTGGTTTACTCCGAACACCTTGTATTCCTAAAGATACTAATACTCTATTTAAAGAATTTTCTTTACTTTTTTCTATTGCTTTTAAGATATTTTCTTCAAACTTAGTACTTTTTCCTGCTTTTGTTTTCTTTTCCTTATTTCTTTTTTCTTTTATTTTAGTTAAATCTTCTAATTTTAAATCATATATATCTGTTATATTTTCTATTAGTTTAAGATCAATTAAATCTCTTATTATATTTTCTCCGAAGTCCCTCTATATTCATACAATTTTTAGATGCAAAATATATTATCTTTTGCATTTTTATTGCAGGACATTCTTCATTTACACACTTATAATCAACTTGTTCTTTTACAAGCTTACTATTACATACAGGACAATTTTCTGGCATTTTAAATACTACTTCTTTTCCAGTTCTTTTTTCTTCTAATGCTCTTACAACTTCTGGTATAACATCTCCTGCTTTTTGTATTATTACAGTATCTCCAATTCTTATATCTTTTTTTCTAATAATATCTGCATTATTCAGTGTTGCTTTAGATATTCTAGAACCATCTACTATTTTACCTTCTTTAAATACTGCAAGTGGAGTTATAACCCCTGTTCTCCCGAACATTTAATTCTATTTTTTCAATAATTGTTTCTACCTGTTGTGGTGGATACTTATATGCAACAGCCCATTTAGGATATTTTTCTGTTGTTCCAAGTATTTCCCTATATTCTAAATCATTCACTTTTATAACAGCACCATCTATCCCAAATGATAAATCTTGTCTCATAGTCCCAATTTCTTCAATCTTTATTATAGCATCTGCTATATTATTTACAACTTTCCTATATGGATTTACAGTAAAATTTAATCCTTCTAAAAAATCTAATGTTTCACTATGTGTCTTAAATTTATCATCTGCATATTGAAGATTAAAAATGAATATATGTAGTTTTCTTTCTGCTACAACTTCTGCCTTTTTTTGTCTAAGTGTTCCGAGATGCTGCATTTCTTGGATTTGCAAAAAGTTTTTTACCTTGTTCTTCATTTCTTGAATTTAATTCTTCAAACTCCTCATATGGTAAATATATTTCACCTCTTACTATAAGTTTTTTATCATATGATATTTCATGTGGTATATCTTTAATATGTACTATATTTGCAGTTACATCTTCTCCGAACTTCTCCGGTCTCCTCTTGTTACACCACGAACAAGTTTTCCATTATTATACTCAAGTGCAATTGATAATCCATCTATTTTTGTTTCAACAACATATTCTATATCATTTCTTTTTATAGAATTTTCCTTAAATGTTTCATCATCTTCTTCATTAATTTCAAAATTCAAACCTTTTCTTGTCCTTTTCTCAAAATCATATATCTCACCATATGAAAACACATCTTGTAAGCTTTTAAGTGGTATTTCATGTTTTACTTTAGTAAATAAGTTAGAGACCTTTCCGGCCTCCAACTCTATTTCTAACTCCATTTTTATCAACAAGTTCTGGGTATTTTTCTTCTATTTCTAATATTTTTCTTTTTAATTTATCATATTCATAATCTGATATTTCATTTGTATTCTTATTATAATATAGGTCTGAATGGTATTCTTCATCTTTTCTTAAACTTCTTAATAGTTTTTTTATATCATTTTTTTTCATACCTTCTATTTCTATATCATATTTGTTACTATTTTTAACTTCATCTTTTAAATCAAGTCCTTCAAAAAAATCCATATTATTATTCATATTAATTTTCTCTCTTTTATATTTTTTCTGTTAATTCATTTCTTTAAATAATATATTTGCAATATTAAGAAGTTTATCATCTTCATACCTATTACATAATAATTGTATACCTATTGGCATATTTTCATTATCTTTTGAAACTGGTACTGATATTGCAGATATTCCTGTTATATTTGCAAGACATGTATATATATCTGAATAGAATGTTTCTTCTTGATTTTGTTCTATATATCCTTTTTTAGGTGCTGTTTTTATAGTTACAGGCATTAATATAGCATCATATTTTGTAAATATTTCATTCATTTTTTCTATTATTATTTGTCTTACTTTTAATGCTTTTTTGTAATATGCATCATAATATCCTGCTGATAATACATATGTACCAAGCATTATTCTTCTTTTAGCTTCTCTTCCAAATCCTAATGTTCTAGTCTTTTTAAATAATTCATCCATATTTTTAGGATTTTCTACTCTTTGTCCATATCTTACACCATCATATCTTGATAAGTTTGAACTTGCTTCTGCCGCACTTATAATATGATATACAGATATTGCTTCTTTACCATATGGAAATTCTATGCGTTCTAAAATCGCTCCTTTTTTTTCTAAAGCTTTAATACTATTTGTTATAGCATCTCTTACTTCTTCTTGCATTTCATCTTTTAAGAAATTATCTATTATTGCTATTTTCTTACCTGCTATATCATCATTTAATTTACCTTCAAAATCTTTCAAATCTTTAGGGTTTACACATGTTGAATCCATATCTTCTAATGATTTTCCGATTTTCCATATAATATTTTTTACCAGAAATTATATTTAAAAGTTTTGCTGCATCTTCTACTGTTCTTGTAATTGTACCTGCTTGGTCTAAGCTTGAACCAAATGAAGTTATACCATATCTTGATACTGTTCCATAACTTGGTTTTAATCCTACTACTCCACAATAATTTGCAGGTTGTCTTACAGATCCACCAGTATCTGAACCAATTGACCATGGTGCCATATTCCCAGCTACTGCTGCAGCACTTCCTCCTGATGATCCACCTGGTACTCTATCTAAATTAATTGGATTACTTGTAATCTTGTATGCCGAATATTCTGTAGATACACCAAATGCAAATTCATCCATATTTACTTTACCAATTATTCCGATATCCTGCTTCTTTAATATATTTAATTATTGTTGCATCATATGGTGATACATAATTTTCTAATATCTTACTTGCAGATGTTGTTTTTGTACCAATTACATTTATATTATCTTTTATAGCTATTGGTATCTTATCTTCTATAACATCACTTACTGATAAGTATGCTCCTATTTTTCCGATCTTCTTTTTGTATATTTTCTAAATAAATTTGATATATTTCTTTTTTAGTTATTTTTCCATCTTCAACTAATCTTTCTAAATCTTTTACACTTAATTTTAAAATCTCTTCTTTTTTCATCATTTCCTACTCTTCATTATTATTTATACTTGGTACATTTATCATATCACCTATTGTTTTTGCATTTTCTAATATACCTTTTGTATTTTCAAATTTTTCTACTTTATCTTCTCTTATACAGTTAATATTACTACTCATAATTTCATTTGCAATAACATTATCTGTATCTATATCATTTAAAATTTCCATATATCCTAAAATATTTGAAAGCTCTTTAGACATTTTTTCTAAGCCTTTTTCATCAAATTCTAACTTAGCAAGCTCTGCCACCTTTTTTGTTTCTTCAATACTAATCATTATTTTTTATCCTTAACATTTAACCTTTCATTATATACAATTATAGCTTCTTCTTGTGTTATATCTCCATTATATACCATTTTCCTTAAAACAATATTTCTTCTTTGTACTGCAAGTTCATAATGTTCATATGGATTATATGCACTTGGTGCATTTGGTACTCCTGCTAAAAATGCTGCTTCATTTAAGCTTAATTTTTCTGGTGTTTTTCCATAATATCCTTGAGTTGCAGGTCCTATTCCATAATATCCTGCTCCAAAATATGATGTATTTACATATATCTCTAAAATTTCATCTTTACTATATTTTTTCTCAAGTTCTATAGAATAAAATACTTCTTTAATTTTCCTATTTATCTCTGTCCTTTGATCTAAAAATATATTTTTAGAAACTTGTTGTGTTATTGAACTTCCACCTTCTTTTAATTTTAAACTAATTATATTATTATACATTGCTCTTGAAAATCCAATAATATCTATTGCACCATGATTATAGAATCTTCTATCTTCTGCAGCTACAACTGCCTTCAAATACAATTTATCAATCTTTTCTTTCTTTACATATGTTGCTCTACTTCTTATACCATCAACTATTTGTTCAATTTTACCTGCTTTAATTTCATTATTTACTTCATTATATATTATTCCTAAATATGCCATTACCGCAATTATAGCAAGTAATACAATTCCTAACATAATCGATAAAATTGTTTTTAATATTTTTTTCATATCTGTTTCTCTCAACCTTAAAATTAAACTTATCTTAGTAAAATATATCATATATCCCACATATTTTTCAACAAACAATATTTATTATTTTTTATTAAAATAATTGACAAAAAGTTTAAAAATATGTAAAATATATAAAGTACATGGTGGTAGTAGCGTAGCTGGTTAACGCGTCAGTTTGTGGCACTGAAGATCGAGGGTTCGAATCCCTCCTACCACACCATTATTGGGCTGTAGCCAAGCGGTAAGGCATCAGACTTTGACTCTGACATGCGCAAGTTCGAATCTTGCCAGCCCAGCCACTATAATAAAGAAAAAGCTTGAGATATCAAGCTTTTTCTCTTTTAAAAATATCAAAAAAATAATAATTATAAAATTATAAAACAATCACTCTTTTATAGTATCTCTTTTAAATATAGCAAAACACATCAAAAACGTATAAACCTAATTTATATTTTTCTGATGTGCTTTTGTTTTATTTTAGAATTTTTTTCATTACCTTTCTGTACTCACTTTTGTGAGTTCCAAAAAGTAACGTTTGTTTTATTTTTTCATTTTTCAAATATTGTGATTTCATCGATACGATTCCATCACCCTCTAATTTAATTAATTTATCAATCAAATATAATCCACTTGATTCAAAATCAAGCTTTATTATATCTTTTATAAACTCTATTAATGATACTTTAAACACATAATTTTGAATAAGTTCATTTACTTTTAAATTTCTTAAAATAAATGAATCTTCTTCTATCATTTGATCTGCAAAATCTCCATCAAATATTTTTTTATAAAAATCAAATAATATTTTTCCATATTCGATTCCAAAAATTTCTTTATTTTTTAAAATTTTTTCCATTTGCTTTATACTAGCAAATGGTGTTCCTTTATACGGTACTGCCATAGCAATTGCGTTTTCCTTTATCTTATTGTTTGTTTCATATTCATTTAATAAATAATTTAATATTACTCCTCCTTTAGAATGACCAATAAGGTATACCTTTTTATACTTATACATTATTTTTTTGGTCATTTCTTTTATTTCTTTAATTAATTCAATAAAATTAAATTTTCTTTTAAATCCAATCACTAAATAATCTTCATGTTTTCCAATTAACCATTTATTTATTAGTTTCTCGTTTTTATAAAAGTCTGCATAGTACTCTGGCATAAGTACTACAATTGTATCATTTGACTTTTTATTTTTTTTAATATTCCAAGCTTTTATATTTTTTAATTCTATCTTTTTCATATTTTTCCTCCTAATAAATTTTTATTTTGAGTATAAATTTATGTTTTAACACTTATATTATAACATTTTTCCTCAATTATATTAAGCTTTGTAATTATTATATCTTTTTCTCTTTTTGTAATCTTTCTCTTCTTATTTCTGCTAATAATTTATCTACTCTTTTAATTGTATTATCACATTCTTTAATTAGCTTTTGGGCTGCCTTTAAATCTTTTTCATTCTTTTCTATAATTCTTTTTGTTTTTTCTGTCATACATTCCTCCTATATATCCTTTAATTTTAATACCTCATAATTTATTTCAACTAATCTTTTATCAAATTTTCTCATATTCCTGTTTAATATTTTCCTTGTCATTAATATACTTTGCCTTTGTATATTAATTTTAACCAATTCTTCTTTTAGCAGTTCATATTTATTCATAATTATCCTTTCATATTATTAAATATGATATTACTTAGTTATATTATAAGTATATCATTTAGTATATTCTTACTACAATAATAACATTAATATCTCGTTATTTTACTCCCTAAAACTTCCATAAACTTTTTATATTAAATTTTATTTGAAGCATTTTACAATATTATTATATTTTTGTATATATTTTTTTGGAAAAAAATATAAAAAGAGAACTAAAAATATTGCATAAAATATTTTTAGATGCTATAATAATTTTATCGAGGTGTGGCGCAGTTGGTAGCGCGCGTGGTTTGGGACCATGAGGTCGCAGGTTCGAGCCCTGTCACCTCGACCATAAAATTATATTAGAAAAGCTTGTTAAATCAAGCTTTTTTATTTATAACCAATATAATAAAATTTCTTCACTAATCATGATATATCTCTTTAATTCTCCTTATTTTCTTCCTATTTTAATCCATTTTTGCATTAAATAATTAACAAAAGCTGAACAAGAAACTAACATATATTTAGCATCTTCAATATTAGCATTAGTAAAGTCTATTCCTCCATGTCTTATTCCTGATTCATCAGATGTATAACCATATAAAGCTAAAAATCCCTTTTCCATTGCTGAATGAATATATATTTTTCTATCTTTTAATTTCTTTAATGCATTTCCTAATGTAGCATTTTTACCTTTTTCTTCAGTTATGATGCAACACATCGATTCTACGGCACTAATAGACTCTTTTATCGAATTTTCATAATCTGTTCTTTCTCTATTTGAAAATAATTTTAAAGCTTTTGCTATATGAATTCTTACAGACTCACCAGCATCAATATTTAAAGCCCCTTCAATTTCTTTTATCTCTAATTCATTAGTTATCGGAATTACCATTTTATTACATATTCTATATGCTGAATTCTCACTTTCTAAAATTCTATTAAATTCTTTTTCCATTTCAATGCTATTATCGCAAATATTTAAATACTTCTCAATAAAATCAAATATAGTGTACCAATTTTCATTATTTAAAATATCCCCTCTAAGTTTTTCTTCATTTTCTTGTCTATATATAAAATTACTTGGAAACTTATAATTAATTCCCATTTCAATCATCATATCTTCTATACCAGTTGTTTTTTTATTATATAGTTCATCTCCATGATATTCTCTTTTATAAAAAGTGCTATAAATTTTTTGTTTTAATATTGGACTTGCTGTTTCTAATCCATTTAAAATATCATTGTAACCATTTCTTTTCGAAAATATTTCCATCAAATTCCCCCTCATTTAATTTCTTATTCAGATTCTAAATTGAATTATTAATATAATAAAAATAAATTTACTTCTTTTTCTTCTATTATAGGATTAATATTTTTTAATTTAGTATAATCTATTATTAATAATTCATTTACTTCTATATTATTTGCCCATTCATTATTCCATATTTTAATTTCTTCATCTATTCCAATTTCTTGAATCTTCATACACAATTTTGAATTAAATTTTTCTGTTAAATTTGTATTAATCATCATTCTTCGAATCCAAATTTCAAGATAATCTGTATTTGGAATATTTTTAAATTTATCTATTATATGTTTTATATATATCTCTTTTTCTCTATCACTTACCAAATTTAAAATATAACTCAATATCATAGTTCCTACTGAATACATTCTAGAATTCCTATACATAATATCTACAAGTATACTGATAATTTGTTCTATATAATTAATTTTCTCAGATATTTTTATTTGTGTTTCATATAATTTAATTAATAATTTAATTACAGTTCCACTATTAGGATATAGAATTGATACTTTCCTGATATTATATAAAGATTTTTGTATATTATTTTCAATTATATAATTATTTACTAACTCGTTTTCTTTATCTTTTTTAATCGAATTTGTAATTATATCATCTGTGATTAATGTTTTATTTGAATTTAATTTAAAGTTCAAATCTATTAATACTTCTGTAATATATTTCAAAATCATTTTTAAATCAAATTCATTTTTTGCAAATATTCTATAATCATCTCTAAATCTCAGTATACAATAATCCTCTATATTATTTTCTTTAAGCTTTTTCCCTAATTGCAAATCAGCATATCCTAAAATGATTTCAGCAATAAAATCCATTAATACACTTCCTTGTGGTATTCCATTAGTCTGACCATATGACATTGCTCTAATAATTTCATCTATTTGATTTCCTAAAGTATTTTTATTTTGTTTATTCTTTTTAGCCTCTTCTTTCCCTTCTAGTGCCCAACTAATTGAGTGTGTATATATAGAACCATAGCAATTAGTAATATCTGTTATTGCCATCCAATTAAATATTAAACTTTTTGATATTGTATTTTATTCAAGTTGATCCCACCAATTTAATATAGTTTCTTTTTTATCTAAATTTCGATTATACGATTCAATTGGAATACTACAGCAAATTATTTTTTCATTTTTTTGAAATTCTTTAAATACTCTTTTTAACTCTTTCCAATTATCCTCTTCTGATATCAATTTAACTAAATATACATATAATATTGGATTAATCAATTCTATAGGTCTCCAATCAAACTTTCCATCTTTATTATGAAATAATTTATAATTCATATCTTCAAATTCATTAGGTTTGTTTTTACATAGCTCATTTAATCGTTTCTTTTTATTTATTTGTTTTTCTATTCCTTTCAATAAATTATTAAATGTATAATATGGTGGCAGTTCTAAATTAAAATAACTACTATCTTTCAACAAAAATCTCTTAACTTCTTTACAATTCATTTCTATCATTTTTTTCATTTTAAAAATCCTTTAAATATTTCTACTAATTCATTTCATAATACATAACTTCTTTATTTAATTTTTTAGCATATTCTATCTCGCTTTTTGTACTTTTTCCAACATAGCCATTTATATTACAAACAAATATTGCATCAGAAATTTCTATTCTTTTTAAGTGTCCTTCTTTTAATAATCCTATTTGTTCTTCTGTTAAAACCAGATTAGTATTCACAGGATAAATCGGATGTAATACACAATATCCTTCTAGAGATAATTTTTCTCCTATTTCTAACATTTCTTTTTGAAATTTAAAACTTCCACATATTGTTACTATTTTCATTAATTGCTCCTATTTATGCATACATCTTTGCATTCTCATTTATATTCTCAATGTCTTTTTTTATTAACTGGAATACTTCCACATTATCTTCAAATACTTCTGATACTGGTCCTAAAGGACTAAAAGGTTCTGTTTTTAATTTTTCTATACTTAAAATTCCATTTTTATGTACATATTTTATCAATGTTTTAACAAACTCTATTTGCTTACTATTTAATCTACTATCGTTTATATATTTAGCAAATATTTCATTTGCTGTTTCTTCATCAAGCCCTACAATACTTCTTACTACTTCTATTAAACTTTTTTCAGGATATGCTTTTTCATATTCTGCATTATTCCCTAAACTTTGAAACATTTCTTCTAGTTCTTTCTTTTCTGTTTCATTTAATCTTTGATTATGTCTTATCTTATACACTGTTAAGTTGTCTAAATTGCCTTCAAAGAACTTTTCTACTTTTTTCCTATAACTTTCATAGTTTCCGTTCTTGAATATTGTATCCTTCTTTTTTCTCACTAACTTTCAGTTCATCTCTTATATCCACAGTATATATTCCCCTTGGTGGATTATCTATATATTTCATCAGTTCTCTTAATATTGTTCTTGTCTTTTCTATTTCAAAAAAGTCACTTTTTTCCCAATATTCTGGTTCTGATGCTTTTTCTATACGATCTTTTTCTGATACTACTTCTGGTATTGTTCCTAGTTTTTTTAATTCTTCTACTAATTCTACAAGTATTCTTCCTTGTACAGATGTACTTTTACCTGTAATTCTTGCTACTTGTAGTCCATATACTAAATTATCAAATCTTTTAGCAAGTTCATCAGAATCTTCACTTAATAATATAGGAATTATATTTTCTCTTATTTCCATATATGAGATATTATCAATATGTTTCCAATTATCAGGATTTGAAAACTTATCTATATATACTGCCTTATTCCTAACTATAAAACTATCAGTGTTAAGTTCTGTTATTTTCTTTAAAAACTCTTCTACTAATTCTTCCCTATAGTTTTTATACTCTTCTTGTGATTGGTAATTAATATTTTCTAGTTCAACAATTAAATCCAGCTTGAGATTATATATCTTTTCAGTTAATGATTGTACACTTTGTGCTTCTATTCCTCTAGCATTTTCTTCAAAGAATTCAAAATTTCTACAACAGTCAAATATATAGAATTGTTGTTTATGTTTATCTATACCAAATAGATTTTTACAAAGCCTTGTTCCTCTTCCTATCATTTGCCAGAATTTTATCTTTGATTTTACTGGTTTAAAGAATACCAAATTAAGTACTTCTGGAATATCTATTCCTGTATCTAACATATCCACAGAAACAGCAATTTGTGGCATCTTATTTGGATTTTGAAAATCTTCTATTAATGGACTTACATAGTTTACTTGGTTGTCTATAACCCTTGCAAACATCCCATTATACTTAGGATATATTGAGTCAAATACTTTTACTATTGCTTCTGCATGTTTATGATTTCTAGCAAATATTATAGTTTTTCCGAAGCTTATCTCCTCCTTCTACTTTTAATCCTTTTTGCATAACTGTTTCTAATATGATCTTTATTGTATCTCTATTAAACAGCCATGAATTTATAGCAGAAGAACTTATTTCTTCTTGTACTTCTCCCTCTTCAAATAGGTTTTCATATTCTTCTCTATCTTCTTCTTTAAGTTCACTATATTTTATCCCTCGTTCTATAAACTTGGTTGTTGTACTTATTGTATGATAATCCACTAAATATTTTTGTTTTACTGCTTCATCATATTCATATACAAATGTAGGAACATTATTTTCAAGTTGGAAAAACTTATATGTATTTTTATCCACATCATCTCTTGGTGTTGCTGTTAATCCTACTAAAAGTCCATCAAAATAATCAAATATTGCTTGATATTTTTTGTATATACTTCTATGTGCTTCGTCTATTATTATTAAATCAAAATGTCCTGGTGTAAATAATGTTATTCCATTTTTGCTTTTCATTTTATCAATACAATTTATCATTGTTTGATATGTTGAGAATATTATTCTACTTTCTTCTGGATCCCCATCTTTAGAAGATAGTAAATTACAACATGACATATCTGGTAATAATTTTTTAAAGTTTTTTTCTGCTTGTTTTACAAGTTCTGTTCTATCTGCTAAAAATAATACATTTTGTACCCAATTTTTACTTGTAAGTACATCAACTAAAGATATTGCTGTTCTTGTTTTTCCTGTACCTGTAGCCATAACTATTAATGCTCTTCTATATTTTTGTTCAAATGATTCACATACTTTTTTTACTGCTTCTAACTGGTATGGCCTACTGGCTATATCATTAGCTATAAATATGTGTTCTAGATTTTCTTTTGAATCTCTTCTCTTAATTAGAAGTTGTAATTCATCTTGTGTATAGAATCCTGAAACTTTTCTTTCTGGATATGATAAATCATCCCACATATATATTTCTTTTCCATTTGTATAATATATGATAGGTCTTTGTGCATATTCTTTTTCTAAACAATCTGCATATAGTTTAGCTTGTTGTTGCCCAATTTTCGCATCTTTACTTGTTCTTTTTGCTTCTACAACCGCTAAAGGTTTTCCATTTTCTCCATATAATACATAATCTATATATCCTTTTTCTTGAGTATTTGGCATTCCTTTAACTTCTACTTCTTCTCTAATATTTGTATTATCCCATCCTGCTATTTTTAAATCTAAGTCTATAAATTGTTTTCTTGTTTCAAACTCACTAATATCACTTACTTTAAAATTATATGCAATCTTTTTACTTGTCCTTTGTTTAGTTAGTTTTTCTCTTAATTCTTCATTTTCTTTTAATATTTTTTCAATCTTTTCATCTTTTTCAACTAACTTATTTTCTAACTCTTCTCTCTCTTCTTTTTTTAGATTAGCACTACTTTCAGCAGGTAATTTTCCCTCATCAAACTTTGTTTCTACATAATTTGAATCATAATAATATGCTATCCAATCCATAAAATCAAATAGATATTTTAAACATAATACTGCTTCTTTTCTAGTAACCTTCTTATTACTATGTACTGAAAAATTTCCAAGCTTAATTATATATGTAATTCCATTAAAAACTTTTTCATTAATCATACTTTTAAAATTAATATCATACACAAGAGAAGATAAGTTATTTTGGTATGGTAACACTAATTCTCTATCATTTGCATATATCCATTTTACTGCAAGTTCTAATGCTCTTCTACATAATATTGTACAAGATACATTTGCTACAGCTATGCTCTTTTCTGCTTCTTCTGCCGCTTCTGCAAATGTCTTAAATATTTCATTTTTTAGTATAAAATCAAAATTAGACATATCTACTCCTTATTATATTTAAACTCACCAATTTGAGTTTTAAATAATTCAATTATTTCTTGTGTTTTAATTTTTTTATTTCTGAAATCTTCATATAACTTTAAAAGTTGTTCTGTTCTTATTATAAGAATATTATACTTTTCTGCTAATGTAATTTGTCTTTCTGGTAACTTATCTCTTTCTTCAATCTTTCTCTTTCTTTGATTTGCTACAATAAATATTCCTTTTACTTTTTCTTTATCTTGATCTTTTCCTTCTTCTTCAAGCTTATCTATATATATCTGAACATGACAATCTGTTTTACTTACATCGCTTCTCTTTACATTTCCTAAAAGACCTTTTGTTTCTATTAGAAATATATTTTCTCCTTTACAAATCCTATAATCTTCTTCCATTTCATCTATAAATTCTTTATATTCATATTCCAACATTTCATCTAACATTTTATTAACTATTTTTTGTAACTTATTGCCTGTTTGATATAAAACACTTTTTATTTCTTTATTTTCATCTAATTTAATTAACTGATTTTCCTTTTTCTTTTGTAATTTTGTAATTTCTTCTTCTATTTGAGAAACTTCATTTTCAATATTCACATCATCTAATATTTTTATATCATTAAACCATTCTGGTTCTTCTTCTTCATTAGAAATATTAATAATCTTAGTCTTTTCTAAAAACGCTTCTAATATTTCTTTACTTTTCATTAAATTTAAAGTTGTAAAATAGATATTTTCATCAACTTTTATTGTTGTCAATTTATTAGACTTATCAGATTTAAGTATTTTTTGTTCTTCTTTAATTCCTGTTTCATTAAAATAAAAATCCGCTTTTATGTTTAATTCATTTAATTTTATACTATTTTTTCCAAAATTTAATATAAAATTGTAGTTATATACATCCTCTAAAATCTTTTTAATAATAAATCCTGTTAAATTCTTTAAATCTTCTTTTTTATAGTATTCTTTTTCAGGTCCGTCTAAATATGTTAGATAATATTTAAACGATATATTTTGTGGTAAAATAATTAATATTTTTGTATTCCTATTATTTTTAATCATTCTATAATAATGTTTTAAATCCTTGCTCATATTAATATCCTCAATATTGATATCATCATATTTCCATAGATCTCTAAAACTCAAATCCAAAATATTTAATTCAAAATCATCAAATACTTTCGGTTCTTTAAAATCACTTAATGTATATTCATTACTTTCTTTGAACTCCATAAACATTCTATTAGACTTAGCGTTTCCTGTTATAACTTGTATCAATTCATTTTCCTTCCTCAAAATACTTTTTAAACAAAAACTCATATATAATATTTGTTTCTTCAATGGTATCTTTAATTATATTTTTTAATACTATTCTATTCTCTTTATCTAATTGTATCATACTTTCAAATTTCTGTTTATCTATTTGTTTAACTATTTTAGAAAATTGGTTTTGTAGAGTAATTGGTGGAATCAATATTCTAAAATTCAAAAATCTATCTTTAGATAATTCTATTTGATTAGTAGATCCATTCACACATTCAGCATATAATTCCTTTTGAACTTTTTCTTGCATAAAATAATATTTAAAAAATATCGGATTCATCTCTTTATAATTAAACCTTAATATACTAACATGACTATCTGCCATATATTTATACTCTTCTCCATAATATACATTACATCTACCGAGCGTTCCTGTTCCAGTTGAAGTTATTAAAACATCACCATTCTCAATCATTTTTTCTAATGATTTTAATGCTTTATTTTCATCTTGATATTTAGCTTTTTCATACTTAAACTCGTCCCAATATATACATGCTTGACTTATAACTTTAATATTGGATTTTTCAACATAATTTGGTGTTTTTCCTCTTGAAAAATATACTGAAACATTTTTCACTTTTTCTTTTATTTTTATATCACCAAACATCTCTACAAATTGGGATTTGAAATCTAGCAAATAAATTTTTTATGAGAATTCCTAACATTATTTTGATTTACCATTGCATATTGTAATGTAGTATCTATCTTTCTGTGTCCTAATAATACTTGTACTTGTTCAATTGGCATTCCTTTATCTATAGCTTTTGTTGCCATTGTTCTTCTAAACTTATGTGGATGTATCTTTTTAATGTTTATTCTCTTTCCTAGTTCTCTAAGTCTTATTTCTACTCCACTTATCTTTAATCTATCATATGGTCTTAACAGACTAACAAATAATGCTGGATTATTATCTGTTCTAGAATTTAAATAGTTTTGTAAGTGTATTTTGGTTCTTGCATCAAAATATACTTCTCTTTCTTTTCCACCTTTTCCAAGAACTACACAAGACCTTTCTTGCATATCAATATCTACTCTATCAAGATTTACCAATTCTCCAACTCTTACACCTGTAGATGCTAAAAAGTCTACCATTGCTAAATCTCTTACTTCTATACAAGCATCTCTCATCTCTTCTAGTTCTTCATCAGTATATGTTTCTTTAACTGTTTGAGTTGCTTTTACCTTATGTATTCTTCTAACTGGACTTTTCATTATATAATCTTCATCTTCAAGCCAAGCAAAAAAACTAGATAATATTCTTCTAACATTATCTATTGTTACTTTACTACAATTATTCTTAGATTGATATTCTGATAAATAATTTCTTAAATCCTCTGTTTCTATAGAATTTACTTTTTTGCTTAACTTATCTACCATTGTTTTAATAGTAGTCTCATAATAATTTAATGTTCTTTCCGAACATCCTTCTATCCTTTTTGCCGCAATGAACATCTTAGCATAATCTGTAGTATCTTCTACTAGTTCATCTTTTATACTTGTAACTTCTATATTGTAGAATGTATATAATAGTACTTCTTTTAATTTTTCCTTTTGTTCATTATTTAAAATACTTGCCATCTTTTGTTCGATTTCTTTAATTACTTTTTCTTTCATTATAATACACTCCTTTTAAGTATATTATACTAGCCAAAGTACTTTTCCATCAAACTTTCATATAATTCTTGTGTTTCTTTTAAGCTCTTTTCTATTTCAAATTTCTGTTTATCTATTTGTTTAACTATTTCAGAAAATTGGTTTTGTAGTGTAATTGGTGCTTTAGGTATTTTTAAATCAGATATATTTTTTGTTCTTACTAAAGCAACTGCTTGATTAATATTTGCTAAATATTCATAATTATATTTCGCTGCTCTCCCTATAGAAGCTCCAACAATATTTATTAATATATCTTCTTTTCTCAATATAGACCTTGGTAATATCTCATTAATTTTATTTTCTAAATATTTTGGCTTAGATATATCAATATAACCTTCTCTAACATTTTCACTTGTTATAAATAATGTTCCTTTTCTTTTATAATTAATTCCTTGCCATTTAGGAGATGCTCCTTTAGTAATCAGTATTGAATAGTCTGACAGTCTTTTATATATTTTTATATCACCAAACATCTCAACAAATTGGGATTTGAAATCTAGCAAATAAATTTTTTATGAGAATTCCTAACATT
>ERZ772986.458-NODE-458-length-25749-cov-4.167588_pt1 | contig 25749 bp, 42 predicted proteins | sample MGYA00511898_ERZ772986 | MGnify/ENA primary metagenome ERZ772986 (study PRJEB29015, sample SAMEA2737934) | human oral metagenome | biome: human oral; feature: human-associated habitat; material: dental | place: China | collected 2148 ... | reverse complement strand
AAAAATAAAAATTCAATAAATTACTGTATAAGTTCTGGATTTGTTGTATCTTTACTTTTACTATTATTTAAATAATGGATAAATTAAATTTATATAAGGATAAGTTTGGAATTAAATATAAATATCCGAATAGATCTTGTAAAAAGTGTATAAGATATCCATGTTTTGACGGAATAGATAAATGTAGATGTGATTTTGCACAATATGGTTGTATAGATTATAATGATAACCATAGAAGCTAAATTAGTAAGCTTTGAATGTGATACAGGAGGGTATATTAATTATATTTTTGAAAATTTAAATTGTACTAATTGGGATAATCAATTTAAATTAGTTACCCGATATCCTAATTGGGAACATAGATCTTTAAAAATAGGGGAAGAAGGTTTTTTAACTTATAATATGGTTGAAGCTGGAGTAACTAACTGGTATAATAAGAATACTGGAAAGATGATCCCTTATAAATATACTACTTGTGAATTTATAAAGTTTATTACTAAAAAGCAGAATCAAGATCAAGAATATATTATGTAGATCATGAAATATTATATATATAAAACACATATATTACTATGGGAGTAATAGGAGACAAATTAAATAAAGCCTTAGAAGCTAAAAGTGTAAATACAAATATAAACAATTATGTTTGGAGAGGTCCTAAAAAGGAAGTAAATGGTAAGTTTGAACAGGAAGAAATCAAGCTTATTGATGCTACTCCAGAACAATTAAATCAATTCTATAGGCATTGTATGTCTATGCTCTACAGTAAAGATAAGAAGAATCCAGGTAGATATCATCTTCTCAATATTGTAGATGAGCAAAAGAAGAAATGTAATATTGAATTATTTGTTCGATGGATTGAAAACAAATATAAGAGAAATATCCCTAACACTAGACCAGATTATCCTAGATTTTTGTTCTTACAAGATGTTAGAGATTTTCTTAATACTCCAGAAGCATTAGAGGCTTATCCAAAAGATAAGTATTCAGAGACATATATTGATGCTGTAGTAAGCAATTATCCAGAAGAATTTAGTAAGATTACTATTAGCGGTTTGATGGATGGTTGTCTTGACAGTTTAGGTGTATTTGATAAAAGTCATCTTTCTTTGAATTTTATTATTAAATTAGGAGTATGGTTTACTAATTCTGAAAAGAAGGAATTAGAAGAGAGAGATGAAAAGACTGGAAAATTGAAAGATAGAATTGACGTTATTATGGAACGTCACAGATTAAAGGCAAATGCTCGGCCTAGAACAATACAAACGGGACTTTCTTATGCTGAGTTTAGAGCAATGTTAAATCTTAAGAGTAAGAAATATTCTGAATTAACTACTGATCAGTTAGTAGCTTTAAGAAATAAAGTATTATTCCGATTCCAAAATGAGATTGAATATCATGCATCTCAATGGGAGGATAGAATTAAACAAATTAAAGAAGTGGCTGCAGCAAAAGGAATCTCACTTGAGAAAGTGAATATTACTGATGAATAAAAACATACAACTATTAGTGGGTAACATTTTAGTTATTCACTATAGTTTTTTATAGAGGATTATTAATATATGAAAGAGCTTGAACTATTTACACCTAAAGACAGAACAGCTAGACAACATGAGTGTCTTACAAAATGGGTAAAAAATAAATGTAAGGGCTCTATAGAAGCTACCACAGGTTAAATTTTAACTTTTTAACAGGAAAGTTAAAAATCATTAAAAATATTGTACTGGTATAATAAATTTTATAACTTTGTAAAAATAAAATTTTACAAGTTATGAAAAATATAGACTGGGAACAATTAGCGTTTGAATTTCAAACAACAGATATTTCTCTAACTAAACTTGGAGAACGAGAAGGAATAGATAGAAGAACTATATCTAAACATTTTAAGAAATTAGGCATAGAAATAATTAATAAACAAAATAGACCTAAGTTTAATATTAATGTATTTGATTCTATTGATACAGAAGAAAAAGCATATTGGTTAGGTTTTATATATGCAGATGGGTATATCGGTAGTACACCTATAAGAGATGATAAAAAGAGTGTTTATAATTTTGAATTATCATTAGCATTAAAAGATATTGAACATCTAGAAAAATTTAGAAAATTTATTGGTTTTGAAAAAGAAATTACTAAAGATTCTTATAGATGTAGAATAATGGTAGCTAATAAACATTTTTGGACAATTCTTAATAATTATGGATGTACTCCAAATAAATCATTGACATTAAAATTTCCTAATTATATTCCAAATAATTTAATTAGACATTTTATTAGAGGATATTTTGATGGTGATGGATGTATCACAAGGCATGTTTATATTAATACTGTTAGTCCAGCAATTACTGTTATAGGAACTAAAGATTTTCTAAATAACATTATTAGTTACTCTAATACTACACCTAATATAAGACATAATAAAAGACATTCTGAAGAAACTTTAATTTTAGAATGGCATAAAGATGATGGTGTAAAATTTATTAATTATTTATATAATAATTCTTCTATTTATCTTGATAGAAAATTCAAATTATACAATTTTTTTAAAGATGGAAGCCGTTCTGTAAAGGAATTTACAGAATTATCAGAGGACAAAATCGGAGAAACTCCTAATAATGTAGGACAACACCGAGATAACTTATAACTTAAAGAATTATAAGTATTGTAGAGCATAGGGACTGAACCTATAATAGAATATAATTTCCCCAAGAGTGCCCTCCTCCCCAACTTTAAGTGGGAGAAAATATATGCCGAGCTATATAGTAATATATAGAAATCAAGGTAAAAAACTTGATGATAACAAACTGTTCGGAAAGACCAGAGTAGGATTAAATGCTATTTCTGCAGTACATAAACATTATCCAGAATTAAAAGTAATAGTTGTAGTTCCTACAGATGTACTACAAATACAATGGGAGGAACAACTTAAAGAAAGAGGCTTACAAGATATAGCAACTGTAAAAATTATTAATACAATCATTAAACATGATTGGGTATGTAGTGTATTAGTATTAGATGAAATACATAGATATAATTCTGATATGTTTAGTCTGATATTTAAAAAAGTTAAATATAATTACATACTTGGATTAACAGCTACTTTTGAAAGACTTGATGGAAAACATGTATTAATGGAACAAAAATGTCCAGTAATTGATTCCATATCTTTAGGTGAAGCATTATTAAGTGGATGGGTAAGTAAATTTACAGAATATCAAGTATTAATTGATGTAGATGATATTCACGTTTATGATGAATATCAGAAAAAATTTAATGAATGTTATGAATTTTTTGGTTGGGATTTTCCTTTAGCTATGAGTATGGTTGGACCAAAAGGGTATATTAATCAAATAGACTATAGGAATAAATTAGTAGGTTTACATGCTGATCAAGCGACTAAATCTAATATACTTAAATCAATTAAAAACCACTCAGCTAGTTTTATGCGTAATCTTACTGCAAGAAAGAAATTTATTAATAATCACCCTAAAAAATTAGAATTAGCTAGAAAAATTATAAATGCTAGATCTAATGCAAAGATTATAACATTTTCTAATAATGTAGCAATGGCTGAAGCTATTGGTGTTGGGAATGTATATACTGGAAAGATGTCCAAAAAGAAAGGTAGAATAACAATCGAAGAGTTTAATAATAAAGATACTGGAATCTTAAATACTTGTGCTAAAGCTAATGAAGGTTTAGATATAAAAGGATTATCTGTAGCTATTATTATTGGTTTAGATAGTTCTAAAACTAAAGCTGTACAAAGGACAGGTAGAGTTATTAGATTTGAACCAGGAAAAACTGCAGAAATATTTACAATAGTTATTAATGGGACTGTTGAAACACAATGGTTTAAGAATAGTCATAAAGATAGTGATTATATAACTATTGATGAAAAAAATCTTGAAAAAGTTTTAAATGGAGAACCTTATGAAACTTATAAGAAACCAATACAAAATTTAGCTTTTCGATTTTAATATAATACTATTATGACAGTAGAAAATAAATGTGATTTAATTTTGTTACAAAACATTATTAATTCATATGAACATGCAGTACTTACTAAAAATGTACTTATTGTTAAAGCTTATGAGAGGGATTATGATCTAAAATCTATGTATGAAGATTATAATAAATTAAGTGAGCAATTTATGCAGACGTATGTAAAAAGTTCCGACTCGAAAGAGTAATACCATATTTACAGTTAAAGAAGATGTGAAACTAATCACTATTTAACTTTTTTAACTGTTTGAACACATTTGATTATACTATTGATGCAGAGTTAGATATTATGGAGAAATATAAACTTACTCCAAACCAATTAGAAGTAATTAAAACTATACTTTTATTACAAGAAGGATATGAAGAAAATTATTTATCTAGATTAATTCCAGTATTTAAAGAAAATGATATTGAATTGAGAGATATTCTTATTGAATTACAAAATAAAGGAATTATTTTAAAATCTTATAAAATACCATTAAAAGGACAAAGATTTGATCCATTAGAAATACCAATCGCTAAGAATTTTGGTAAAAATATATGGAAATGTTCTTTTGAAATAGGTAAAGAATTATTTGAAACATATCCTATGTTTATTAATATTAATGGAGCTTTATTTAGTGCTAGAGGTATTGCTAAGAAATTTAATAGTCCAGAAGATTTCTTTAGATATTATGGAAAAGCAATTGGATGGAATATTGATAAACATAATAAAATTATTGAATTATTAAAATGGGAACAAAATAATGATGTTCATTTTATTAATATGAGTATAGCTACTTTTGTAATTAATGAAAATTGGAATGAATTAGAAGCTTTGCGAGATGGTAAATTAGCTAATATTAATTATGATACTATAAAAAGTCTATGACAATTGTAGATTTACTGTATAGTGAAATACAAGACGGACTAAAAGGAAAAAATATAGGTTATTCTTTAGGGTTACCTAAATTAGAAGATATTACTGATGGTTTAACTAAAAGTACTTATACACTATTATTTGCAGGTAGTGGTATTGGAAAAAGTTCTTCAATGTTATTCTCTTATGTATATTATCCTATAATTGAGCATCTATTAGATGGCAAATTAAAAATTGTATTATTCTCTTTAGAAATGAAAAAGACTTTAGTACTAGCTAAATTATTGAGTATTTATTTGTTTTATAAATATAATATTCGATTAAGTGCTAAAGAGATCTTATCTAGAAAGAAAAATTTCAAATTATCGGATTATCAGCTTGATAAAATTAATGAAGGTAGAGAATGGCTAAAATCTGTTGAGCGCATCTTAATCATTGAAGATGTAGGACTTACAGCTAATAAAATGTATAGTCGAATTCTTTATCACTTAGAAGAGAATGGAGTCTTTACAGACAAGAAAAACCATACAGGATATGTACCTAATAATCCAGAACAAACTTTATTTTTCATAACAGATCACTTAAACTTATTAAGAGCTGAAGAAGGTAGAACTAAAAAACAAGAAATTGATTTAGCTTCTAATATGATTGTTAGTATTAGAAATAGAACTGATGCTAGTTTTTTAGTATTAATGCAGTCTAATAGATCTTCAGCTAATGTTGAAAGATTAAAACTTAACTTTTCAGAACCTCGTGTAGAAGATATCAAAGATTCTGCAGTTCCTAGTGAAGATGCAGAGATAGTTTTAGCTTTATATAATCCTAAAAGGGATAAATTAGCTTCTTATAGAGGGTATGATATGAAAAAGTTAGATGATAAATTTAGATCTATACTATGTCTAAAAAATAGATATGGTGAAAGTGATGTTGCTGATTGTTGTTATTTTGATGGTAAAGTAGGAATATTTAGAGAACTTCCTAAACCTGAAGAAATTAATGATTATGATAACTTATTTAAAGAAGATTTAGAAATTAAACAAGATATAGAAGAAATAGAAGATAAGCAAACAAAAGACTTAAAATTTATTTTATAATGTCAAATATAATTTGTTTAGCTGGACTAAGTAATAGTGGTAAATCCACTTCTTTAAAATATCTAGAACCAGAATCAACATTTATTGTAAGTTGTACTAATAAACAACTTCAAATTCCTGGATTTAGAAAGAAATATAAAAAAGTAACTACAAATGAAGGCAAACTTGTAGGGAATTGGTATATTAATAATAATTATGATAACATCAAAAAGATGTTAAACATTGTATCTAAGACAAGACCAGAGGTTAAAGTTATTGTTTTAGATGATGCCAATTATTTATTGAGTAATGAAACCTTCCAAAATGCTTTGACCAAAGGGTGGACTCATGCCCTTACCAATCTAACTGCTGGAAGCCTTAAAGCCATTTAAACTACAACATAAATTGAAAAATTAAGTGTGAATGTTAAAAATTAAATGGATATAAGTACATCTGTGAAGACGAATATAGGTAATCAGCAACTAAGACTCCGAAATTATTTGTGAAAATAGTTCAGAGTAAAGCTCAACGACTATTCCCTTTGTCGGGAAGTAAAATTAACTTTTAACAAATTTTAATTTGAAATGGTTGGAGTTTGATTTTAAAATAGCTATTATTGTAAATAATAATTTACAATTAAAGCTTATAAAAATGAAAAAATTAATTAACGGTAAAGACCGTAAAGAAATGAGAGAGTATTATATTTGGAAAGCAATGCGTTCAAGAGTTAAAGATTTTAATAGACCAGATTCTATATACTATGCGCAAAAAGGCATAAAAATATGTGAATCATGGGATTCTTTTGAACAATTTTATAAAGATATGGGAGATTGCCCAGAAAATTACTCTATAGACAGAATAGATCCTAATAAAGGATATTGTCCAGAAAATTGTAGATGGGCTTCTAAAAAGACTCAATCACAAAATAGAGGAGAATTTAATAAAGTATTTACCTATAATGGTGAAACTCACGTATTAAAAGAATGGGCAGCTATATATAATATTAAATATACAACTTTATATAATAGAATTTATAGAAGTAATCTATCTTTTGAACAAGCAATCCAAAAAGATCCTTTTCATAGACTTGTGGAATTTAACGGAGAAAAGAAAACTATAAAGGAGTGGTGTTCTATATATAATATAGAATATAATGTAGTAATTAATAGACTAGATAAACATAAATGGTCTTTAAAAGATGCATTAACTACTCCTAAAGGTGTTCGTAGAAAAAAATCAAACTAAGATATAGTCTAAACAAATATGAAAATATTTGAGTTATTGTTATGGGTTGTTCCCATAAATCAACAAACAATAACATATTGATGAAAAGTTCACAATACTTGCGAAGAACTATTATGATCTAATTGAGTATTGTATGAATCTTCGTGATGATTTAACTGTTGTATTTATTACTCATATTGAAAACTTTGGAACAGATATTGATCCAGAGTATAGAATGTGGACCACAGGTAAGATGCTTACTAATGCTATTAACTTGGATGGTTTATTCTCATATATAATTTATTCTGAACGTTATGTTTCAGATACAGATGATGAAGTAAAGTATAGATTTAAGACAAGAACTGATGGAAATGATACTTGTAGATCAGTTTCTGGATGTTTTGAAGATAAGTATATTGAGCCAGATATGAAATATGTTATAGATACTATTAATAAATTTGAAAATGGCGAAGAATGAAAGTAAATAGTGCTATTATTACTGTAGAGTTAGTTGATGAAGAAACTGGTGAACTTACTAATCAAACTTTAGATATTGCTGAATTAGTTTCTGAAAAACTAAGTACTGTAAAGAAAAAGACTACTAAAAAATCAACTACTAAGAAAGTAGAAGATAATGATCCAACACCAAGATTGGTATTAATGGATAACAAGTATTCATTAAACAATGCAGCTATTGAATTACTTGGTGCTGAAGAAGGAGATAAAATTGACATTAAATATGAAGTCAAGAATAAAAAGCGTAAACCAGTAATTGGTACAACTGATTCTTTTGGAACTAAAGGTGGAAATAAATTAACTAAATCAAATACTGTTTCTTATAGAGGTAAGAATAATGATGAACTATCAGAATATGGTACAGAATTTACTATTGGTTCTGCAGCTAAAACTGAGGGAACATTTTATTTGATTAGTGAAGCAATGGCTAATGAAACTCCAGAAGTTGAAGATGCTATAGATGAAATTAATGTAGAAGATGAGAGTGCATCAGTTACTCCAGATGTAGATGATGCAGCAGCAATTACTTTAGATGACCTTAATTTTGATCTTTAATACATTTATTTTATGAGTATAGCATTTGATTTTAGTGGTTTTGGCGGTATTAATGCACCTAGTAATAATAATTTCCTTAGTCCATGGGGAGTATATGACCTGGTAGAATTTGATGGTATCAGTGATCCTGTATCTGGTAAACGAGGAGATGGTACTAAATGGAAAGCATGGGACTTTAAGTTTAAAAGCCCAAAAGGTACTTATAGTGAAAGAATTTTTGAACCAGATGAAAATGGTCTAAAGCGTAGAACAATGACTAATGCTAATGGTCATGAATATGAATTACCTTCTGATTTTGAAAGAAGTCAGCAAGTAGTAGCTCAAATTGTTGCTGCATATAATCCAAATGGATTTGAGAAACTTAAGGCTGCAGCAACTAGTGGTAAGATTAAAACATTTGAGCAATTTATTAATATTGCTAAGAATTTATTGGAAAAACCAATTAAACCAACAGAAGAACATAATATTCAATTGAAGTTGTTAGGTCGTAATTCTTCAGATAATAGAGTATATGCCCGTCTTCCGAATTGTGGTATTTCTCGTAATGACAATAAGCCATTTATGGAGAAATTCATTGGTGAAAACGTATTAATGACTAGTTGGGAAGCACAGCAAGCTGATGCATATCATAAAGCAAAACCATCTAATCCAGAAGCTACAAGTCCTATGGCTAATACTGTAGATACATCTACATCTGTTGAGGCTGGAGAGATGAGTGATATTGATAAATTGTTAGTTTAACCAAATATAGTGGCTCCTATTATAGGGGTCACTTATTTTGTTTTATGACAAAATATGTATATTTTTGGTTTTAAATTATAAAGATTATGGAATTAAATTTTGATTTTGAACCAAAAATTACAAAAGACTATTTGCTTTCAAAATGTTCCGAAGAAACCTATATGCAATTTTATCTTGGAATACAAGTTAAAAAAGGATTGTTTAAATCTCCTTTAAGGAAAGATCATAGACCTACTTGTTCATTCTATAGAAATAAATCTGGAGAACTTATATTCAAAGATTTTAGTGGAGATTTTTATGGTAATTTTATTAATGTGGTTATGTATAAATATCATGTTAATTATTATCAAGCATTAAAAATAATTGCTGGAGATTTTGGTTATATTAAAACAAATATACCAAAAAATAAAGGAACTATAAATACGAAAGCCAAAAAATTTGAAGATAAGGGAACTACAGATATAAGGGTAGAAATAAAACCATATACTAAAAAAGAATTAGATTGGTGGAATAGCTTTGGAGTAACTAAAGAAATTCTTAATAAATATAAAGTATTTTCTTGTAAAACTATATTTTTAAATGGTAATCCATTTATACTATCTTCTAAAGATAGTTTTATATTTGGATATTATGGTGGAAAAAAGGATAATTTGGAATATTGGAGAATATATTTTCCTAAAAAAACTACTTATAGATTTCTTACTAATTGGCCGTTTAAAAAGGTACAAGGTTATGAACAATTATCTAAAAAAGGAAATCTATTAGTAATTACTAAATCAATGAAAGATTGTATGTGTTTAAAATCTTTTGGAATTAATGCTATTGCTCCAAACTCTGAAAATCTCTTTATTTCGGATAATATGCTTAAAGACTTAAAAACTAGATTTAAATATATAGTAGTATTCTATGATAATGATCTAGCAGGAATTAAAAATATGCAAAAGATTAAAAAAGAACATTCTGATCTATTGTATTTTTGGATTCCTAGAAGATATAATGCTAAAGATATAAGTGATTTTAGAAAAGCTTATGGTCAAGAAGAAACTTATAATTTTATTAAAGAATATGTATTAAAAATTATTAATTAGAATGAGTAAATAGAACTTAAACACATCGTGTAAAATTATATATCCTAATAAGGATGTATTAACTTTTAAAACTATAGAAGAAGCTTCTAAAGGTACTGAAGATTATAGTGTTAATCATCCAGAATTGCCTAAAAAATATAGACCAATATTATCTGTTGCTGCAATTAAATTAAGATGTAATAAATCTACTCCAGCAAAAGATGGAATTATCTGTGAATGGTTAGATCAACATACTAAAAGATCTTACCAAGCTAAAAAAAGTAAATCAAAAGGTAATGCTTTAGAATATCGAATAAGAGATAAACTTAGAGAATTAGGTTATAACTGTGAGAGATCTGCAGGAGAATCTAAAAAATTAGATAATGCTAAAGTAGATATTATTGATTTAGATGGAAGACTTCCTATTAGTATTCAGGCTAAAAATTATGCTAATACTCCAAATTATTTTGGAATTAGGGAAGATTGTCCTATTAAAGATAAACCATTTGTATTATGTTGGAAGAAAAATACATTAACAACTAATAATACTATATTTATGGTAGATGAAGATTTCTTTTATAAATTATTAGATTCTTATACTAAACAAAACAATATTTAAAATATGGATACTTATGTAGTTGGTTGGTGCTTAGATACTGATCCAATTAATATATTAACTATTAAAGCTAGATCTTATACACACGCTAAGGAAAGAATTTTATATACTATTTTAGGTCAAGTATTAGACGAATCAGAAGATCCAGATATCACATTTTTAGCTGATATGGATTGGTCTGATGTTATGCGTGAAGTATGGAATAAATATTCTGTAAATTTATCAGAAATTAAAACAATAGACGAATTAATGTAATGTTACGAATAGGTTTAGATATTGATAATACTATTGCAGATTTTGATAGTCATTATCTTAGAAGATTTGGAAAATTCCCAAGTCATGATTGGGGAATAACCAGAAATGTAAATAATATTCTTATTAAAGAAAAAGCTTTTTGGTTAACTTTACCTATATTAAGAATGCCAGAATTTAAACCTAGATTGTATTGCTCTTCTAGGATTAATCCAAAACAATGGACTAAAACATATTTACAAAGAAATGATTTTCCTGAAGCACCACTTTATCAAGTAAAAGGATATGGTACTAGTAAATATGATGCACTTAAGGGTAGAGTAGATGTATTTATTGATGATTCTATATTTAATTTTGAGGATCTCAATAGTAAAGGTATTTTATGTTTACTGATTATTACTGATAGTAATAGTCATTATGATACTCCTTTAAGGATACATGATTTAAATATTGATACAATAACAGATAAGTATTATTATGCAGTAAACAATAATCTTATTTAATGTTAGAAAACATAAAAATAACCCCTAATTTAGATACCTTAAAACTAGAGAATATCAGTGATGATATTTATTTTAGTAAAAAATTCGGAGGATATATATCTAATAGTAGATTATCTTTAATAAATCCAGAACAAGGTGGTAGTCCTGAAAAATTTATAAGTGGATTAGGACAAAATGCAATTTATAGTGATTCCCTTGTATTTGGTAGTGCTATACATGAACTAATATTACAACCAGAATCTTTTCAACTTATAACTTCTGTAGATAGACCAACCGCAAAAGCTGGATTTATGGCAGATGAGTTATATAAAAAGAATGGTAAACAGCCTTCTTATGAAGAGATGGAAGCAGCATCTAAAAAGATAGATTATTATGCTAAATCTTGGAATAAAGATAAAGCAGAAGCATTATTAAGTAAATGTAATAATTATTGGCGTAATAGAGCCTTATTTGAAGCTAAGAATAAAGATACTAAAACTCCTATATATCTTGATCCAAAAAGTAGGGAAAGATTACAAGGAGTAATATCTAATTTTAATAAAAATAAAGAATTTATTTCTTTATTAAATCCAAAAGGATTACTTAATCCAATTATTACAAAAAATGAGCAAACTATATTATTAGATGTAAATATTGAAGTTCCAGATCATGATCCATTTATTTTAAGACTTAAATCTAAATTGGATAATTATACAATTGATTCAGATACTGGAGAAATTGTAGTTAATGATGTTAAAACTACTGGAAGAAATATTAATGATTTCAAGTTTGCATTTAATAAATATAGATATTATAGAGAATTAGGTATGTATAGCTGGTTATTAGGCTTATGTGCTAAAAAATTCTATAATATTGATAAACCCACTATATCTTCAAATTGTCTAGTAGTTGAGACTTTTGGAGCATATAATACTCTTACATATAAATTAACTAAGAAAGATTTTGTTAAAGGTTTAGCCGAATTTAAAACATTATTAAGATTAGTTGCTCATTATAAAGTTAAAAATAATGGAAGAGAAGAGTGGGATAACTTATAAAGAATTAGAACAAATTTATTCAAGATATTTTAGTCTTGGACATATAAATGTAGATATTAACACTAAATTTGCTCTAATATCTTTAATTTGCTGGGTTTATTTTCATTTAAAAGAAAAAAATCCAGATGTAACTTATTATCAGATCGTTTATAAGATGTCTCAAGGTTTGGGACTGGAAGATGATTTTATTAAAGGTTTATCTATAGTTTGTGAGAACTTTGGATATGGTTGTAAAACTTTTCCTACCTTTAATATTGAACAAAAAGATATGGTTAAAACTATAAGGGATATTTTGGCAAAATTTATGCCATTCTAATATTAACAATTATTAACACCAAGAATATTGTATTGTACACAGAAGTCCCTTATATTTGTATCACTAACTTATAGAAAGTTAGTGTAGATTATTAAAATAATATGTCTAAAAAATAGACAGCAAATCTTTTTTACAATTTAATGAATTAATGAATAAAGGAAATTATTATGAACGATTTTAATGGACGTTTTTTGGTATTGGAAGTAACAGGTTTAACAAAGAAAGAAGCACTTGGTAAGGCACCAATCGCTATCATGGGTGATGCAACTCAGGCTTATAAGAATTGGTTGAAAAAGCAGGAGAATGGTGTAACAGAGGCTTCAAAGAAACAATTTTATCTAGATTATTTGCAGAAGAAGTCTAAGAATGTACCAGGTGTTGGTTATTCTATTACTGTTGAATCTGCTGTAGAGGACACAAAGCAGCGTCCTTATAAGATTACTGACGTAAAGAATGAACAAGGTAAGCGTAAGTATCAGACAATTTATCAGATTATCAATAAGAACACTGGCGAAATTATGGGTTCTGTTGATTCTACTAAGGCTAAGGCTAAGGAAAAGGTAAAGGAAATTTATAAGAAGGGTTTCCGTGGCTCTGTAATAGTTAAGTACACAAAGCAAGTTGTAGGTGGTGAGCCAATTGCATTTACTGCTGACTATGCTCCTTCTAAGAGTTCTCACGTTGGTACATATATTGTATTTGGTGTAGAAGCGTAATACATTAAATGATTTGAAATTTTTGAATTAATTTTTAAAAGGGTAGTTGTTGTGAAACAGCTGCCCTTTATTTTTTATATATACTTATTTTATTAACAACCGAAAGGATAATTAAAACATTGAAAAATGGTAAGAAAAACAACAATCTCTAAGACATTAGATTTTTTACGTGATGTTAAAAATTCTGAATATAATAATATTCACACATATTGTATGGCTAATAAAATATGTGATGATAATAAATATAAGAGGATTAAAGAATTATTAAATTCAGATGAATATCCTAAAGAATGTAAAAAGGATATGGAAGAAATTAAGAGATTAGTTGAAAGCTTAAAATATAATAAAGATAAAAAAGAAGAAATAGATAATACAACTAACTCTATTACTACTGAAATAGTAAGAGATGAATTTGGTGTAATTTGTGGATATAGATATAATATTCCTAGAAAGAAGGGCGGAAATTTATTAGGTACTCTTTCTAGAGAAGATATGGAAAGATTGTGTAATTTGTATTCTGTTTATGGTGCAAATCTCACAGCAGCTAATGTACATATAGAATTTCCACAATTCTCTTTAGCTGAATTTCAAAGAATAAGAAATGCTTTCTTAGTTTATAAATATACTTGTCCATTTGCTCCTCATATTATTGAAGAACATTCTGATGAAGAATTAGTAGAAATGTCTACTACTAGAAGAACTAATAATTTAATTCGTAATATTGAGAGAGATCAATTAAAAGATATTAAAGAAGTAGCTAAAAAATTAGCTAAGGAAAATCTTAAACTTAAAAAAAGAGATCATGTATTAGATCAATTAAAAAAAGATATTCCTAATATAGACTTTATTGGTTCTACTAATTTTATTACATCAGTTAATAACGAAGAGAAACATTTAGTTATTTGGTTATCTGATATGCATATTGGTGCATATAATGATAGTTTTGGTTTTTATCAGGTTCCAGAATATAGACCTGCTGATATTCAGAAACGTCTTAATAAGATTGTACAGCACTTTGCTGGAAAAGAATATGAGAAAATTCATGTAATGAATTTAGGAGATTCTGTAGATTCTTATAATAAAGAAACCACAAGAGGTGGACATCCATTACCATCAGTAATGAATAATAAAGAAATGAGTGAAACTTATATCACTCTTATGTTAGAATTCTTCCATAATTTAAAGACTAATATTAAATGTAATAGTATTGAATATTTTTGTATTGGAGAATCTAATCATGATGGAGATTGGGGTTGGATTAATAATAAACTTCTTGCTGCCAGATTAGAAACAATGGGAATTATTTCTTATGTAAGTGATTATCCTATTGATTATTATGTACTAGGAGAACATAATTTTGTATTATGTCATGGTAAAGATAATAATTCTCAATTTAAGAATTTTCCTCTTACTTTAAATGATAAAACTGAATTATATTTCTCAAATTGGATGAGAGATAATAATTGTTTTGGTAAATATAATTATGTAGTAAAGGGAGATCTTCATAGATATGCATATACTGTAGGTCAATCATTTGATTATATTAGTGTTGGATCTTTATATGGTAGTAGTAATTGGATTACTGCTAATTTTGGTAATACTAAGTGGAGTATTAACTTTATGGAGATTCAAGGTAATGATATGCAAATTGGAACAATTAGAGAATAAATTATGAGTACTTATGTACATAGAATAGTGCAAGTAAAAGTTTCCCAGAAATGGGAAACTATTAAAATCTATGCTGATTATAGTAAAAGAAAACATTATTTTTATGATGATGAAGAAAAATCAGCAAAAGAAAAAGAATTTGAATATGTAGTATCATTGCCTATAACTTTACAAAATACTATGTATTTAGAAGATATTAATAATTATTGTGATAATCTCACAGGATTAAGAGAGGATCTTTACAATAGATTTAGAAGTCAAACTTGGGATGATACTTATCTAGGTGAAAAAGAATACCACTACAATCATTGTTGGGCTACTCTAAGCCAGCTAGAATCTTGGGAATCTGAGCTAACTAATAAATTTTTTAATGAAATGAAGGATGTTTATCGAGACAGTAAACTTGATGAAATTCTTTCAATTCTTAAAAAATTAAAATTTAATCCTACTGATGATTATTTTGATAGAACAGATGAAATTAAAGAAAATTATTTTTATGATATATTGTCTTTAGATAGCATGATTCACACAGCTTATGCTATAGCAAGTCAAGCATATGATATATATAATACAGATAATATAAGAATATTATTTTATTACGAATAAAACATGGAAAATTTAGTAGAAAAAGTAATTAAATTATGTGATAATATTTGCAAAGGTGTTTATCATATTGAAGAGCTTTCAGTATGCGGAGGGAAAAATATACTATATTTTAATGGTATATCTGTAACAGTACTTCAAAAGATTATGGCAATCAATACTGGTAAAGGAAAAATAGAAATTGAAATAAATGAAATTGATAGAGCAAAATTGTTAATTGCTTTTAATGATGTATTGCAATTTTCAGAAATACTAGTTAATAATACATTAGATGACCTTTTAAATGTAAAAGACCTTAAGATTTCTAATATTGACGAAATAGACTGTAATAATTAATGGATATTCAATTAGACGACTTACTTAGAGGAAAACCAACACGCATTAAAGATAAAGAATATTTTGAGACAGAAGCTTATGTAAATCCTTTTTTAGAAAGAATGAGTAAGATTACTTCTGATTTTAAAGTAAAAGTAGAGTTGCCAGATCAGGTAACTCTTACTAAAGACGGTGATGTAGATCTTGAAGATATTACTTATAATAGAGTATGGCTACAGGCAGTACTTCCAGAAAGTTATAACGTGGATAATCATCAAGATGTTGTGGGTATGGTATACGGATTAGATACTAGAAAGCCTATTACTAAATTTTATAGAGGTGGATTAAATATGGCATGCACTAATTTATGTGTGTTTAATCCTACTAGTTTACAAACTCAAGAATTAAAGCCTCAACAAGCCATTGATTATAGTCCTTTAGATTTAGTAATAAATCAAGCTACTAATTTACAAGTATGGCTTAATAGATTACACTCTCAAACTTTTTCTAGAGATGATTTAAATATTAATACTAATTTAGGAAGATGGATTAGAAATTGTCTAAATATGTATTATAATTCTGGATTAAGTAAGGTTAAATTAGCTACTACAACAGCTATTAGTGCTTATAAACTGTTATTTGAGGATGAGGAATCTCCATATTATGTAGAAGAGGATTCTAATACTAATATGTTTAATATATATAATGCTTTTACAGAATTAATTACTCATGATAAAGATAAAGATATAATGAATAAACCAGAAAAAACTTTACTATTAAAGGATATTCTGACCTTAGCTTAATTATTTTGAAATGTGGATTTTAAATAGTATATTTGAAGTTCACATTTCAAAATTAAATATTATGAATATAATTAAAAGAGACGGAAGAAAAGAAACATTTGACGAAAGAAAGATCAAAAATGCTATTGAAAAATGCTATATAGCTAATGAAGAACACCCAGATGAAGAACTTATTAATGATATTATTTCTATAATTAAATCTGCAGAAAAAGATTATACTGTTGAAGAAATTCAAGATATTATTATTAATAATCTCGATGATATAGATATTGAAAAAGCATATTGTGATTATAGAACTAAGCGAAATAAAATTCGAGATTTTAAATTAAATCAAAAGTTTTATAATACTGTTACAGAATTAGTTGATCGCAAACAAAATGAAGCATCTAAAGAAAATTCTAATAAAGATGCGACACAAATTCATGTAATTAGAGATTTAATTGCAGGAGAAACTTCACGTAAGCTTTATAATGAACTTATAATGCCAGAGAAATTACGTGAATTACATGAAAAAGGAGTACTTCATGTACATGATACCGACTATAGACTACAACAAAATGAAACTAATTGTGAATTATCTGATCTTGAGAATGCTTTAGATAATGGCACAGTAATGAATGGTAAGTTTATTGAACCTCCTAAGAGTTTAAGAACTGCTTGTACTGTAGCATCTCAGATTATCACAGCTGTAAGTTCATCTACTTATGGTGGACAAACTATTACTATGTCACATTTAGCCAAATATGTTAAAGTATCTAAAGAAAAGATAACTAAGAAGATGACTAAGTTAGGAGTTACTGATCCTAATGTAGTTAATGCTTTATTACAGGATGAAATTAAAGATTCAATACAAACTTTATTATATCAGTTGAACACTATCTCTTGTACTAATGGTCAGAGTCCTTTTATCACGTTATTTTTATACCTTGATGAGAAACCAGAGTATAAGAATGAAACTTTAATGTTATGTAAAGAAGTAATTAAACAACGTATAGAAGGTATGAAGTCTCCTTCTGGACATATTATTAGTCCTACATTTCCTAAATTAGTAGTTTGTTTAACTGATAAAATGTTTATTGAAGGTACTCCTGATTATGAATTTGCAAAATTATGTGCTAAATGTGTAACTAAACGCATGGTTCCAGATTTCATATCTGAGAAGAACATGAAAGCACTTAAAGAAGGATGTGTGATACCACCAATGGGTTGTAGAAGTATCTTACATCCATGGAAGGATAAAAATGGTGATTATCAAGTATATGGTAGAAATAATGTTGGTGTAATATCAATTAATTTACCATATTTAGCTCTTGAAAGTAAAACTATAGAAGAATTTTATGATAAACTTGAAAATATGATTGATTATGTTTCTAAGACACAAAAATCTATCTATGATGTTATTGTAGATTCTCCAGTAGATATTGCTCCTATACTTTATATGTATGGTGTGTTAGATAGAGCTAAATCAGGAACTAAAATTAAAGACGTCATTGGAAATCGTAAGTGTTCTGTATCTATAGGATATATGGGAATTGCAGAATGTGTTGAACGATTTGGAATACATTATAATACTAAGGAAGGTCATGATTTAGGTATTAGTATTATTAAACATATGTTTGATAGAGCTAATTATAATAAAGAAAAATATGATATTGCTCTTAGTTTATATGGGACTCCCGCCGAGTCATTGACCACTAAGTTTGCTAAAGCATTAAAAGTATTCCCAGTTATTTCTCATGTTAATGATAGAACTTATATTACTAATAGTTATCATATTCCTGTAGAAACAGAGATTGATGCATTTAGTAAAATGGATTTTGAATCAGAATTTCAGAAATATTCTACAGGTGGTTGTATAAGCTATGTTGAGGTACCTGATGTTCGTAATAATCCAGAAGCGATCTTTGAACTAATGAAACATATATATGATGTAATGGTTTATTGTGAGATAAATACTACATCATGTTCAATTTGTTATAATTGTGGTTTTGAAGGTGAAATAGAATTATCAGAAGATGGTACTCATTGTACTTGTCCAAATTGCGGGTGTACAGATCCTTCTAAATTACATGTTATTCTTCGCTCTTGCGGATATCTTGGTGAATATTCATTAGGAACATCTATTGGAAGAGCTGGAGATATTATTCATAGAGTAAAACATCTTTAATATGTTAAATATTTTAGAAATAAAACAATATGATGTTATCAATGGTCCTGGAATAAGATGTTCTATTTGGGTAGCAGGATGCACTAATCATTGTGAAGGATGTTGGAGTAAGCATACTTGGAATCCTAATCAAGGAAGACCTTTAAAAGAGTGTATTCCTGAAATTAAGAATTATCTTAATAATCCAAAAGTAACTGGAGTATCTATATTAGGCGGAGATCCATTTTATCATTTATTTAATGGTAATTATAATGATGTGGTAACATTATTAATGTTATGTCATAGTTATAATAAACCTGTATGGGTATGGACTGGTTATACAAAAGAGGAAATAGATAAACGTTTACAAGAATTACGTATGCCTAATTTATTAACTGCTTTTGTGGATGTTCTTATTGATGGGAGATTTGATATTACTAAAAAAGATATGAACCTTAAATGGAGAGGTTCTTCAAATCAAAGAATTATAGAACTTAATAAATAAAGATATAGCTCACTAGTTAATTCTGGTGGGCTATTTTTGTAATTATGGAATTAATATATACAAATGGATGTACTGTTACTAGTTTATCAGTAGATGGTAAAGAAAGTGTCGACATGAATATGGAAGATTTTAGAAAAGTAATCCATAAGATTGTTGATAAAATTGAAGATTTTTCTGAATTACAGGATATCTTTATGAGTTTTGTAGAACTTAATGGGGAACTTATTGATGAATATCAATGTTCTTGTTGTGGTGATTACGTAACAACACATAAAATAAAATTATGAAAAAATTTACATTAGTTAGATCTGAAGTAGTACCTATAATGATTACTACAACTGTAGAAATAACAGCAAAGGATTTAAAGAAAGCTATAGAAGATGTAGTTGAGGGTTATGGTAAAGTAATTACTACTACCCAAGAAGAAGTATCTATGTCTTATAACATAGAACAGTATGCTGATAAAGCTACTCTAGCTGTTCATGATACTAATAAGAAATTATTATATAATGATAATGATACATTTGCTAATGGATATAATCCATACAAGTGTTTTGAATAAATATTAACTTTTTAAAATTTTAAAATTATGAACAAGTTTGAAAAATTAATTAGTGCAAACAGTGATGCAACTCTACAGCGTCGTGCAGGTATTATTAGTAATGAATCTAAAATGGCTCAAGAAGACATTATAGCTACTATTAAGCGTGCACTTAATCAAGAAGAGCTTACGTTGATGAGTCTTACTGATTTTGCTCTTACAGAAACTACAAGTCTACAGCCAGGTAATTTTACAAAAGGTGGTGCTTCTGAATGGGCACAAGAGTTACAGAAGTGTAAGGAAAATATCTATAATTTGAAGATTAAACTTAAGATAGCTGAAGAAACTTATAATGAGTTTTTTACTAAAGAAACTACAGAGGAGGCTTAATTATGAATCTACGTAAAGCTTTTAATTTTAAAGTTAAAGAGGTAATTGGGTACGTTGAACATTATGACGGAAATCCAGAGGAAAGCAGTAATGATTTGGATATTAATTCAGTAGATGTTTATTTATCTGGAGGTAATATAGTTACTGTAGACTTAACAGAAGACCCTATTGATGGTGTCGAACTTGCGAGAGTTTTAGGATTTGATGGAAGTTATTGGGATACCCTATATGGTAAAGATGATACTAATCCAACCAATTTATGTAAACCTGCAATGAAATCGGAAGTAAAATCTAAATCAACATATAATCCTTATGAATAAAGAAATTGAAACTAAATATGATAAATTATATGAATCATATTTAGAAAATTATGATTGTGATATTCTAAAAAGAAAAGACTTTTTTAATATCCTAAATAAATATTCTGAGGATTTTCCAAAGAATTATAAATTAGAATATTATGATACTGAAATGTTTTCTTTTGAAGAATGGTTAATTACAGATATTATCCAATATAATTGTGATGATGCTTATATCTATATTAATGGTAATAGAATAGAAATTGATGATATAAATGATATTTCTGAAAAGGATTTTAATTATATTGTTAAATTTTGTAATAAGTATAATTTAGACATAGTAAATATTGATGACAGAGAAGATGAATAATCTGGAAAACTATATTATTGTTTGTTGGCCAGAAATTCAAGAATATATGGATAAAGAGGGGTTTGATAAGAACTCTTCTTTGATTATTGATGAACATTTGGTAGATTTATATGGATCTTCCGCATATTTTGTATCAAAAACTTGGATTAATAAGCATAAACAAGCTAGACAAGAAGCTAATATGCAATTACTTAGTAAATTAAGAAAATATTTACAAAATAATTCAGATATTAGATTTATTCAAGCCTTATTTAATTTAAATTATATTAAAGTAGATTCTAATGGACAGATTATTGATACATATAACGAGGAACCATCTGAAACTTTAAAAAATAGTAGATAAAATGATTAAAATTAGAAAAAATTCTGTAACAGCTGTAGAATTTAATGATACAGGTGTTAGTATATATTTATTAGGTGGATTAAAGGTTGATGCACTTAAACCTAAAGATATTTCTGAAGAACAATTTATTTCTGTTATAGAAGAAGCTTGTGGAATATCTTGTGATTCTGAATGGGGTACACTACAAGAACTAGGATTATGAGTTATCTTATAATATTGGATTATACTATAAATAGTGTAAATGTTTATCCTTATGATTATCCTGAGGATAAAGAATGTGAAGAAATATTAGATGATTTAGGACATAATCCAGATGACTGCTCTTGGATGATTACCAATAAATTAGACTTACATATATCTTTATAATTTTTAATAACTTAATAAGAAAAATTATATGGAAAAATAATTAAAGGATATTTAAAGGTAGAATGTACTTTAATAGATACTAATAGGGACAATTATGATGATAAATGGGTAAAATCTTTTTGCCACCCATATACTGATATTGAATATATTTCAACTGATAATTATAATTTATAAAATTATGCTAAATGATAAATTAGATTCTATGATTATGGAATCAAGAAAATATGGTGATTCAGATAAATTGCGAGTATTACAAGCTATTAAATCTGAATTTAGTAAAGTAATTCATTCTGAATATATTCTGGATAAAGATAAAGAATTAAATATTCTTCTTAAAATGTATGAAGATAGACAAAATTCAGCAAAGATTTACTCCGAAAATGGAAGAGAGGATTTAGCTGAAATAGAAAAATGGGAAGCTAGAGAGATTAATCAATTCCTTCCAGAAAGAGTATCTACTGCAACTATTGTAAAAGAAACTAAAAGTATTGTAGAAAATGAACTTCCTAATGCTACAATGAAGGATATGAAAGCTATTATGTCTAAAGTTAAAGCTAAATATCCTTTAGCTGATGGTGGGATAATTTCTAAAGTAGTTAAAGAACTTATATCTAATGGAAATAAATAAATTTTTATTTAAACCTATTAAAGTTCCTGTTGAATTTTATTATATGTTATTACGGCATCTTCAATATTCTATTAAAGATATAAAAACTAACTGAAGAAGAAAAAAAGATATTTCCTAAAGATTTATTTAATAAACTAATTAAGGGATAATATGTTATACTTTACAGTAAAATTATCAGAAGAAGAATGTTATAGTTATGAAATAGATAAAATTAGCGATAATATTAAAGATTTTAATACACAAGATACTATATTTTATTCCGATGAGGAGTTATATGAAGGAGATGTTATAGACTTTTATGAATTATCTGATTTTGATATTTATTCTGGCTATGTTTATAAAATATTAGATTCTGATAAAAATATTGCTACAGTTATATGTTATGATGATATACATGAAATATATGATTATATACAAGAAACTGAAAATATTATAATTAGAATAGATCGTTTATTTTATAAAAAGAAAACATTAGTAGATATTTTTGAACTTACAAGTAGAATATTATGTGATATATGCGAAGTAGACATTCCAAAATACTCATAATTCCAGATATTCATGGTAGAACTTTTTGGAAAGAATCTTATAAAGATATTTCAGATTATGAATATGTAATATTTTTAGGGGATTATGTTGATTCTTATCCAAGTGAAAATATTTCAGAGGAACAAACCTATAATAACTTTGTAGAAATAATAGATTTTAAAAAGAATAATTCTAATAAGGTTATATTATTAACTGGAAATCATGATTGGAATTATATAGATTATAGATTTATTAAAAGTAGTAGATATAAATCTTCTATGTTTGATAAATATAATCAATTATTTACAGATAATAAAGATTTATTTAAAGTAGTTTTCAAATATGATAATTATTTATTTAGTCATGCTGGAATTACTTTAGGTTGGTTAAAAGAAATTAATTTATTAGATTATGAAAATCTTAATAAAGAATATATAGATAATCTAATATCTTATTTATCTAAAATATCTTTTTGGAGATGTGGTCCAGATGATTTTGGTAGTTGTGTTTGGGCAGATATTCATGAATTATGTGATTTAGATATGTTGCCAGAAAATATTTACCAAATATTTGGACATACTCAACTAAAAGAACCTATTATTACTGATAAATGGGCTTGTTTAGATTGTAGAAAATCTATTATATTAGATAATGGAATTTTTAAATACTGGAACTCTGATGAAGAGTTACCTATACGTACATTAGAAGAATGTTAGATGTTAAAATTGTAACAGAAAAAGACACTGATGTAGATAGGATTATAAATGATATTAATAGAATCATCTATATTCATAGAATAGATCCTAATACTAGAGAAGGTAAAAAAGAAGCTTATGAGTTAAAATCTCATTGGGCATCTCGAAAAAATCCTTTTATATGTATTAGTAATGATAAAGATAGAGTTATTAAATGTTTCTATTCAGAAACTGGAGATGATATTATAAATTCATGTATAAACTATATTAATTCTTATGATAATAGTAAAAGTATTTAATGATTCTAATAATAAATTACCTAAGTATGAAACAGCTGATTCTGCAGGACTTGATGTAAGAGCTGATTTAAGTCATATAGAAACCATAGCAGATATTAAAATCTATGGCTCAGGACAAATTATTCCAGCTAATAGTGTTAATGCTGTAAAAATGATTGCTCTTGAACCAGGAAGTCGTACTCTTATTCCTACTGGACTTTATGTAGAACTTCCTTCTGGTTATGAAGCTCAAGTTAGACCACGTTCTGGACTTGCATTGAAAGAAGGAATTACAGTACTTAATACTCCAGGTACTATAGATGCTGATTATAGAGGAAATATCCACGTTCTTATTATTAATCATGGTCTTAAAACTATCTATATTGAAGATGGAGAAAGAATTGGTCAATTAGTTTTTAATAAAGTAGAACATATTGATTGGAAAGAAGTATTTTCAAAAGATGATCTAGGTTCTACTGAAAGGGGAGAAGGTGGATTTAACTCAACTGGTAAAAAGTAAATTATGTACGGAATTAAGTTTACTATAGACTATGAAGATATTAGTTTTGAAGGATTTTCATTAACTAATGAAGTTTATTTAGATTTTTCTGGATCTGGAGTGATATTTTTTGATGATTTTGATAATTTATTAAAGAAAGAGGAACTCTTAGATAAAGAAGATTTTATAGACTTACTTATGGAAGAATATTTTGTAGATTTTAATCACTATGAAGATACAATACATCTAAATCAAGATGATGTAGATATAGTTTATAGAGAATATGTAAAACAATATAAAAATTTAGAATGATACCTTATAAATATTTTGAACAAGCATTGAAATTAGCACAAGACCATGATAATGAAGTAGATAAATTATATAGTTTAGGGTATAACTTTATAGAATCACCTTTAGTAGAGTATGCAGATAAAATGTTTGATACTCTAATAGAATCTTACTTTAATAAAGATGGAGTAGAATTAATTACTTGGTGGTTATGGGAAGATGTTCCTAAGAAAATATACGTTCAAGTAGGGACAGAAAATACAGAAATAGATGTAGAGTCTATAGAACAACTTTATAATTATATTAATGATCATTGTGATTTATATGTAAATTAATGGAAGATTTATTTGAATCACAGGATCAAACTAAAGCATTTTTTATAACTAGAGATGCTAAAGGTAAGATTAGGTGTATTGATACTAATTGGGAAAAAGAAGGCGATGGATATATTATCCATCGTACTTCTTATCAATATGGTGGAAAACATACTAATCAACCAGATATAGAGATAACTTCTGGAAAAGTTAAAAGAGATGCTAGAGCACAAACTATCCTTAGATTTATGGCTATATGTAAAGAATATAAGGATAAAGGTTATAAAGAAATAGATAAACCTGCAGAAGAATATTCTGAAAAAGAATTAGACTCTAAACTTCCAGAATTTACTACAGATGCTAATGGTTTTGCTAAACATATGTTAGCTAAACAAGCCTCTAAATGTTCTAAAAATTCTATAGATAAGGTTAAAGTATGGTATGCTTCTAGGAAGATAGACGGTAAACAATAATGCTGTCTTTAAATTCGACTAAACGGGGAACCCTGAGATGGGAATCCCGTGCTAAATTAACTAGTAATAGTTATAAATGCCTAGAGACTAGAAGTGATTCCTAAAAATTAGGAAAATAAATCTTCCACGAAAATCGAACATTTTTCACCTAAATATATTTTGATAGAGTTAGAATAATTTATATATTTGTTTAAATATTAATTTTAAATTGTACAAATAT
>ERZ772986.453-NODE-453-length-26075-cov-3.997387_pt1 | contig 26075 bp, 23 predicted proteins | sample MGYA00511898_ERZ772986 | MGnify/ENA primary metagenome ERZ772986 (study PRJEB29015, sample SAMEA2737934) | human oral metagenome | biome: human oral; feature: human-associated habitat; material: dental | place: China | collected 2148 ... | reverse complement strand
ACGACTATGTAGTAAGAACTTGGCAAAAAGAACAAACTGCCAAAATTCAACCTAAAGCCAGAGAAATATTTAAAGACATGCCCGTTGATGTAAAAATTAGACTAGGCGTGATAGAATCAAACATAGAAAGCACCTTCACTCTGAAAAAGCCGACTTTTGAGGAGGTGTTTTTGGCTGAAAATAAAGTTGGGCAGCGTGGCAATTTAGCTTATGGATTAAATTTTAAGTATGATGGTGACATTAAAGACGAGAGTCGTTTTGCTAGTGGCATACACGAGATGATGGAGCATGCGAAAAACGTGGGAGTGAGCCCTAAAGATATATCTGTAAATATATACTTATCGAAGAATGGCAAGCTTATTTCAAGAGAATATTGTAATAGAGATAAGTTGTCATCAATTAATGAGATAAAAGGTTGTATTGATACGTCAAAAAATATGCCAGTAGAGGAGGGCGATAGATGGTAAAAGCCATGTTGTCGAAAGTTCTGTCTTAAGATGGTAATTAGCGGTGTCAAACTGGCCAAATCCTTTAGCAACAATTTGCTTACCTACCACATCAAAATAATAGGCTTCACCAATTAAAATTTTGTCTTGGGGGTTTTGCAAGCTTATTTCCTGATAATGATTATTGTCATATTACATTATATCAATCATTTTCCATCACTGTTATTTCGTGGTATAATTTAAAAAATGAGCAGCAATACATTTAAACGAACAAAAATATTAGCAACAATAGGGCCGGCAACGTTTAGCCAGGAGAAAGTTTTTCAACTGCTGGACGCTGGCGTTAACGGCATCCGCATGAATTTTAGTCATGGTGCGAATGAGGAGCGAATTGAACAAATCAACTGGGTGCGTACAGCTAGCAAACAGTTGGGTAAGCCAGTAGCAATCCTCCAGGATTTACAGGGGCCAAAGATTCGTTTGGGTATTCTGAAAGATAATATGCTGAACGTCAAGGTTGGCGACATGTTGACTTTAGATTCAGAAATTGCCGAACATGACGGTAGTTTTAATTTGCCGGTACAGTATAATTTGGCAGAAAAGATGAAAGTCGGCGAACCGCTTTATATGTTTGATGGAAAAATTAAGACGATTGTGCGGGAAATTGTTAGTTCGACGGCGATTCGCGTGGAGGTTCAGAATGATGGATTTTTGATGAGCCGCAAGGGGCTGAATTTGCCGGATACGGATTTTGGCGGCGACATTATGACGCCGAAAGACATCGCCGATCTGGAGTGGGGTGCTAAGCAGGACTTCGATTATGTGGCGCTTAGTTTTGTGCAGAAGGCCGACGATATTATTGATCTTCGGCAGAGGCTGGTGGAATTGGGTTCAACGGCTGATATTATTGCGAAGATTGAAACAAAATCAGCAGTTGATTCGGAAAATTTGGAAGAGATCGTCAAGGCTAGCGATGGTGTGATGGTGGCGCGCGGCGACCTGGCAGTAGAGGCTGGCGCGGAAATTGTGCCGGTGATGCAGCGGCGAATTATTGCTCTGTGTCGTAAATATTGTAAGTTGGTGATTGTGGCGACACAAATGATGGGTAGTATGGTTGATAATCCAGAACCAAGCCGCGCTGAAGTGAGTGATGTAGCAAATGCCGTCATTCAGGGCGCCGATGTGGTAATGTTGTCGGATGAGACAGCTAACGGTAAATATCCTATCGAGACAATTCGGGCGATGCGTAAGACCATTATCTACACCCAAGAACATAGTGAAGTGATGATGGTCGATAAGACTGAGATGCGCGAAAAAACTGATGCGATTTTAAGCTACACGGCGGCGCAGCTGGCTAGGAGAATTAAGGCACGGGCAATTATTGCTGAAACTAATACTGGTGCTACTGCGGTCAATGTCGGTGCGTATCGTCCGAACCTGCCGATTGTTTGCGTGACTGAGAATGTCAAGACGGCGCAAAAATTAGCGTTAAGCTATGCTTCTCGCCCATACATTCGTCCGAATGAGCTGAACGCTGCGACGAAGCTGGCTGAGGAATTGAAGCGGGAAGGCTATTTTGGCGAGGATCCAGTTACAGTTGTGCTGGTGAGCGGTCATCATCCTGAGCCGGGTAAAACGGATAATATTCAAATTAAGACGTTGTCATAGGAAAATATTGGGTGGGCAAGCAATTTCCGAAGCAGACGATTCGTGACGTCAATTTACGCGGAAAAACTATTCTTCTGCGAGCAGATTATAATGTGCCGCTAACAAAGCGTGGCCAGATTTCTGATGATTTACGAATTCGTGCTTCGCTGCCCACTCTTAATTATCTTTTAGATCAAAATTGCAAAATTGTCATCATGTCTCATCTGGGTCGACCAAGGCGAAAGGAGGCTAGATTCAGTCTGAACATTGTAGCGAAGCATTTAGAGAAGTTGCTCGATCGGCCAGTCAAGTTATTGAATGACTGCGTGGGTGAATCGGTGCGTCAAGCTGTCCGTCGTGCGCCGCTAGGTAGTGTGCTCATGCTAGAAAATCTACGTTTTTATGACGAAGAAGAGGCGGACGATTTGGTTTTCGCCAGATCAATCCAACGGGCAGTTCGGGCAGATTATTTTGTGCAAGATGGGTTTGCGGTAGCGCATCGGGCGCATGCTAGTACGCATGCTATTTCTCTTTGTGTGCCGGGATTGGCGGGATTATTGCTTGAAAAAGAATATACAATAATCACCAAAGCAATGAGCAGGCCAAAGCGTCCACTGGTAGCGATTATTGGTGGCGCAAAGATTAGTGATAAAATCTCCCTGATAAAGCGGCTAATCAATAAAGCTGACCAAATTCTAATTGGTGGCGCAATGTCAAATACGTTTTTATACTGCCGCGGCGTGAATATTGGTCGTAGTATTTTTGAACCAGGCATGGAGAAAGTTGTAGCGGAAATTTATGAGTTGGCGGCAGCTAAAGTTGGTGTTGAGAATGTTGATAAGTTTTTAGTATTGCCGGTTGATGTGGCGGTAGCGCCGGAGATTTCCAGGGAGTACCCTCGACAGGAAGTTGATGTTAAGAATATAAAAAATCATGATATGGCGCTGGACATTGGCAGCCGAACAATTGATGTATTTACAAATATTTTAGCGGGTGCAAAAACGGTGATTTGGAACGGGCCGTTGGGGTACGCAGAAATTGATAACTTTGCGATTGGCTCAGCACGAGTAGCGCTGGCGATTGCTCAAAATACTGAGGTGACTTCAATTGTTGGTGGTGGTGATACAGCAGATTTTATTTTAAAGTGGGACGGGCATGACGGAGCTAGTTTTACGCATGTTTCCACTGGAGGCGGGGCTAGTATGGCCTTGATGGCGGGTAAAAAGTTGCCAGGAATTGAAAGTCTACTAGACGCATACGGGCTGAAATGATACACTAAGCATAAGGATTATCCTATGAGAAAAAAGCTAATCATCGGCAACTGGAAAATGAACTTCAATATGCATGAGGCTAGCTTGTATTTGCACAAGCTGATGAATACATTGCCGTCTCATCGAGATGTTGAAGTAGTCTTGGCGCCTACAATTTTGACGCTTCAAAGTTTAAGTTTACAGATCAATCGGCGGATTGCTAAATTGGCAGCCCAAAACTGCTATTGGCGAGACTCTGGTGCTTATACTGGCGAGATTCCAGCGGCACATCTTCGAGGAATTGCTGATTATGCGCTAATTGGACATTCGGAGCGGCGATATATTTTCATTGAAAGTGAGAAAGATATTCGCTTAAAAGTGCAGGCGGCAATCCGTAATCGAATTTATCCTGTTCTGTGTATTGGCGAGACGATTCAAGAGCGAACACTTGGTGAGACGAAAGATGTTTTAGCAGATCAATTGACAAGTGGTTTGGCAAATGTGACGGCAGAAGAGCTGGATAAGGTGGTGATTGCTTATGAGCCTGTCTGGGCAATTGGTACGGGTGATGCTGCTAAGCCAGTTGATGTAAAAAAAGCAACACAAATGATTCGGCGGCATATTGCTCATTTGTATGGCAAAAAATCAGCAGAGTCGGTACGGATTTTATATGGCGGTAGTGTCACATCCACTAGTGCCGCAGACTATTTGGCAATCGACGGACTTGATGGTTTATTGGTGGGCGCAGCAAGCTTAGATGCATATCAATTTGGGGAGATAATTTCAAAGGCACATAAAGGTTAAAAAATAGGGGGCATATGACAGACATTGATTTTGACGAGCTAGACAGAGCAGTAAATTCTCTAATGAATAAGCAGCAAGAAGCGAAAGCGTCGGCAGAGGCGAAGACTGAGATTGAGCCAGATGTTTTGACCAGCGCTCAGCCAGTACAGCCAGATCCACCGGTTAGTGTCGCTAATACCAGCTTTACTCCACCTGTTACCTCTGCTCCTGTAGCTCCTGTTGCTACTCCAGCCCCAACGCCTGCCGCTACTGTTTCTAAGACTGAGTCGGAGCCATCTCTCACTCCTGCCTCTGCTCCTGCTCCTCATCCCGTAGAAGATTCTCAGCCCGTAGCATCCTCCTCTGTCTTGGCGTCGCCTCCCGAGTCTACTCCTATTGTTAGTCGAACCACAGGTCTGGCAGCAAAAGATATCAAATCTTCTCCGGCAATCACTAGGCGGCCAACGGGTCGTTTCATGGATGTAGTTCGCCCATCATCTACTACGGCTAACCCAAAATCATCTACTCCAATGCCATCTCGAACCGGCGTATCGCTTCAGCCTTCAGCTGACCTGGTGGATGTGGTTAATATGAATGGTAAGAGCTTGGCGACTGGGGAAGATTCGCAAGATATAGATACTCAGTCAGACAATTTGGATAATACCCCCAACCTTAAGGATATTGAGCAGAGCGAGTCGGCCTTTGCGGCAATAGAAAATGCACCGATTGAGGAGTTAGCGAATGATTCTGCCGCTGAGGAACACTCATTGACAAATAAAATTGCTCAGTCGCTAGCGGCAAATAATGAATCAGACGTCCCGGTCGCTGCTCCGCTAGAGTCGCCTTTTATTGCTAATGTTGAAGTTGAGAAGCGACCACTTGGTGCTGCTAATCAGATGACAGAAAATTCCGAGACAATTAGTGAGGAAGATGATGTAGAGACAACGGACGCAGAAGAGATGAAGCTTGAGCATCAGTATAATACTGGATTGGCTGACTATTCTACGGATAAGGAAATAATAAGCGACGCACCAGATTCGTTGAATGATCTTAATCCAGAGATTATAGCAATTGAAGAGGCTGGAATTCCTGAGTCGCCAGAGACAGAAAAAGAATCAGGCAATAATAGTTCGGCAAAGACGCCATCTGCTGGTGGCATTTCGTCTGAAGTTCAAGATGTAAACCCAGAGCCAGCACCGATGTTTGCTGCTGCCTCTATGGAGGTCAAGTCTTCATCTGATAAAGAGAAGAAAAAGTCTGGTGCCTTGACAGCTTTACTGATTGTTTTGTTCTTGGCAATTGGCGTAGCGGGCGGTGCTGTTTCTTACTTTTTGCTGATAAAATAGGTACATGACTGATTTTACGGATGGTTTGAATGACGAGCAAGCTCGGGCGGTGACGCATGGCGATGGCCCGCTATTGATTTTGGCGGGCGCTGGTTCTGGAAAGACAAAAACGCTAACGCATAGGATTGCTTATTTGATTGGTGAGCTGAAAGTTTTTCCTAGCCGAATCTTAGCGGTGACATTTACTAACAAAGCCGCCAAGGAAATGCGGCAGCGATTGGCGCAATTGCTGAATGAGGAGGCTGAGAATCGTCAATTTATGCCGTGGATGGGGACATTTCATAGTATTTGCGTACGGATACTAAGGATGGACGGCGCACATATTGGGTTGGACAGACGGTTTTTAATCTACGATACTGACGATCAAGCAAGCCTGATGAAACAAATTATGAAAGCGCGCGGTCTGACGGATAAAGATATTAAGCCGCGGGCGGTGCTTTCGGTTATTTCAAATGCTAAAAATGAAATGCGCAGCGCAGAAGATTTTTCAATGTCAGCGCGCGGCCCTCGGGAGCAGAAAATTGCTGAATTGTTCTTCGCCTATGAAAAAGCCTTGAAAGAGGCGGCGGCACTCGATTTCGATGATTTATTGACTAAAACCGTGGAATTATTACAGAATAGCCCAGAGATTCGCCGGAAATGGCAGCGTCAGTTTGAGTATATTCTAATTGATGAATATCAGGACACAAATGCTGTGCAGTACGCGCTAATCAAATTATTAGTTAACGAACGGCGTAACCTATGCGTGGTTGGCGATGATGCGCAGTCGATTTATAGTTTTCGCGGCGCTGATTATACTAATATTCTTAATTTTGAGCGCGATTTTCCGGGGACAACCGTAGTCAAACTGGAGCAAAATTATCGTTCAACGGGCGCGATTTTAGATTTAGCAAATTCACTCATCCAACATAATATTCATCGGACAGATAAGAATTTATGGACGGCAAATGGTGATGGCATTGATCCAAAATTATGGCAATTATATAGCGAGTCGGAAGAAGCGCTGGCGATTGCCAATGAGATTCAAGCGCAAATTGCCAACGGCCGCCAGTACGGCGACGTAGCGGTGTTATATCGGACGAATGCGCAGAGTTATGCAATCGAGCGGGCACTCAGGCAGAGCTATATTCCGTATAAAATTGTCGGCGGTCTAAGGTTTTTAGATCGGGCGGTTGTTAAGGATGTACTGGCGTATCTTCGATTGTTGTATCAGCCAAGCGACCGGGTTAGTTTCTTAAGGATTGTCAATGTTCCAAAGCGCGGTATCGGTACAGTGAGCGTGGCTAAATTTTTGGATTGGAATGATGCGGCGCAGCGGGATATTGTCAGCGGCTTGCTGGCGGTCGAAGAGGCCGATAATTTGACGGCGCGAGCGAAACGGCCTTTATTGGAGCTAGGCAAAATTCTGGAGGAATTACAGCAGGAGATTGACGGTTCGCCAGCAGAATTAATTGAAAAAATTATAAAAAGAACTGGCTATGGGGATTTTATCAATGATGGCACACCTCAAGCTGAGGAGCGGATGGAAAATATTGGCGTGTTGCTGGCGGAAGCCAAAGCTTATGTTGACGTGCCGGCGTTTTTGGAAGAAATGGCGCTGATGTCTTCGGCAGACACGGCGGCGGAGCAACAGGTGACGCTTATGACATTACACGCGGCTAAGGGTTTGGAATTTCCGGTAGTATTTTTGGCGGGACTGGAAGAGGGGATTTTACCGCACGCGCGAGTGTTTGACAGCGGTAAGGCTGACGACATTGAGGAAGAACGCCGGCTGTGCTATGTCGGCGTGACGCGTGCGAGGGAGGAATTATTTGTTAGTTGCGCCAGTTCCCGGACACAGTTTGGGCAAATTGGTTATAATATGCCGTCGCGGTTTTTAGACGAGATGGGGTTGATGGTCGGTGGAATTGATAGGCCGGCTCAGCCGCCAGCAGAAGCCGATTTCTACTCAGAGGAAGTTGGGTTGGAAGTAGGGGATAGGGTGCGCAGTCCGAGCTTTGGCGCGGGTGAAATTATTGACAGCGAGGGCTTGGGTGTGACTGTCAAATTTGACGACGGAAAAATCAAGAAGCTAAACGTTGAGTTCGCTCGGTTGGAAAAAATTTGATATAATAAGGACATTCGCGCTGTAGCGCGTAGCATATGAGCATAAGACTACAAGCACATCATACGAGGAAAATTATGTTCACCGCCGGCATGATATTGATGCTATTTGGCGGGCTATTTTTCGTTAATCGGGCATTAGCTGAAACCGCCAAGCCAGTTGCCAAAGCTGGCGAAAGGCTGGTGACGATTTATGATCGAGGCACAGAGCGAACAATTGTTACGAAAGCTCGGACAGTTCGTGAAGCACTGAAGTTAGCCAGGCTTTCGGTTGATGAACGTCAGGATATGGTTGAGCCAGGTTTGGATTCTGAGATGGTGGCAGAGCGGTATAATGTTAATATTTTTCGGGCACGACCAGTGACGATTGTTGATGGCGGTAAGCGCCTGAGAGTAACGACAGCGCAGCAAACACCAATTTTAATAGCAAAGGCTGCTGGATTAGAAATATTTAACGAAGATAAGACGACGTTAGCGAAGGCTGATAATGTCGCGGTTGATGGTGCGGACATGGTAATGCGGGTCGAGCGAGCATTGGCGGTGAATTTTATACTCTATGGTAAAATGTCAACAATTCGCACTCATGCAAAAACAGTTGGTGAATTGTTGAAGGACAAGCACATCACCCCGAAAAAGGATGATACACTATCGGTGGATTTATCGTCAAAAATTGTGCCCGGAATGAAAATCGAACTGTGGCGCAACGGTAAGCAAACGGTGACTGTCGAGGAAGAAGTTAAATTTGAGACGGAGAAAATTAAGGACGCCAATCGAGAGACGAGTTATCGTGAAGTAAAACAGGCTGGCGAAAATGGCAAGAAGAACGTTACTTATGAAATTGAGATGAAGAATGGAGTAGAGGTTAGTCGTAAGGAGATTGCTAGTGTTGTAACGAAGGAGTCTAAAAAGCAGGTTGAGATTGTGGGAACGAAGAGTTCAAATACGTTTTCGGGTAGTTTTTCTGAGGCGTTAGCTCGACTAAGGAGTTGTGAGGGTAACTATAAGTCAAATACTGGCAATGGCTATTACGGTGCTTACCAGTTTGATAAGCGAACTTGGGGTAAATATGGCGGCTATGAGGTTTCCTCTGAAGCACCGCCGTCAGTGCAGGATGAAAAAGCCTGGGAGACTTATAAAGCTCGCGGCTGGCAACCGTGGCCTACCTGCAAGATAAAGATGGGCCTTCAGGATGTCTATAGATAATAATCTCATAATTTGATATAATTCTTTTAATGCACTTTGTGAGTTGCTGATTGAATTATGCGAGCAAAAGGTTTGTTTTTTGGAAAAATTATTGGCTTTGCTATGTTGATTATGATTGCAATGCCGATGTTATCATTTGCCGAAGGAAAAAATCCCACGGAGCACTTAGTTCGCGTTTATGATCGTGGTGGAGAGAAAACTATTGTGACTAATGCGTTGACGGTGCGGCAAGCCTTGCAGGCTGCTCGGATTTCTATTGATGAAAAGCGCGATATGATTGAGCCAAATATTGACATGGAACTGACGGGCGTGAAATATCAAATTAATATTTTTCGGGCACGACCAGTCACGGTGATGGATGGTGCGAAAGTCCGGCAAATAACAACCGCGCAACAGACACCATCGGGTATCGCTAAAGCAGCGGGCTTGGTGCTGTATCGTGAAGATAAAGTAGATTTCATGAGTTCTGATAATTTACTGGTTGACGGGGCAAGTTTGGTAATGAAAATTGAGCGGGCTAAGCAGCGGACAGTGACGGAAGAGGTTGACATTGACTTTGAAATCGAGCAAGTCAAGGACGATTCTCAGCCAATTGGTTTTAAGAGTATAAAGCAGTTGGGTGAGAAGGGCGTACGAAAAATGACGTACCAAGTTGAGGCTAATAACGGTGTGGAAGTTAGCCGTAAGGAGCTATCTGGTGAAATTATCAAGCAGCCTAAAAAGCAGATCGAAGTAGTCGGCACTAGGCCTAAAAATCCGCTGACTAAAGGCAAGGGTGCACAAATATTTACCGACTCCAAGGGTGTGGCGCACCGCGAGACTTATTATGATTTACCGATGAATATTGTTGCTAACGCCTGCGGCGGCGGTGGCTACACGGTGCGGGCGGACGGTGCCAAAGTGGACAAGGACGGTTATATTTTGGTGGCGGCAAATTACGGTAATTATCCGCGCTGTTCGGTGGTGGAAACCAGCATGGGTCCTGGCAAAGTGTATGATACCGGCGGGTTTGCGACGCGGCATCCACATGGGTTTGATCTAGCGACTGATTGGACGAACGGAGATGGACGTTAGATGGCATCAGTGCGTGGGCCGAAAAAAGAATTAGGCCAGCATTGGCTGCGCGACCCAGAAATCTTGGCGGATATTGCCGAGGCGGCGGAGCTGAGTAACGATGATGTGGTTTTGGAGATTGGGCCGGGACTTGGCACGTTGACTAGCCGGTTGTTGGCACGAGCTCAGCGCGTGGTGGCGGTAGAGTTTGACAGGGATTTGGCATGCAAGTTACCGGGCCAATTTCCTGGCAAAAACCTGGAAGTGATTAACGAAGACATCTTGCAATTTGATTTAAATCAATTGCCAACTGGCTATAAAGTAGTCGCCAATGTGCCGTACTATATCACCAGTAAAATTGTCGAGAAGTTGATGACGGCGGAGAATAACCCGAGCTTAGCGGTGCTGTTGGTGCAGAAAGAGGTAGCCCAGCGTATCGTGGCTGATCCTGGCGAAATGAGCATTTTAGCGGTTAGCGCGCAGCTATTTGCCGAGGCAGAGCTAGATATCGAAGTGCCGCGGCAATTTTTCACGCCACCGCCAAAAGTTGATTCGCAGGTGGTGGTATTGAAGACTCGCACCGAACCACTAGTCGCTACTGAAGACCAAAAAGATTTTTTTCGTGTTGTCAAAGCTGGTTTTTCGGCTAAGCGTAAAAAACTGCGTTCCAGCTTGAGCGGCGGGCTGGGTGTTAGTAAAGACACCGCCGAACAGCTACTAAAAAAGGCTAACATTTCACCTGATGCTCGTGCCGAAGATTTGGCGATTGAGGATTGGCGACGGCTACTGAGTGAGTGGCGGATGCGATGATCGCGGCAGATCAGCCCGCCTGCTTTCCGCCTGCTCTGTTAGTTGCGGTCTCATCGAAAGACGACGGCACCATGCTCAACCGTATTCGCGGTCGTCACGTAGCTGAGGTACTAGAGAATCGGCGGCGGTTTTGCGATCATATTGGTGTTAAGTATGACGACGTTGTCTATCACGTGATTTCATATGACCAAGCGCAAACGTTTGACACTATCGCCGAAGTTACTGAAACCGATACGACACGACATAACAGCGAGGGGATTCTTGCTGATGCACTATATACCGAAGCAGCTGGCGTCGGCTTATTTTTACCGGTTGCGGACTGTATCGCTACCGTCATTTATGATCCAAAGCGTCGGGCGCTGATGCTGGCGCATTTGGGTCGGCATTCGACGATGGCGCAGTTGATGACAAGGGCGATTCAGTATTTTGTCGAGCATGGTAGCCAGGCAAAAGATTTACAAATTTGGATGTCGCCAAGTATCACTCAAAAAAATTATCGTATGGATTATTTTTATCATACAAATGATGCGAATTGGCAAAATTTCTGCCATCAAACAGCCGACGGAATTTATCTGGATATGCAGGGGTTTAATTGTTCGCTGGCTATCCAGGTGGGTGTTCCTAGTGATAATATTGTCATCTCGCCAATTGATACGGCGGACAATCCAAATTATTTTTCGCACTCATCGGGTGATACGGCGGGGCGAATTGCGGTAGTAGCAATGATGCACGGGTGAGCCCTCGGCGAACGCATATCGGTGAAAATTGTTCCAGATAATGATACAATGAGTAGCATGACCAAACAACACGCCTACATTACTACTGCTATTCCTTATGTCAACGGTTTGCCGCATATCGGGCACGCCATGGATTATATGCTGGCGGACGTGTGGACGCGGTATCAGCGGCAAAACGGCCGCGAGGTGCGTTTCCAGACGGGCGTGGATGAACACGGCAATAAGATCGCCGCTAAGGCTGCTAGTCAAAACCAGACACCGCAAGCTTATGTAGACCAAATGCATGGCAATTTTCAAAATATGATTGCTGAGTTGAATATTTCGGCGACGGATTTTATCCGCACGACTGACCCGCATCACGTTGGCGCGGTGCAGTATATTTGGCAGAAGCTGGCTGCAGCTGGCTATATCTACAAAGGTGCGTACGAGGGTTGGTATTGCCAAGGTTGCGAGGCGTTCGTCACTGACAAAGAAGCGGCTGAAAATAATGGCATTTGTCCTGATCATCAAGCGCCGTACCAGCGGCTGAGCGAAGAAAATTATTATTTCAAAACCAGCGCCTTTTCAGATCATATTCGCCAGGCGATTGAATCAAACAAGATGAAAATTGTGCCTGAATTTCGTAAAAAAGAGTTTTTGGAATTGATGAAAGATGGCCTGAAAGATGTGTCAATTTCGCGTCCGCGCAAGAACCTCAGCTGGGGTGTACCGGTGCCGGGCGACGACACGCAGGTGATGTATGTTTGGCTGGATGCACTGAGTAATTACATCACGGTCATTGGTTATCCTGACCGAGCTGATGAATGGCAGGCATTTTGGCCGGCGGATGTGCAGGTGATCGGCAAGGATATCCTTCGTTTTCATGCCGGGATTTGGCCGGCGATGCTGATGGCGCTGGACTTGCCACTGCCAAAGGTGCTGTTGGTGCATGGCTTCATCAATGTTGGTGGCGCCAAGATGAGTAAGAGTCTCGGTAACGGTGTCGGACCAGCTGATATCATCCCGCACTACGGCGTTGAGGCCTTCCGCTATTATTTCCTGCGCCACGTACCAACTCAGGATGATGGTGACTTTACCTGGGAGAAATTTGAGGCGGCCTATAATGGCGAGCTGGGTAATGACCTCGGTAATTTGGTGCAGCGGGTAGCCAAGATGGTGCAGTCGTATCAGGCGGGTGTTATTGGTGATGCGCCACAAGCTGAACACGATATGGGTCCGTATCGCCACTCCATGGAAAGCTTTGACTTCAACCAAGCCATGGATGAGATTTGGCAAATTATCCGCTCATTGAACCAGTACATCGAGCGCGTCCAGCCGTGGCAGGTTGCCAAAAAACGGGCCAAAGATCCAGAGGCTGAAGCACACTTAGGCGAAATTTTGGCGTATGCTTGCGGTACATTACTGCAAGTGTCTGACATGCTGATCCCATTCATGCCGCAAACCGCTGAGAAGATTCATGAGATGTTTGCTAGCGGTGTTGTGCCGCCAGAGCTGACACCATTATTCCCGCGCAAATATCTCCACACGCCCGACCCACGCGCACCAAAAACAGACGCACAAGGCAGCAAGTGATGAACCAAGCAGAAGCGACTCAAGCGACGGATTTGCGTTTGATCGATTCGCATTGTCATATACACGACGCTGAGTTCTTCACGGACAATCGTGAGGAGCTGTATCAGCAGTCAATTGCAGTGGGCATTGGCATGATTTGTGTTGGCACTGATGAGCGCAGTAGTCGTCAAGCAGTAGAATTTGCCGCGAACCACGACCATGTGTGGGCGGCAGTTGGCGTTCATCCGCATGATAGCAAGGATGGCTGGGGCGAGATAGAACAATTGTTGAAGAATAGAGTGGAGAATTCACCAATTGTAGCAATTGGCGAGATCGGGCTTGATTATTATTACAATCACAGCCCGCGCGATGTGCAGATCCAGGCACTGGAGGCGCAGCTGCAGCTGGCAATGGATTATGATTTGCCGGTTAGTTTTCATATTCGCGATGGCGCGCCCGACCAGCCGTCGGTGTGGGATGATTTTTGGCCGATTTTTGATAATTTTAATGGCCTGCGCGGTGTGCTGCACAGTTTTACTGATACGCGCCTTAATTTAGACAAGGGGTTTGCTTGCGGATTGTACGTTGGTTTGAATGGAATTAGCACTTTTACTAAAGACCAAGCACAGCGGGAGTTGTTCGCTTCTATTCCGTTGGAGCGATTATTATTAGAGACCGACGCACCATTCTTGACACCAAAGCCATTTCGTGGTAAGATGAATAAGCCAGAATATGTGGAGTTGGTGGCAAAGTATTGGGCAGAGCAACGAAATATTGATTTTGATAATCTGACTAAAGTCACCGTTCATAATACCAAGAATCTTTTTGGCATTTAAAAGTGGAGAACAATGAGTAAGAATAACCTTCCTCCTAGAGGCTCAGTTGAAGTTCAGAAAAAACCCGAGCTGCCTTATACTACAGAGAACCAGAAAATCCCCGACTCTAATCTAATAAAGAGTCAAGAATTTGGTGGAGCCGCTTTGGCTGGTACTGACAGTGAAGTTAATGATAGTGGCAAGTATCTTGATTACCGAAATAAATTTAATAAATGCCCTTCTGTTGAAGAGGTCTTGAAGGTTGGTAAATTGATTGAGGGGCTTCGTAACGATAAAGTAAATGCGGGGTTATAAATGTCTCGCTTACTAAAGAGAGCATTAAGCCTAGTCTTCACTGATGATAATGGTGCGGCGTCATTATTAAAACTGCGAAAAAAGGATCGCCCACTGAAGAAGTTTACTGAGCGTGAATTAATTCAGCTGGAAAGTGAAATTGGTGCGACGATTTTTGGTGAGAAGCCGGCGCATGTGACGCGGCGGGAATTCTTTAATTTGGACAAAGATACTTGGATTTGGTATGAAGAAGTCACTGATAAAAATGGTAAAAAACAGGAATTGACGACGTGCTATGAAGTGCAGGCGAAAGGCATTTTAAAGATTCAGCCTAATTACCATTATAGCTACCTAGAGGGCGACGAACTTAATAACTTTGTGCTGGCGGTTAAAGAATATTATGAGCGAGTTTCTCGGCGGCTATATAGGCGAGATCCGCAAACTGGTCAGCCTCTCTGATATAATAAAGAAGTGAATAGCGATTATATTTACCTTGATCATGCCGCTGCTACGTCAATGGATCCGTTGGTGGTTGAGGCAATGCTGCCGTATTTTTCTGAAAAGTTTTTCAATCCGTCTAGTCCATATGCGCCAGCAGTTTTTGTGAAACGTGAATATCAACAAGCAAAATCACGCTTAGCACGGTGTTTGGGGGTGATGGCTGACGAATTGGTGATGACGGCTGGTGCAACGGAGTCGGTTAATCTGGCTTTTGGAGCAGCAAATGGTGTAAGTCTAATTTCAGCCATTGAGCACGATTCGGTTATCAACTCTGCAAAAGCACGTTCGGAAGTGAAACTAATCCAGCCAATGAAAAATGGACGCATTGATCCGCAGTCTGTCAAAAAAATGTTGACGCCAGATGTTGGTTTTGTCAGTATTGCGCTAGTAAATCATGAGTTGGGTTATATCCAGCCAATTGAAGAAATTACAGAAATTATCAAAGATGAACGTCTTAGGCGTCAGGAAAATGGTGAGCCAACGCCGCTAGTTTTTCATACTGATGCTTCGCAGGCTGCTGCTTTAATTGACGTGAAGATTAAACGATTAGGCGTTGATTTATTAACGCTGTCTGCGGCAAAAGTTTATGGACCAAAGCAGGTTGGTCTGCTATGGGTGCGGCCAGGCATTACACTGGCTGCTAATGTTTTGGGTGGCGGACAGGAACTGGGGCTGCGTAGCGGCACAGAAAATGTGGCTGGCGTGATGGGGTTTGCGACGGCCTTAGAGTTGGCCCAAAAACGGCGTTCGGCGGAAATTAAACGCTTGCGATATCTGAGGGGAAAACTAGTGAAGGAGTTGCGTCAGGTTTTTCCAGAAATAACTATATCATCGGACATGAAAAAAAGCCTAGTAAGCTTTCTGAATATCTCATTTCCTGGGCTGGATGCTGAGCGTCTGATTTTCTTATTAGAGAGTCGCGGTGTATTAGTGGCGACGGGCAGCGCTTGTGCGGCCAACTCCGGGATGCGTTCACATGTATTGACGTGTATCGGCTTGAGCGAGGCGGAAATTAATGGTAGCCTGCGTTTGACGCTCGGCAGGTTGAATGATGAAGAAAATATCAATCGAGCTGTTAGACTGATAATTGAAGCGGTACGCGCAGAGATGGAGAGAAGTCGGCGATGATTCATAAGATAATTGGCCTAGCGATTTTTGCGGCACTACTGGTGTTTGGCATTGGCGTATATTTGTCACCAAATGATTTGGATAAATGCGAGAGTCCAGGAGAGGAAAGTTGTCGAAAGTCTGATGCGATTGTAGTTGTGAGCGGGGGTGACACTAATGCGCGAACTAATGAAGCCATTAAATTATATAGAGAGGGGTGGGCGCCATTAATTATTGTATCGGGCGCAGCTGCGGACAAATCTGGCCCATCCAATGCAAAGACCATGTATCAGCAAGCAATTGATAATGGGGTGCCAAGGCGTGCCATTGTTATGGAAGAGTCTTCTGAAACTACTAAACAGAACGCTACTGAAGTAAAGAAAATTATTAATACACGGAAGATTAAAGATGTTATCCTAGTAACGAGCGCTTATCATATGCGTCGTGCACAATTGGAATTCTCGGCGCAGTTTACTGATGTAAAAATTCGAAGCCACCCAGTTATGGCTGATAAACACTGGAATTCCTGGTGGTGGTTAACGCCATGGGGTTGGTGGCTGGCGTTAGGTGAGTTAGGAAGAATTGGTCTATTTGCTGTGGGGTTATCTAGGTGAGTGGGGTGTTCGTCGGTATGTCAGGCGGCGTTGATTCGTCGGTAGCGGCAGCGCTATTGGTCGAGCAAGGCCACGAGGTGACTGGCGTGTATATGAAAAACTGGTCGGAAGATTTGCCGGGTATGCACTGTCCGTGGGCAGAAGATGTGGCTGATGCCAAGCGCGTGGCGGTAGGGCTGGGAATTGATTTTCAGGTGTTTGATTTTCAGAAAGAGTACAAGCAAAATGTTGTTAACTATATGATCAGCGAATATCAAGCGGGCCGGACACCAAATCCTGATGTGATGTGTAATCAAGAGGTGAAGTTTAAGTTATTTTTGGAAGCGGCGCTGGCGGCGGGTGCGGAGTATATTGCGACGGGGCATTATGCACGAGCTGAACATGTAGTAGACGGTGCAGCATTGGGTAATTCTGGCGCGGTTGCCTCACGCCATGGTGTTCCCATTGATCCGTCGCTGTCGCCTGCGGAACTCACTGCGTTCAGACAGTCCTCGGCGATTCAGGACGAATCAACGCTTACACCTGGGCTCGTCAAAGCGCCATCATTACCCAACGCTGCTCGCTTGCTTCGCGCTCACGATGACAATAAAGACCAAACCTATTTCCTGTACCGTGTGACGTCCGAGGCGCTGGCGAAAACTATGTTCCCGCTCGGCGATTTTACTAAGGCTGAGGTGCGCGAGATGGCCAAAGAACGGGGTTTGTGGACGGCCAGCAAAAAGGAATCAATGGGGATTTGCTTTGTTGGGCAAGTGGGGATTCGCGAGTTTTTGTCAGAATATGTTGCAACGAGCCCGGGCGATATCATTGATCAGTCAACGGGCGCGATTGTTGGCCGGCATGACGGGGCGATATTTTACACTTTGGGACAGCGACATGGGTTGGATATTGGCGGCGGCTTGCCGTACTATGTCGTCGGCAAAGATATGGTCAAGAATGAAGTTTACGTGTCCCGCTCAATTGATAATGGTAATTTGTGGCGGAAAGAATTGACACTGGCTGACGTTCACTGGATTAATCAGCCACCAAAAGACGGCACCTATCAAATCCGGGTACGACACCGAGCGCCATTGATTGATGCGGAGATTGCGCGTGTGAATTATGACGATGGCGAGAAAGTGACGGTTGTCTTGTCCGAGCCGCAGCGCGCCGTAGCACCAGGCCAGTCGGCTGTGATATATGACGGCGAGGAATGCTTGGGTGGCGGGATAATTCAAACAGATTGACGTACGCAGGGAAATAGTGTACACTCTCTAGGAGTAATACATTAATCAAAGAGTTGTAAGAAAAGGAAGAAATCACACATGCTAGCAATTCGTTTGCAACGGTTGGGTCGCAAGGGCTATCCGGTGTACCGCCTGGCAGTACAAGAGGCGCAACGCCATCCATCAAGTGGTCGCGTGGTCGCGTATGTCGGCAGCTACAATCCACACACTAAAGCAGCAAATATTCAGGTTGAATTAGCACAGAAGTATTTGGATAATGGTGCCCAGCCAACACCGCGTGTTGTTAAGTTATTGAAAGAAGCCGGCGTTAAATTACCAAAGTGGGTTAAAGAGCCAGCTGCTGATAAGCACAAAGCCATCCGCAATCCAGAGAAGCTTCGTAAAAACCAGCCAAAAGAGGAGCCAGTTCAGTCAGATACTGACGAGTCAGGTGCTGAATAATACGACGTGATAACACTGAGACATTTCCCGCCCGCGATGAGGGCGGGATTTTCTTGACAATGGAGGGCCTAATCGCGTATTATTTGGGGTAATAGCACAACGAAGTAACATGAACATAATAGGGGGTTTATGAAATATTTACAACAACGCGGGCGCTTGCTGCCGATGCTAACGGCGGGGGTTATCACGCTCGGTGTTAGCGGTCTGACGCTACTGGCGATGACGCAGCCAGCGAAAGCTGATCCAATTAACAATACTGATTTTGTCATGACGATTGACACCACGAAACCGGGCGTATCAAACACCGATCAATTTACTATACCGGTGACAGGCGGGGGATATAATTATACGGTCGACTGTAACAATGACGGTATTCCTGACGCTGTGGGCGTGACGGGTAGTCACACCTGCACATACAGCGACGAGGGTCGTCACACAATTCGTATCGGCGGTACATTCCCGCAGATTTATGTGAATAATGCCGGTGATCGTTTGAAAATCATGTCAGTTGACCAGTGGGGAACGGGTGCGTGGCGCAGCATGGACTCGGCGTTTCGGGGCGCTGAGAATATGGATGTCAAGGCGACTGACGTGCCAAATCTCACGAACGTAATGAGCCTGCAAGGTATGTTCGACACAGCTCACTCGCTCAAGGGTGAGGGTGCCAACTGGCAATGGAATACATCAAATGTGACGACAACCGCTAATATGTTCCATGGCGCCGGACAGTTTAACCAAAACATCGGTGCGTGGAACATGGGAAATGTGACGAGCGCTGGTCATATGTTTGCATATGCAGGGGCGTTCAATAACGGCGGCAGTTCGTCAATTGCCAGCTGGAATACTGCAAAACTTGAATACGCTGATAGTATGTTCGAGTGGGCAAATTCGTTCAACCAGCCGATCGGGCTGTGGAATATGACGAAAGCACATGCTATGGTGCGGATGTTGGCTAATGCGCGGGCATTCAACCAGTCGCTGGCTGGCTGGCAACTGACCTCGTTGCAGGACGTTACGGGTAATCCGTATGCTGGCGGGGCGAATATGCTTGATAATACGGCGCTATCGGTGCAAAATTACGACGCAACACTGACTGCCTGGAATAATGCAGTACTCAAGTCACCAGTGACGCTAGGTGCGGCTGGCCTGAAATATTGCACGGCGGAGGCGGCGCATGCAGCACTGCAAAAGGCAGTGGCCGACGGTGGTCACGGCTGGACGATCAATGGCGATGCCAAGCAGTGCCCGACCTACACGCTGACGTTTGATACCGGCTCAGGCTCACCGGTACCATCTCAAACGGTCGCCTACACTGCCAAGGCGGTGCGGCCGGCTGATCCGACGCGGGCTGGCTATACCTTTGCTGGGTGGTACGCTGATCCAACTTATCTGATGCAGTGGGACTTTAACGTCCATACGATGCCAAACTCTAACTTCACGCTATACGCTAAGTGGAACGCTGTGCCAACAGCGCCGGGTAATCCAGGTGCTCCTAACCAGCCGAGTCAGCCGAGTCAACCAGGGCAGCCGGGCGCTTCGCAGGGTCAGTCGGGTAGTCAGCTAGCCGATACCGGTACGAGTTTGCTGGTAGCGATCGGGGCTGGGGTTGCTGCTGTTGTCGGCGGTGCAGTGCTGATGATGCGGAAAAAACGCTCATAAAGATCCAGAGTGTCTGAGGCGACTTGTGCTATAATTGCTCCTATGAACGCTCAAGAAATTCGCCTCAAATACCTCAACTTTTACCGCAAACAGGCTCATGCAGTCATCAAGCGCGCGCCGCTGATTCTAACCGACGATCCGACAACGCTATTTACCGGTGCGGGCATGCAGCCGATGATCCCATATTTGCTGGGCGAGCCGCATCCTGAAGGCAAGCGGATCGCTGATTCGCAGACGTGCTTGCGAGCACAAGATATTGATGATATCGGCGACAACCGCCACACGACGTTTTTTGAAATGCTCGGTAACTGGAGTTTGGGCGATTATTTCAAACAAGAGCAGATCAATTGGATGTGGACGTTCTTGACCGAAGAAATTGGGCTTGACCCGCAGCGGCTATACGTGACATGTTTCATTGGTGCGCCGGAATATAATATCGCCAGGGATACTGGAGCGGCCGAGTTATGGCAGCAGAAGTTTGTCGAAAAAGGCATCGAGGCTGGACTAGCCGATATTGGTAGCGAGGAGCAGGGCGCAGCGCGCGGTATTCATCCGGGTGAGCGGATTTTCTTTTATGATAGCAGCAAAAACTGGTGGAGTCGTAATGGCGGGCCGGAAACCACGCCGATTGGTGATCCGTGTGGGCCGGATAGCGAGATGTTTTATGAGTTTGATTTCATCGAGCACGATCCGAAGTTTGGCGAGCATTGTCATCCGAATTGTGATTGCGGTCGCTTTATGGAGATTGGTAATAATGTCTTTATGGCCTACAAAAAGGTGGCGGACGGTGTGTTTGAGCCACTAGAAAAGCCAAATATTGATCATGGCTCGGGTCTGGAGCGAATTGCGGCGGCCGTGAATAATGACCCTGATGTTTTCAAGATTAGCTTGCTGTGGCCGATTGTTGAGAAATTGCAGGCTTTGAGCGGCAAACAGTATGATTCACATACCGAAAGTATGCGAGTGATCGCCGATCATCTGCGGGCAGCGACATTTCTGGCGGTCGACGGCTGCGTGCCGAGCAACAAAGAGCAGGGCTACGTGATGCGCCGCTTACTGCGCCGGGCGATTCGCTATAGTTTTGATCTGGGGATTGAGCAGAACTTCCTCCAGGAAGTCGTACCGGTGATTGCCGACCTATATGAAGCAGATTTTCCAGAGGTTAAGGAAAACCGCGAGAGTATCATCGCTGTGCTAGTCAAAGAGGAAAAAGCTTTCCGTCAGACGCTACGTAAAGGTCTCAGGCAAATGCAGCATTATATCGACGACGGCTTGACTGGCGAAGAGTTATTTACGCTGTATGATACGTTTGGTTTTCCGGTGGAGCTGAGTACTGAGGAAGCCTATAAACAAGGCATCAAACTTTCTGATAATTGGCGCACCGAATTTGATGCGCGAATGGCCGAGCAACGCCAACGCTCCAAGACGGCGCGCAAAGGGCAATTTAGCGGCGGTTTGGAAGGTCACGATCCGATTCATTTGAAATATCATACGGCGACGCACTTGTTGGGGGCGGCACTGCGCAAAGTTCTAAAGGCGCCGGATTTGCGGCAGCACGGCAGCAATATCACCGCCGAGCGTCTGCGTTTCGACTTTAATCACGATAAATTGACACCAGAGGAAAAACAGGCAGTAGAAGATCAAGTCAATGCTTGGATCGACGCTGATTTACCAGTCAGCTTTGCCGTCTATCCGACTGACGAGGCGCTGAATATGGGCGCAATCGGCGCCTTTGGCGAGCGCTACGGTGATGAAGTGAAAGTTTATTCTATCGGCGAGGGCGATAATGTCGTTAGTTTCGAAGTTTGCGGCGGCCCACACGTCGAACACACTGGCGTCTTGGCTGAGGGCGGTAAGCGCTTCACCATCACTAAAGAAGAGGCGAGTGCTGCTGGGATTCGGCGGATTAAGGCTGTTCTTAGTGAGGGCGCTGCAGACGCTTCTTGATTGTAGTTTTGTATAGAGGTAGGATATCGTGGGCTAAAGGCGTTATCTATCAAGCTGCTCCAATATAGCAAACGGGTCGTTGTCTGTACGAATTGTCTCGTTGAGCCGTTTGCAGGCTTGAACTGCGCGATCAGTTATTGTGTCTGGATTAGTCTGGAGAAGGTGTCCGTGCGTCGTTGATGGACTAATTATTGTCTGGGCATCAACTACACCGGTATACGGGTTTACGACAACGGTGAGGGTATCTTTGATTGCTTGCTGTCCGACTTCCCGTAGAATTTTACTATTGCGCAGTACATATCGCTCTTTGGTGCGTGGTTTTGGGGTGGATTTTGACCGCGTCTTTTTATATATAGCATCAATCGCGACCACATCGGTCATTCCAAGCCCAACAGCTGGTTCAAAAAATTCACTACAAAAACGAGTAAGACGATCTTTCTCTATCATGGGGATTTCATCAAGCAACTGCCACATGGTGTTGTCACTAACCTTACGTGTGGGGTTTGTATAGTATTCGCTTGTGCGGATGGAGTCGACTCCGCCAAGGGCGGCCACGATATCTTCATTACTAAGGAGGCCTGTCCAGGTTGGTGTATGCTTTGGCCGAACGAGCCGTCTTCCGAATTGACCTTCCCGTAGCTCAAGGTCAGCGGCAAAGGCTAGGCCGCTGGCGATAAGTTCTCTCAGAGCAGCTAGGTGCAGTATCGTATCCTTTTCGCGATATGTGCCTGTGATGTGTACAGCACTGGGTGTACAGGTATTGTTAACAGTATCAGCATGTAATCCGATAATTTCACGTTTTAAGGTATCACGCTGCTCGGCGGACAGTTTGCGTGACGCAGTGTACGATAAAGTGTCACCATCATGACGGAATGCAGAATACATAATATGTATTATACAACTAAATAATATTTTGTCAAAACTAGCCAATCCACACCCAAATGGTATATAATCATAAAGACTATGGTGTTAGATAGGCTTTTCAAGAAGACAGACAAAGATGAACACCAGTACCTGGTCGGTCTCGACATTGGTACGGAGTATATTAAGGCGCTGATCGCCGAGATCAAGGATGATGATATCGAGATCATCGGAGTTGGTCGGGCGCAGCAGAATCTGGGCGACATGCACCAAGGCGCGATCGCTGATATCGCTGGTGTGGTGACCAATTGCGAGGCGGCACTGACCGAGGCTGAGGATAAGGCCGGTGTTCAGGCCAAGCGGGTGATCATCGGTATTGCCGGTGAGCTGGTCAAGGGCGTGACCAACACCATTCGCTATCGCCGGCCGCAGCCCGATAAACCACTGGATGTTGCCGAGATGGAATTCATCATTGAGAAGGTGCAGGAACGAGCACAGGGCAAGGCGCAGGCGCAGATTGCGCTGGAAACTGGCAACGAGGACGTCGAGGTAAAGCTGGTTAATTCAGCACTGGTCAGCATTCATATTGATGGCTACAAGGTGTCAAACCCGATCGGTTTTCAGGGGCGGGACGTCGCGGTACAGATTTATACGGCATTTGCACCAATGGTGCATATCGGAGCGCTGGAAAAGGTGGCCGACGAGTTAGCGCTGGAGCTAATCGCCGTGGCGGCCGAGCCGTTTGCAGTCAGCCGAAGTGTGCTCGGTACAGATGCGAATTCTAATTTTACGGCGATCTTGATCGACTGCGGTGGTGGCACGACTGACATTGCGGTCGTCAATGACGGCGGCGTTGAGGGCACCAAGATGTTCGGCATCGGTGGGCGGAGCTTTACGCGGATGATTGCGACGGACCTTGATCTGGGTTATAAAGAGGCGGAAAAGTTGAAGGTAAATACTGATAATGGTTACATCAAACCAACCCTCAAGCGCAAACTTGACGAGGCAATTGATAAAACACTTGAGGTATGGCTGTCGGGTGTTGAGCTGGCACTCGGTGATTTTGACAGCGTCGATCATTTGCCGAACCGAATTTTGCTGTGTGGCGGTGGCGCGAGCTTGCAGCAGCTGGTTGATGCACTCGCCAATCAGCCATGGTACAAGGAACTGCCGTTTACGAAAAAGCCAACCATTCAGCATATCAAGCCCTCCGATGTCATCGGTATCACTGATACGACCGGTGATATCACGGATCACACATTTATCACGGTGATGGGCCTGCTGCGGGTTGGGTATGATACAATGGTAAGTAATCAAGACGCTCATGGCTTGATGGATAAAGTTAACCGATTACTTAAAATATAGATGAATAAAGATGTTATTTACATTGACGTCGAAGATGATATCACTGCCATTGTTGGCAAGATAAAGGCGTCGAAGGAACGGATTATCGCACTGGTGCCGCCCAAGCGAGTTGGTGTGTTGCGTAGTGCGGTTAATATGCGGCTTATCGCTCGGACGGCCGCGTCGGTTAATAAGCGAGTCGTACTGATTACTGGTGATACGATTCTGTCTGGTCTCGCGGCGGCAGCCAAAATTCCGGTGGCCAAGACGCTCCAGAGCAAGCCAGAAATGGCCGAGGTGCCGGTACTGAAGGTGGACGACGAAAATGACGTCATCGACGGGCGCGAGCTACCGGTTGGCGAGCTAGAAAAGAGCGCGCAACCTGTTGATGAAACGGATAAAGCGATTGATTCAGCCATCGCTGATTCATCCAAAAAGCAAGACGACGAGACCTCAAAACCGGCGGATAACGCCAACAAGAACAAGACAGCGCCAAAAGTCCCGAACTTTAATCTATTTCGTAAAAAGTTTCTGCTGATCGGCGGCGGTGCGCTGCTACTCATCGGGTTTTTGATATGGGCAATTTGGTTTGCGCCGCACGCGCGAGTAATTATCACGGCCAAGACAACAACCGTGACGGTAAATAAGAAAGTAACGCTCAAGACTGATGGGGCGACTGACCCGGCCGCTGACATGATCAAGGCCCGCCGACAGGAGCAAAAAGTAGAGCTGTCCGTTGAGTTTTCGGCGACCGGAAAGAAGAAAGTTGGTGAGCGTGCCAAGGGTAAGTTGCGTATCGCAACTGACTCGATCAGCCTGCTCGATAAGACTGTTCCGGCCGGTACCTCGATTCGTACAAGCGGCGGGATGACCTTTACGACTGATAGCGCAGTGACGTTTAGTCGCTCCAATGCCTCAGGCTCGACGGTCATGGTGACGGCTGCGAATATCGGGGCGGAATATAACGGTGAGAGTGGCTCGGTTTCAGGGATGCCATCAGGGGTTAGCGCTGCCCTTGTCGGTGAAACCTCAGGGGGCAGCAGTCGTGAGGTGACGGTGGTCAGTAGCGATGACGTTAAGCGCGCCAGTGATTTATTGAACGAAAAAAAGGCCGACTCTCTTCGCGCTAAGGTCGAGCAGTCATTTGGCGGATCAACCACCATTATTAAGGAAAGCTACCAGGAGCAGCGTAGCACGCCAACTCCAAGTGTTGCTGTTGACAGTGAAGCGACCGGCGCGGTGACGCTCAAAACGGTGGTGACTGCCTCAATGGTTGGTATCGAAAAATCAGAGTTAAGCACCTACCTCAAGGCGACCGCCAACAAGGAGCTAGAGGGCAAGCAGTCACAAAAAATCTATAAAGATGGTGTCGATAGCGCAAAGTTTGCACAGTTCAGCGGTCAGGGCGGTAACTTTATTACTCACATCACTGCCAATGCCGTTGTCGGCCCGACCATTGATGAGGAAAAGGTCAAGGAGCAATCACGCGGTAAAAGCTATGGCGACATTCAGTCGGCGCTCGAAGCCATCAAGGGTATTGAAAATGTTGATGTGAAATTCTCTCCGTTCTGGGTGCGCACCGTACCAAATGATACCAAACGAATAAGCATCGAATTTAAGCTCAATGAAAGCTAAAAACTTTCTAGCGCTAGATGTGGGCGAGAAGCGGATTGGTTTAGCTATGGCCGATTCACAGGTGCGGATCGCGGTACCGTTTGGCTGGGTGGCTAATGACGAGCGGGCCATGAAGGAGCTGGCAGAGATCATGTTGCGGCACGATATCTCGCTGGTAGTGGTCGGCTATCCGCGCAATCAGTCTGGTGAGCCAACACAACAAACAGAGTTCGTGGTCGATTTTGTTAGGCGGTTGGGTCAGCTGGACATTGATGCCGAGATCGCTTATCAGGATGAGTCGCTAACCAGCGTTCAGGCCGAACAGCGCCTAGCTGGCAAGATCAAAGATAAAGGCGACATCGATGCCGAGGCAGCGAGTATTATTTTGCAAGATTATTTGGAGGTGCACGGATGAAGAAAATGAAGATCAAAAAACGGCGGTTGTGGCTCATTATCGTATCGGCAGTTGTCGCGGTGGCGGGTGTGGTGATACTTGGCAGCGTCATTTGGTACAAACAAATGCTTCGTCCGGTCAACGCCGGGGCGCGGCAAAAAATTAGTGTCGAAATCGCCAGTGGCGACACGGCACAGGTTATCGCCAAAAAACTTGAAGATAAAAAAATTATTCGCAGTGCCTTCGCCATGACGATTTACCTCAAGTTAAATAATGTCACCGGTACGTTCAATAAAGGCGTGTATAGCTTTACACAAGATCAAGATGTG